>Ga0181517_10000417_pt1 | contig 58312 bp, 49 predicted proteins | sample PEATcosm2014_Bin_31_FD_119748 | JGI IMG/M metagenome (GOLD analysis project Ga0181517, IMG submission 119748) | Peatland microbial communities from MTU Mesocosm Facility, Houghton, MI, USA - PEATcosm2014_Bin01_30_metaG | ecosystem: Environmental > Terrestrial > Soil > Wetlands > Peat | place... | reverse complement strand
TGTCCACTGTCCACTGTCCACTGTCCACTGTTCACTGTGCACTGTGCACTGTTCACTGTCCACTGTTCACTGTCCACTGTTCACTGTCCACTGTTCACTGTCCACTGTCCACTGTCCACTGTTCACTGTTCACTGTCCACTGTCCACTGTGCACTGTTCACTGTCCACTGTCCACTGTGCACTGTTCACTGTCCACTGTTCACTGTCCACTGTCCACTGTCCACTGTCCACTGTTCACTGTCCACTGCTCTTAGCCTTTTTCCCCACGGGCGTCACCGGAAAATACCCGGTCCGCGTACGCACCGTCAGCTTGTTCGCGCCCTTTTCTTCGGCTGTCACCTGCACGCGCCGGAAACCCGGTTCCGTCGTCGGCTTGGTCGAGTGGTAGCCGATCGTGTACTGGCTGCGAATATCCCGCGCCACCTCGGCCGCAATCTGATCCACATCCTCCATCGACTTGGGGAAGAACGCTAGGCCGCCCGTTTCCGTCGACAGCATCTCCAGCGCCCGCCGCGCATGGCGCACCTCGGCGCGGCTCATCTCGTCGCCAAACAACAATCCAATGGTGTAAATCACCGGCCCTGAAAGCTCCTGCACCCGGCGAATGGTCTGCTCCAGGTTCAGCGTCGAGGCGTTGTCCTCCCCATCGGTGATCAGAACAATCACCTGCTTGGGCCGCTTGGCGTCAGCCACCAGCTTGTCTGCCGAAGCCACCACCGCATCGTAGAGAGCCGTGCCGCCCCTGGAGTCGATGTGCGAAAGTCCGTCGCGCAGCTTGTTCACGTCCGAGGTGAAATCCTGGTCGATGAACGCCTCGTCGGAGAAGTTCACCACAAAGGCCTCGTCCCGCGGATTCGACGCCGCAATCAGGTCCATCGCGCTCTTGTTCACCGAGGGGCGCTTCCGGTACATCGACCCCGAGTTGTCGATCACCACCGCAATCGACACCGGAAGATCGGTATGCTGAAAGCTGATGATGTTCTGCTTGGTCCCGTCTTCAAGAACCTGAAAGTTCTCGCCTTTAAGATCCTGGACCAGCCTGTTTCCATCCAGCACCGTGCAGTTCAGCACTACCTCTTCCACATCGGTGCGCAGCACGTAGCCCCCGCCCTGCTTGCTCAGCGGTCCGGCCCCGGTCTCGGGCGCTGTCACGTCCGGCGAGCGCACCGGGTCGCGGTCTTCGCTCAGCGAAGGCGCTTGTGCCGGCGCATTCTGCCCGTTCGAATTCTGATTTGCAGGCTGTGTTTGTGCCGGCGCCGTCAGCACCGCGCCGGCCAACAGCAGAGCCGCGAGAACCGCGTTATTGCAAAGGCGCATAGTAGCCCGTACGGGCATAAACCGTCAGTGGCGGCAGCCCCGGTGGAGGATTGATCTTCACCTTCACTTTACGCCACTTGCCGTCCCTGGTCAGGTCTTCCGGACGGTACCCGATCACATACTGGTTCCGCAACTCGGTGGAAATCTTCTCCGCGATGTCGCCCAGCTCGTCGACATCGTCCACCCGAAACAGCCGGCCGCCGGTCACATCGCTGATGTCTTCGAGCAGTTGCGGCCCGGTGCGCTCCTCGGGCGTGGGCGCATACGGATCGAAGATGCCGATCGAATAAATCTCCACGTCCGCCTCCCGCACCTGCGACCGCACCTCGCCTTCGGTGTAGCGCGAGCGATTATCGCCCCCGTCAGAGACCACCAGCAGCGCCTTGCGCTCGTGGCGCGCATCCTTCATCTTCGCCACTCCGTAGTAGATCGCGTCCAGCAGCGCCGTCCGGTGTCCGCTGCGCACCGTCGCCAGTCGCGCCTCGATATCCTCCACCGAACTGGTGAAGTCCTCGATCAGCTCCGGCCGGTCGTTGAAGCCGATTACAAAAAATTCGTCCTGCGGATTGGCGGTCTTGATGAACTGAAGAATCGATTCCCGGGCCCGAATCAGCTTGGACGTCATGGAACCGGAAAGGTCGAAGATGATCCCAATCGAAACCGGCGCGTCCTCGGCCGCAAAGGTTCGAATCTTCTGGTCCTTGTTGTTCTCGTAGACCTGAAAGTCTTCCTTCTCCAGGCCCGTCACCAGGCGGTTCATCGGATCGGTCACCGTCACCGGAACCAGCACCAGGTCCACATTCATCCGGATAAACGACCCAGGATGAATCTTCAGCGCTCCAGGCCCGCTCTCGGCCGGCTTCTCCGCGCCCTTCGGAGATCCTGTTCCCGGCGTGGCGCTGGCCGGCGGCTGTACTTCTATCTTATTCAGCTGGTCTTCCTGCGCATTGGCTCGCCCGCAGATCGTCGCTGCCGCCAGTCCAAAAACAAGCAGCCCCAAAGCGAACAATTTGGACATGAAAATCCTGGGAGCCCGCCGCCCGCGGCCCAGCGTAGACCGCCTGTCGCGGCCGTCCGCTCTAGCCCGAAGAAATGAAGCCATCGTCATGTCCGAACACCGTGAATCGAAGCCGATAGTAGCACGGTTGAACTCCCTCCGTCCTGCCCATTTGATCTGCTCAAATCCCGTCTGCCCATTTCCGCCCGTGCCAGTCCGCAACGGGCTCTAGGATACAATCGAGCCTAAGCGCGCCGGCCGCCCAGGTCTTGAATCGCGGGATTCCGGCACGCAAATCCAGCCCTTTCAATCGGGAGCAAGACCCTCCAAATGGCCCGCATCTATCCGTTTCGCGCCTGGCGCTACAATCCCTCCGCCGTTAGCCTCCAGGACGTCGTCACCCAGCCCTACGACAAGATCTCGCCGGCTATGCAACAGGCCTATTATCAGCGCAGCCCCTACAACCTGGTCCGCATCATCCTCGGACTGCCTGAGTTGTTTGACGCTGAAAGAGGAGAAAGCGTCTATACGCGCGCCGCCCGCGACCTCAAGGCCTGGCGCGAGCAGGGCATTCTTACCCAGGAGAAAGCCCCCTGCGTCTATGCCTATGCGCAACGCTTCAAAGTTCCTGGAACCGAGATCGTGAAGGAGCGGCGCGGCTTCATCGCCCTCGGTAAACTGCACGAGTACGCCGAGCAAGTCGTCTTCCGCCACGAGCAGACTCTCTCCAAACCCAAGGGCGACCGCCTCAACCTGCTCAAAGCCACCCACGCCCACTTCGGCCAGATCTTCATGCTCTACTCCGACCCCGCCGGCAGCGTCGAGAAGATGCTCTACGAGGGCAACGGCCCCGCCGAAGCCGAGGTCACCGACGAATACGGCGTTCTGCACAGCCTCTGGCGCGTCAGCGACCCCGCCACTATTCGCCTGCTCGCGGCCGCCATGGCCGACAAAAAGCTCATCGTCGCCGATGGCCATCATCGCTACGAGACCGCACTCAACTACTCAAAGGAGCACGCTCCTCTCTCGGGAGCACTTCCCGAATACGGCGCGACCAGCCTGCCCCAGCCGCCATACCCTGAAGCCGCCGTCATGATGACCTTCGTCAACATGGACTCCGACGGCCTGGTCATTCTGCCCACCCATCGCGTCGTTCACAGCCTGCCGGGCTTCGACCCCGCCGCCTTCCTGCGCGCCGCCGAGCAGTACTTCACGGTAGAAGCACTGCCCGAAGCCGACGCCACCAACTACATCGACACACTGAAAGCCCAGCAGGGCACAGCCTTCGTCGCCGTCACCCGCACCGGAGCCTTCTTGCTCCGCTCCAAACCCGAGCCCATAGCCGCAGCCCTAGCCAATCTGCCCGAGCGCCAGCGCCGGCTCGACCTCAGCCATCTCCACTCCATCGTCCTTGACCGCCTGCTCGGCCTCGACGAGGAAAAGGTCCGCGAGCAAACCAACATCCGCTATCTCCGTGACGCCGCCGAAGCCGTTGACCAGGTCCGCCGTCGCGAAGCCGACATCGCTTTCCTCACCAACCCGGTTACCATGGAGCAGCTAAAGGAAGTCGCCTTCGCCGGCGACGTGATGCCCCAGAAGTCCACCGACTTCTTCCCCAAACTCCTAAGCGGCCTGACCATCTATGCGCTGGACTGAAAACACACATAAAAACTCCGGGTGCCCCATCCTCGCGGCGTCTTTGTTTTTGCCGCTAGGGTGGGATAGTACAAACTCCCCCCACGTCCTCGGGTCCCTTATCCTCACCTCCATCGTCTCGTCTCTGAAACGCCTCACCCCGCTCCTCGCCTCAATTCTTCTCCTCGCCCTCACCATCCCCGCCTTCGCCCAAGCCCCGCCCGCCACCGCCAACCGCTTCGTCGTCGTCCTCGATGCCGCGCACGGTGGCGACGACTCCGGCGGCACCCTCAAAGACCCGTCCGGCGTCGCCAATCCAGAAAAAGCCATCACCGTCGCCCTCAGCGTCCGCCTCCGTTCTCTGCTCGCCGCCCGCGGCATCTCCGTCGTCACCACCCGCGAATCCGACTCCGCGGTCGACGACGACCGCCGCGCAGAGATCGCCAACCACGCCAAGGCCCAGGCCTGTCTCAGCCTCCACGCCACTCAAAGCGGCTCCGGCATCCACATCTTCGCCTCTTCGCTCCCACCCGCACAGCCCGCCAGCATCGTTCCCTGGAAGACCGCGCAGGCCGCCTGGGTCACGCGCAGCCTGGCACTCGCCGGGGACCTCAACTCCGCTCTGCTGCACGCAGGAATGACCGTCACCCTCGGCCGCACCGCCCTGTCCTCCATCGACAGCATGTCCTGCCCCGCCGTCGCCATCGAAATCGCCCCTGAAATCCCTTCCGGCCACAGCGAGCCCGTCAGCCCCAGCGACTCCGGCTACCAGACTCGCGTCGCCCAGGCACTGGCGGCCGCCATCCTCGAGTGGCGCAGCAACGCCTCGCGCACGGAGGTGGCGAACCCGTGATCCCCCGCTACCAGACCATCCTCTTTTTCATCCTGCTTGCGGCTTCCATCGTCATGGGCACGGTCCTGTGGCAACTGCGCGCCCGCGCCCACCAGCGCCTGCTTGCCGGCATGGATACCACCCCCACCCAGGCCCCGTTGGTTGCGCCTCCCGAGCAGGCTACCCTCTACTTCGCCAACGACGCCGACAGCACCCTGATGACCGAGGTCCTGTCGTTGCCGCTGCCTCCCAGCCCCAACGCCCGCGCCCGCGCCTTGCTCGGCAAGCTGCTCGATCTCTACACGCTGCCCAATGCCACCCACCCGGTCCCCGGCGGCGCAGCCTCCGTCACTCAGGTCTTCCTGCTGCCCGCCACTGGGGACGACTCCGCCTCAACCGCGCCCGCCGCCGAAGCAAAAACATCGGACTTCGGTCCACAGCTTGCCGTCGTCAACCTCACCGGAGCCTTCGCCGCCGGCCATCCCTCCGGCCTTGAAACCGAGACCCTCACCGTGCTCTCCATCTGCGCCACGCTCCACGCCAACCTGCCCCGCATCACCCAAGTCCGCTTCCTGGTCGACGGCCAGCCCCGCGCCACCCTAGCCGGTCACGCCGACCTCACGCGCACCTACCTAACCGCCGACGCCGTCCCCACCGAAGGAATTCATCCATGACTCACCCAGGCCCCCCCACCATCGGCGTTTTCGACTCCGGCTTCGGCGGCCTCACCGTCCTCCGCGCCCTCATCCACCGCCTGCCGCAAGCCCGCTTCGCCTTCCTCGGCGACACCGCCCGTCTCCCCTACGGCTCCAAGTCCCGCCGCACTATCGCCCGCTACGCCGCCCAGAGCGCGCAGTTCCTGGTCCGCGAGCAGTCTGCGGAGTTCCTCGTCATCGCCTGCAACACCGCCAGCGCTCTCGCCCTTGACGCCATTCAGGACGCAGTCTCCGTTCCCGTCCTCGGCGTCATCCAGCCCGGCGCGGAAGCCGCCCGCGCCGCCTCCAAAACCGGCGACGTGCTGGTCATCGCCACCGACGCCACCGTCCACAGCCACGCCTATCTCGCCGCCTGCCAGGCCCTCGGCCTCCGCGCCATTGAGAAAGCCTGCCCGCTGCTCGTCCCTCTGGTCGAAGAAGGCTGGACCGGCCACCCGGTAACCGCCGAAATCATCGAAATCTATTTGAACGAGCTCCGCTCCGAAGCTGCGGCACGCGGTTTCGATCCCGACACCCTGCTTCTCGGCTGCACCCACTACCCGCTCCTGCGCACTCTCTTCGAGCAGGCCGTCCGCCCCGGCGCAAAGGTCATCGACTCAGCCGAATCCGCCGCCCAGGCCGCCGTCCAGCTCTTCAATGGCCGCGCCACGGTCCCCCCCGCCGGTTCCTCCGCCGAAACCGAAGTCCGCTGTTTCGCTACCGACTCCGTAGAAAAGTTCGAGCGCCTCGGCTCCCACTTCCTGGGCCGCCCCACCGGCAAAGTTGAGCTGGTCGACCTGGGCGGTTAATGGGCTGGCGGCCGATCGCGTCATCGCCTAAGCCGCGAACCTGCCAACCCGCGCAGCGGGGCCAACTCGCCACGTTTGTCCACCAAAGACATCCCCCCGGCCAGCCAGACACGCAACAGCTGCTCCCTGCAACCCCGCCAACTTGCCAACTCGCCAAACCCGCAACGCGGGGCCAACTCGCCGCATTTGTCTTCCAGCCGCCGCCATTCACTGTCCACTGTTCACTGTTCACTGTCCACTGTTCACTGTTCACTGTCCACTGTCCACTGCTCACTGTCCACTGTTCACTGTCCACTGTTCACTGTTCACTGTCCACTGTCCACTGCTCACCGGCTGATATCCTATTAGTTGGCCCGTCCTTCCCACACCAACCACGGGCTTCAGAGGAACTGAAAAAGCATGATCGATTTGGCGGGTAAGACGGCCGTGGTCTTCGGGCTAGCCAACAAGCGTTCCATCGCCTGGGGAATCGCCCAAAAACTTCACGAGGCCGGCGCAACCCTGGCCATCTGTTATCAAAACGAGCGCATGAAGCTTGAAGCCGAAGGCCTCATCGCCGAGCTCCCCGGCGCATCCGGCTTCCAGTGCGACGTGTCGAACGACGCCGAGATCGACACCGTCTTCGCCGCCATCAAGGAGAAGTACGGCAAGATCGCCATCCTCGTCCACGCCGTCGCCTTCGCCCCCGCCTCCGAGCTGCGCGGCGACTTCCTGAACACATCCCGCGAAGGCTTCCGCGTCGCCATGGACGTCAGCGTCTATTCGCTCGTCGCCGTGAGCCGCGCCGCCGCGCCCCTCATGATCGAAGGCGGCAGCATCATGACCCTCAGCTTCTACGCCGCCCAGAAAGTCGTTCCCCACTACAACGTCATGGCCCTGGCCAAGTCGGCTCTCGAATCCGCCGTCCGCTATCTCGCTTTCAGCCTGGGCGACAAGAACATCCGTGTCAACGCCATCTCCGCCGGACCCATCAAGACCCTCGCCGCCCGCGGCGTCGGCGACCTCGGCGACATGATGCGCGCCCACGCCGAGCGCGCCCCTCTCCACCGCAACGTCGATCAGCTCGAAGTCGGCGGCGCAGCGTTATTCCTTGCCAGCGACCTCAGCAGCGCCATCACCGGCGAAATCATGTACGTAGACTGCGGCTACAACGTCATGGGCTTCTGACGGAACAGCCGCGGCTCAAAAGCCTATTCCAAGAAAAAAGATCGGGTGCCCCAGGTCTCGATTCTGAGACCTGGGATGTAGTACAGAGACACCATCAGGGTTCCCATAATTCGGGCCTTTGAGAAATCCTCGAATCTTGGGATCGGTCAGAACTCCGTCCGCCGCGCCAGCCAACGCACAGAGTTGGCAGACCATTTCATTCGTACTGCACTCTAGCACTCAATCGGAATCGCGTTTGCTATCGCCTTGCACTTGGTGATGTTCTTAAATAACTGGCCAGGATATGACTGTGAATAGTTCTTTATGATTTCCGAAGTCAGCCGTTCGAGACAGTTTTCCGCGAGGGTCCCGACCCGGGAAAGCTCCTCTTCCGCATCTTCATTGCTGAAGAGGGCAGGCGTCAATTCCCGAAACACCAAGAACAATAGAACGCGATTGCCGTGGATCGCAACTAGCCGTTCTTTGCCTTCCTTTTGCGTCTGTTTTTCCCTCAAAAACGCATCTACCCTCCTGAGCACATCAACAGATCGCCAGAGCTTGACCGCGGACAGTCCAGAATTGAATAGAACCGTGTAAGGAGCTTTCTTAATGTCTTCATACAACCGACTCACCTCACGTTTTGCAATCATGCAATATGTGATGTCCGGGTTGGCGCACGCGAGAGCGACGGCAGCATCATCGAGCGTACATCCCTTATCAGGAGACGGCGGACGATCTCCAGTCCTGAAAACATAGTCCTTGCCGAGTGATAGGAACATGTCGCTTCTAATTCGCCCCTGCTCTTCATCTAAAGCCGCGAAATCTCGTTTTTCAATTTTGTTCTGAGTATTCGTCGCCCTTGTGACGGCAAACCCAAAATCTGGTGGGCATCCCTCCAGCGAAATCAATCGAACCATTACGCGCGCTGTCGACGATGCATTAGGCACAGAAAGTGCGGAAATGACGCTGCCCACGGTCTGAGCACCATTAATGACACTCGCACCTTTACACTCGAACACACCGCTGTTTCTGGACTTTCCCCCAAGAGGCTGCTTTTCAAGTTCGGAACAGAGAAGTGTGATGCCATTATTGAAATAGAAGAAATTGTCCGCGGCATCTTTAACGGTAGTCACGATAGAATCATTTACTTCAGTGCTGCCCTTAAACCCTCTTATGTTCTTGTGATAAAGGTGATCGCCATATTTCCCCCATGCTGTAATATCCGCCACATCCATTTGCCCGTAAAATACCTTATAGGGCTCGCGGACAACTCCCCATTCGTGAAGCAACACGGTCAGATCGACTGATTCACCCAAGGCGCGTTGCTCCACAATGTCGTGTAGTTCTTTCTGTTTGAGTTCGCGGAGTGAAACCAAATCTCCATCGTCGTTAAGCTCGCTTAACAACTGGTCTACCGGCCGTCTGACTTCAACGGCGAGGCCGGGCTTGCCCGTGTACGCGACCACCAACACGAACGTTGCCTGAGAATCGGCTAGAACATCTAGGATGTCTTGATTCTTTACTTGCATTTTCGGGCCGAGTTGCGCAATTTGTCCCTCAAGAAAGTGGTTTACACCCTGGATAAACTTGAGCATTGAACCGAGATCTATGCTGTTAGAACCGTTCTTGACCCACTTCGACTGAATGAGGTAAGCAACATGCTCAATACGGTCGAAATAGAACGCATCGATTCCGTCGTCATGATACTCGTCAACAACAGACTTTGCGGCTGACGCGTCATCGATCTTGGCGAGAGCGGCTATAGAAAAGGCGGCAAGCGCTCTCGTCAAAAACTGGGAATCTCTGTCATCCAAATTCGTTGTGGTAACGTCCGACATATCGATCAATGACGAGAATCTCGCGCGACAATTCGACTGTATGTGGTTAACTTGAATGATGCTCATCTGGGCCTGCCTCATTTCCGCTGGGAGCGTCGCAGTCATCCTACACCCCCGCGCTACGCACTAGAAAGATTAGCTGGCTGTCACAGCTCGCCGGGTACCCCAGGTCTCGCTTTGAGACCTGGGAGGTAAACCACGAGCACCAGGCTCCGGGCATTTCGTGTTCTTAAAACATCGGACGCCCCACCCTCCTCCTCAATCTCTCCTTAATCTCTCCCGAAGCGAACGCTGCGTCCACCCCCATCAAATTCGTCCGCAGAAAATCCTCTATCCCCCACCCAAACACCCGCCGCATCCCTTCATACTCCCCGGTAAGCGTCACCGGATTCAGCATCCGCGTATCGGTATTCACATTCAGCGAGACCCCGGCGCGATAAAGCCGGTCGATCGGATGCTCCTCCCACCGCGCAATCTCCGGCACAATCTGCACATTCGACGACGGACAAACTTCCAGATGAATTCCCTCGCGCTTCAAATGTTCCACCAGCCGCGCGTCCTCAATGCTGCGCACCCCATGCCCAATGCGTTGCGGCGCAAGTAGCCGCAGCGTCTCCCACACGCTCTCCGGCCCGCAAGCCTCCCCGGCATGAGCCGTGCGGCACAACCCATGCTCCCGCGCAAACCGGTACGCCACCACATGCGCATCCAGCGGAAACCCCGCCTCATCCCCAGCAATATCCAGCGCCACCACGCCGCTCCCGCGAAACTGCTCCACCAACCGCGCCGTCTCCAGGCTCTGCGCCGCCGTGAAATGCCGTAGCGTGCACAGAATCAGCCCCGCCTCCACGCCCGTCGACCGCGTCAGTTCTTCCGTGGCCCGCTCCACAACCGCCACCACGCGCTCCGCCGTCAATCCCTGCTCCAGATGCAGCAGCGGCGCAAACCGCAGCTCCGCATACACCACGCCATCGTCCACAAGCTGCTCGAACACGTCTTCCGTCACCGCCCGCAGCGCGGCTTCGGACTGCATGAGCCGGAACCCCTTCGGCGCACGCGCAAGAAAGTCCGCAAGATTGGTACACCGCGCCGGAGCCACATAGTCTTGGCAGTACTCCTCGCGCGTGACTGAAGCATCCAGCCGCGCCACCGCCTTATAACTCAGGGAACAATCCAGATGGAGATGTAACTCGACCTTAGGAAGCAAACGGGGAAGCGATCTCAAGTCCATGCGCCCAGAATAGCGCACCAACTCCGCGAACACGCGCGCAGCGCGGCTAACTACGCGAACCGGCGCAAAGCGCCGCTAGCTCCGCTCGTCCCCCAGCGTCACCGTAATCTTGCGCGCATCGCCGCCCGTCGACGCAATCGCAATCTCCCCCGTGGCCCGCTTGCGGATACTCTTGAACTTGTCGCCCCACTCCACCAGCACCAGCGCATCCGGCGTCAGCAGTTCGTCCAGACCCAGCGTCTCCAACTGCCGCTCGCCTTCGAGCCGATAAACGTCCAGGTGATAGAGCTTCACCGGCTTGCCCTTCTGGGTGCCGTCGTACTCGTGCAGCAGCGTGAACGTTGGGCTCGTCACCTCATCCGCCTCGGCCGCGTCCAGAGCCTCGGCAATCCCCTTCACCAGCGTCGTCTTCCCCGTGCCCAGGTCGCCGCGCAGCAGCAACAGTTGCGGCGGCTTCAGCAACTGCGCCAGTTTGCGGCCCACTTCAATCGTGTCCGCGCCGCTCTCGGTTGTGTACTCGTAAACTTTGCCTGCGGCGTCGGTCATTCTGAGCCCTCGCGCGTAGCCGCCGCCGGTAACGCATCTGCCGGCAGCCCCTGCAACCAAACATATCCGTTCGCCCCACGAACACGAAAGCGGAAAACCCGCCCCAGTTGCCGAAGACTGTCCGTGGCCAGCAGCGTGTGCTCGTCGCAGGCGCTCTCCGGGGAGCGCACCGCCATATCCGCGGCCAGCCCGTGCAGATAAACCGCAGCCTCCACGGCCAGCCCCGCATTTTCAGGGAATTGCCCCAGCATTCCAGCGATCAACCCGGTCAGCAGATCGCCGCTCCCGCCCTTGGCCATCGCGGGGTTCCCGGTCGTATTCACCGCCACTTGGCCCAAGGGATGCGCAATCAGCGTCCGCGCGCCCTTTAACACCAGCGTAACGCCCAGGCGCTCGGCAAAGGCGCGCGCCGTCTCCAGACGCTTGGCCTGCACCTCCGCCACCGTCTTCCCCGCCAGCCGCGCCATCTCCCCAGGATGCGGCGTCAGCACCAGCGTCCGTCCCTTAGCCAGCTTCGCCAGCAGCACCGGCTTCGCTGCCAAGATATTCAAAGCATCCGCGTCGATCACCGCCGGAATCTTCGTCGCCGCCAGCAATCCGGTCACAAACTTCACCGTCTCCGGCAACTGCCCAATCCCCGGCCCGATGGCCAGCACCGTCTTCCCGGCCATCAGCGCCGCCACGCGCTCCGCCGCCAGGTTCTCATCTGAAATTGAGCCCGAAGCGCTTGCCGCCAGCGGCCACGTCATCAGCTCCGGCGCAACCGCGGAAACCACCGCCAGAGCCGGCGCAGGAACCGCCGCCGTCACCAGTCCCGCGCCCACGCGCAAAGCAGCCAAGGCCGCCATCGACGGCGCGCCCGCCTTGCCGCCCGCCGATCCAAATGTCCCGCCCACCACCAGCACATGTCCAAACTTGCCCTTGTTCGCATCGGCCGCGCGCGGTGTCTGCGCCATCGCCATCGCCGAACCCGTCCAGTGCAGCTTCTGCGCGGAAACAATCGCCGCCTCCGGCGACCCGATCGCCGTCACCACCACCGGCTGATCCCACCGCCGCGTCAGTTGCCCAAACACATGCGCCGCCTTGGGAGCAGTAAATGTAATCACCGCATCGGAGGGAAACACCGGCGCATCCATGTTGGAAGACGTCGCATCCGCCGCCCATCCGGAAGGCAGATCGACGGAAAGCACCGGCGCCTTGCTCGGCTTCATCCATTTCAGCGCCGCCAGCGCCAACCCTTTCAACGGCGGCTTGAAGCCCGTCCCCACCACCGCATCCACAATCAGGTCGGTATCGAGCGCGCTCTTCAGCCGCGCCAGCTCCTCCGCCGCCGTCACCACGTGAATCTTTCCCCGCGGAGGCCCCTGCGGATGATTGCTCAGTTCCAGCCAGGCCTCAAGCGCATCGCCCTTCAAGCCCTCGGGCTCGCCCAGCAGCAGCGTCGTCACCTCCAGTCCCGCCTCGGCCAGCAACCACGCGGTCATCATTCCATCGCCGCCGTTGTTGCCCCTGCCGCACAGCACCGTCACCCGACGCGCCTGCTTGAACTCGTCCTGCGCAAACGCCGCCACAGCCGCCGCCGCAGCCCGCATCAAGTCAATCGACGCCACTCCGTACCGCTCCGTCGTCACGCGGTCGCAGGCCTGCATCTCGGCTGCTGAAAGAACTTGCATCGCCTCCATAGTAGCCGATGACGCAACACCGCAAGATCGCCGAACCTCAAAACTTTAAAGGTGACGGGAAGGCAGACTACTAGCTTGGGTGTCCGCCGAAGAAGAACTTCCGGCATGGCAGTCACTCGCCAAGAACCCCAGAAACTACCTCTCCCACGCTCGGTTCGAGCCGCGGCGATTTGGTGTCAGTCACCCACCGGCGAAGCCGACCCACGAGGGATGAAACCTTTGCTTGGCAATGCCGCCGCCAACTCGCCAACTCGCCATGTCCGCGAAGCGGACGCTAACTTGCTGAATTTATTACCAAAATCCTCGCCGCACCTTCCCGCTAATCATTCAACCCAGGTCCATTCGACACCTTGTTTCTTTTTAGAGCACAGGGCCTAAATGTGGGTATAGACGTGTACAGACATGTTTTCGCGGCATTTACCTATAAAATGAATTACAATGTAATACACGGAGGGTACAAAATGCCCGCTAATGCACTTGTCCAGACCCGCATCGATTCAGCGATCAAAGAAGAAGCATCCATCGTTCTCCAGGCGATTGGCCTGACCGTTTCCGACGCGGTTCGCCTCATGCTAACGCGCGTTGCACGCGACAAGGCTCTCCCCTTCGAGCCTTTGACGCCAAACGAAACAACCATTGCCGCCATGCGTGAGGCACGTGCAGGCAATCTCAAGAGCTTCAATAGCGTCGATGCCCTGATGGACGATCTGCATGCGGAGGATTGAGCCTACCACGCAGTTCGAGCGCGACTACAAACGAGTGGCAAAAGGCCAGTACCGCGCAACGCTAGATTCGGATATGAAGCCGGTCTTGCAAGCCCTGGCTAACGATCAAGCGATTGAACCGCGTCACCGAGACCACGCACTGACCGGCGAATGGAAAGACCATCGCGACTGTCATATCAAGCCAGACTTGGTCCTTATCTACCGTAAGCCCGATGATGAGACCCTGCAGCTCGTCCGTTTAGGATCGCACTCAGAGCTTGGCCTTTGACCCATGCAAGCCCTTGAAACAGGGGGCAGCGGTCGTGTGTCAAAACTTACCCATTGTGTCCCAAAAACTGCATTGTGAGGTGGGGGACAGAGAGCGCAAGCGCCACGAACAGCGCCCAAAAGCTGGTTTAGAATTGTTCAGCAAAGCGCGGTCGCAGGCCTGCATCTCCGCTGCTGAAAGAACGTGCATCGCCTCAATAGTAGCCGATGGCGCAACAACGCAGGATCGCCGAATCTCAAAACTTTAAAGCTGAAGGGAAGGCAGACTACCAGCTTGGGGGGCCGCGAAGGAATAACTTCCGGATTGCCGGTGATACACACGGATACTTGTACTCTCTCTCTGCGATCCTGGAAGAACGCAAAGAGCAGAAATGTGGCAGAGCTGGTTTACAATGGCGAAGAAAACTAGAAGCATGGACTCCCTAGATTGGGGACGCCGAGCAGAATGATTCCAAGGAAGATAAACCCGCAGCCCCAACCTGAGCTTCTCTCGGTAGCGCTGGCTTTGCTGGGACGTGAATCTGCCCTATCGCCGGACGAAGCGGCTGTGGTTGCCGGGATCAAGCCATGTACTGACAAACAACTAGTCGAGCGATTTCGAATCGCCATCGCTAAGGGTAACGACCCTCTCGGTGACAGTTTCTGCAAATTGCGGAACGCTATTGATCGGCGACGGCATGGCCAGACCTTTACGCCAAAACGGATCGTAAGTACGATGATCCGGAAGGCGCAAGCTGAGGTCGAGAAAGGCGGCGCATTTGCCCAGGTGGTAGATTGCGGTGCTGGTACGGGACGCTTTGGCCTCGCTGCTGGTCGAGTTTTTCCGAAAGCTGCCATAGTAGCGATCGAGTCGGATCCTGTTTGTGCAGTTCTACTGCGAGCCAATTTTGCTGTTGCAGGTATGACAGATCGAGTTACCGTTCTAGTCGGCGACTTCCGCAAAGTGAAACTCCCCTTCAGAGGCCGTCAGCTTTTCATCGGCAACCCTCCTTATGTGAGACACCACGATATTGGAGAAGATTGGAAGAAGTGGTACTCAGCCACTATGCGAACACTTGGCGCAGACAAAGCCAGCAAGCTGGCTGGTCTGCATCTGCATTTCTTTGCGAGAGCAGGTGAAATTGCGAAGCCTGGCGACGTTGGGGTTTTCGTAACAGCTGCTGAATGGATCGACACTAACTATGGCGCGGCGATGCGTTCTTCCCTTTGCGCACGTCTGGGCGGTGTTTCCGTGCATGTAGTGGATGCCAAGGCAGAGCCCTTCCCTGGCGTCATGACGACGGCTGCAATTACCGTTTTCCATCCTCATCAAATTCCTACTGCGATCAAGCTCCAAGCAGTTGCGAATGTTAGCGATCTGGGCACACTGGCAGGAGTAGTGATCCGGTCTGCGACTGACCTTGCTTCCGCAAAGAAATGGTATCCTCGATTCTTCTCCCCAGCCTCGGTCCATGTTTTGAATGCACCGCGGAGTGGTACGCGTGTGGGATCGCTGTTCCGTGTTTCGCGAGGGCAAGTTACGGGGGCCAATCATATTTGGATCGCAGGCGAGAAAGCTGAGAACCTGCCAGCCCGGTTTCTACTGCCATGTGTCACGGGGGCTAATGAATTATTTGCGGCGAGTGAGGATGGGTGGCAACTTAAGCACGTCGATCATCTGAGGCGAGTTGTGAACCTTCCCCGCGACCTGGATACTCTTGGTCGATGGGAACGCTCAGGAGTCGACGCCTTCCTTAAATGGGCAGAACAAGAAGGCGGCAACAGCGGGTACATTGCCACGCACCGTAGCCCGTGGTGGGCAGTTCGCCTTTTACCTGCCGCGCCGATTATCTGTACCTATATGGCGCGCAGGCCACCTGTGTTCATCCGCAACATTGCCGGCGTCAGGTTGCTGAATATCGCCCATGGATTGTACCCTCGTGTCCCAATGTCCGATGTTGAATTGGATAACGCGTGTTTAGCTCTCAACAGAGCATCCAGTCTCAACGATGGCCGGGTTTACGCTGGCGGGCTCACTAAATTCGAACCCAGCGCAGTTGAGGACATGCTCATTGACTGGACTTCCTTTACTTGGCTGGAGGCCGCAGTATGAGTAGAGGTTGGCCCAAGGGGGCGCGATTCTGGGAGGCGCACGAGATTGTTGCGGATGCCTAAGCCGCTCGCAAGCAGTTCCGTCAACGGCGCTTTGGCGAGCCCATGGAGAAGTATCTCGCGGCATTTGCCGAGCTTGAGAGCGCAAACCGGCAGGTAATTGGAAGTTTGAATGCATTGGTGGGCGATCCAGTCAATCCTCAGCTAATTGCGAGTTTTGTCAGGGATCAGAATCTTTGCACGGCACTCCGATATTTGGGTGCGCCGCCAATCTCTGCCGATGACCTGGAGACTCTTACAGGCGCGACGCTTGCGTGGACGTTGATCGAGAAAGATGTAGAGAGAGCCAGCGCCATCCGGGACGTAATCCGCCAAATTCTCGATCCGAAGCGTTTTCCCTGGATATATGAGAATCGCGCACCTACTTCCACAGAGCGAAAAGCGGCCATCCTGGCCTCGACCGTTGCGGCAAGTTCGCAACGCCTGCAGACCGGTCGGCGCACGGACGATGGCAACGCTACGGAGGAGGCCGTGCGTGGAGTTCTGATCGGAATGGGAATGACGCCTGTAACGCTTCGCCGCATGGCAAATCCCATGGTTGACGTCCTGAATATTGGCCAGTTTTCCGCCGGTCCATGCGTGCTTGGGGAGGACGAGGCAGATGTAGTCATTCGCCTATATGACGGACGCATTATGGCGCTTGAATGCAAGGCGTCGAATTCGGAAATCAACAGCCGGAAGCGGATCAACAAAGAGATCGGCCAAAATGCTCAAAACTGGGTCGGACGGTTTGGAGCAGACTTGATCGTCCCTGCGGGCGCGATTCAGGGAGTGTTCAAGGCAAGCTACATTGAGGCCGCACAAGAAATCCCGGTGGTATTTTATTGGGGACATCGCATGAGCGATCTCAGGGATTTTATTTCTTCCACCAAGCATATCTAGGCCGCATCCGAAACAATACTGTTGCGCCTCCGCATTTTGCGTTGGCCTTGCTCGTGCCAGAGGTGGCTTTAGAAACAATAAGGCTATTGCATCTGGTGTCCATGTGATCCATGGCAGACACCCGCCTTCCGTGGATCCTGAGCGGTTTGTCGCCTACTCGGAAGTGACTCCGCCGTTAACGCGACCGCAAACAGCAGACGCCTGATCCCTGACCCCTGCCTCACCGCCCCATCGCCGTCTCAATCAGCAGCCAAACATTCAGCCCCGCAATCACAGCCGCGGTAAACCACGCCAGCCATTGCAGCCAGCGCGCATTCACAAATTCGCCCATCCACTTGCGGCTGCCGGTAAACATCACCAGCGGCACCACCGCAAAGCTGAGTTGCAGCGACAAAATCACCTGGCTCAGGATCAGCAGTTTTTCCGTCCCCCGCTCGCCCGTAACGGCCACCACAATAATCGTAGGAATAATCGCCAGCGTCCGCGTAATCAGCCGTCGCATCCACGGCGACACTTTCAGGTGAATGAATCCCTCCATCACCACCTGTCCGGCCAGCGTACCGGTGATCGACGAGTTCTGCCCGCTCGCCAGCAGGGCCACCGCGAACAGCGTACTCGCCCCCGCCGCGCCCAGCAGCGGGCTCAGCAGCTTGTACGCATCCTGAATCGCCGCGACATCGAACATGCCCCGCCGATGAAACACCGCCGCCGCCACAATCAGAATGGCCGCATTCACAAACAGCGCCACCGTCAGCGCCAGCGCCGAGTCCACATTGGCAAAAAAGATGGCCTCGCGCTTGCCCTTCGGCGTCCGCTTGTAATTGCGGCTCTGCACAATCGAAGAATGCAGATACAGATTGTGCGGCATCACCGTCGCGCCCAGAATGCCGATAGCAATGTAGAGCATGTCGGGATTGGTAATGATCGACGCTGAAGGAACAAACAGGTTGCGCAGCACCGGCCAATACTCCGGCCGCGACAGAAACATCTGCACGCCGAACATGGCAATAATGGTCCCGATCAGCGCCATCACCAGCGCCTCAACGTAACGGAACCCCCAGCGCTGCAGCAGCAGAATCAGCAGCACGTCCAGGCCCGTGATCAGCACCCCGTAGAACAGCGGAATGTGAAACAGCAGGTTCAGCGCAATCGCCGACCCGATCACCTCGGCCAGGTCGCAGGCTGCAATCGCAACCTCCGCGCCCAGCCACAGCGCAAAGCTCACCTTGCGTCCGTAAGCCTCGTGGCAAAGCTGCGCAAGATCGCGCTCCGTGGCCACGCCTAGCTTCAGGCTCAGGCTCTGCAGCAGTACCGCCGTCAGGTTCGACGCCATAATCACGAACAGCAGCGTGTACCCAAAGCGCGACCCGCCAGCGATGTCCGTAGCCCAGTTGCCGGGATCCATATAACCGACGGAAATCAGAAATCCCGGCCCCAGAAACCCCAGTAACCTGCGCCAGCCGACAGCCGAATGCGAAATGCGCACGCTCGAATGCACCTCCGGCAAGGAGGGCTCGATCGGCTCCGCGGCAATTCTGAATTCTGTGGCCATAACTGCAGGAGAAGAGCCATAACGGTTCTTCAACCTAAGTATGCCACAGGCTATTAAGCATGGTTAATATATTTTCTTATATTTAATTACAATGAATTCTCCGGCCGTAACCAAACCGCCTCCGCCGCCGGACGCCCCAAAATGCAATTCCCCGTAGACAATTCAATTGAAACCGTTTGATCGTAGTTCTGGCTCATCACTTTCAGGCTCTTTCCCGGCCCGATCCCCGCCTGGTGCAGAAAAAGCAGCAGCCTCGGATCGCGCTCATGCAAGCTTGTGACCATATACCGCTGCCCTGCCGCCGCCTCTGCCAGCGGCACCTCGCCCCGGCGCTTCCGCTCGATGGGATTCTCCGGCAGCACCGCATTCCCGTGCGGACACGCCCCGCCCTCGCCCAGCTTCTCCCGCAGCTTAGCCTCGAAGGCCGGTGAAACCGCGTGCTCCAGCTTCTCCGCCTCTTCGTGAATCTCGTGCCACTCCATCCCGAAAACCTCGCTCAGCATCCGCTCGATCAGGTGGTGCCGAAGCGCCGTGCGGTACGCCGTTTCGCGACCCGCCGCGGTAAGCCGCACAATGCCATCCTCGCCCACCTCCACAAATCCATCCCGTTTCAGCCGCTTCAGGGCCATGGTCACCGCGGGCGCGGAAACCTCAAGCCAGTGCGCCAGCATCGCCGGAATCACCTGGTGCCCCTCGGCCTCGGCCTCAAGAACGGCCTTCAGGTAGTTCTCTTTCGAGACGTATAAGGAATCTTTCATGGAAGTGCTCCCCTCCAGTCTAATCGCTGCAATAGACATTCCCCGCGGCCTTTCCCTACCATGCCCCTCTTGTGATCTGATGAAGGTGAGCAACCCACTCATGCCAATCGACAATCCGCTGCACATTCATTCTTTTTCTCGATTTCTTCTCCAAGCAACCCTCATCCTTGCAGCCACGCTGATTCCCGCCCCGCGAATCGCCGCCCAGCAGCCCCCAGCAACTCAATGGCAGCCGCAGCTCCACTTCAGCGCCCCGCCCCACTGGATCAACGATCCCAACGGCCCCATCTTCCTCAACAGCCAGTACCATCTCTTCTTCCAGCTCAACCCCTCCGGCGACCAGTGGGGCAACATGAGCTGGGGACACGCCGTCTCCCCCGACCTCCTCCACTGGAAGCAGCTCCCGGTCGCGCTCCACGAGGAAAACGGAGTAGCCATCTTCAGCGGTTCCACCGTTGTAGACCGCGACAACTCGAGCGGTCTCTGCGGCAAAGCCGGCGAAAAAACTCCCGGCTGCCTCATCGCCATCTACACCGGCAACTCGGCCGACAAGCAAACCCAGAACATCGCCGTCAGCCGCGACGGTGGCGCCACCTGGACCAAATACCAGGGCAATCCCGTTATCGACGCCGGCCTCAAAGACTTCCGCGACCCCAAAGTCCTGTGGCACGCCGCCAGCAAGAGCTGGGTCATGGTGGTGGCGCTCCCAACCCAGCACAAGGTGCGCTTTTATCGCTCGAGCGACCTGCGCCAGTGGGAGCTTGCCGGCGAATTCGGCCCCGCCGGCGCAGTCTCCGGCGTCTGGGAGTGCCCCAGCCTCATCGAGCTACCGGTGCGCGACGACAAAGGAAACCTCGACTCCACCCGCTGGCTGCTCAGCGTCAACGTCAGCGCCGGCGCACCCGCCGGCGGCTCCGGCGATCAATTCTTCATCGGCCGGTTCGACGGCTCTCACTTTGTCGAAGACCATCCCGGCTCCGGCGCGCACTGGGCCGATTGGGGCAAGGACTTCTACGCTTCCACATCCTTCTCCAACCTGGCGCCCGATCGCAACCCAATCTGGATCGCCTGGATGAGCAATTGGCAGTACGCAGCCAATCTGCCCTCTCTTCCCGGCCGTGGCCAGATGACCATTGCCCGCAGCCTTTATCTCCGCGAGCCGCCCGCCCACCCTGCTCCAACCCCCGGCCAGGAGCCGCTGCAATTAGTGCAGCAGCCCATTCTGCCCGTTGCCGATTACAAGCCCTATGCAGCCATGTTCGGCGCTCCAACCTTTCAATCCATCGCCGACGCCAACGCGGTCCTGGCCAAAGGCAAGCCTCCCGGCAGCGTCTACGTGCTGCGCTTTGAGGTCGCCCCCGGCGAAGCCGCCCAGGCTGGCGTCCGTCTCCGCCGCGGCGTCAACAATCCCAACGAGGCAGCCCAGGAAGAAACCGTCGTCGGCATCGACTCGGAAAAGGGCCAGATCTTTCTCGACCGCACACATTCCGGCCGCACCGACTGGTCCCCCGATTTCCCCGCGCGCATGACGGCCCCGCTCAAGCACCCCCAGGAAACCTCAGTACGCATCGAGATCGTCGTCGATAAAAACTCCGTCGAAGTCTTCGCCGACGACGGCCAAACCGTCCTCACCAGTCTCATCTATCCCTCGGAATCCAGCCAGGGCCTGACTTTTTTCGCCAGCCCGCTCCCTCCCGGATTCGATCCCGCCCGCTTTCGCGACGTAGAGCTCTTCCCCCTCGACCAGCCCTCCGCCAAATAGAACACGAGCCACCGCCGTCAAAAAAGGAAAGCCCCCAGCCTTCGCAAGAAGACCGGGGGCTGTTCACTGTCCACTGTCCACTGTTCACTGTCCACTGTTCACTGTCCACTGTTCACTGTCCACTGTCCACTGCCTCTCAGTTCTTCACTCTGACCTTAGGCTCGACCGACAATCCCGGCCGCAGCAGATGATCCGGGTCTTCATTGGCCAGATCGGTAAAGTCCACCCGCACCGGAACCCGCTGCACCACCTTCACATAATTCCCGGTCGCATTTTCCGGCGGGAACAGCGAAAGCACCGACCCCGTCGCCCCGCCAATCTGCGTCACCTTGCCGTGATACTTCTTGCCCGTCGCGTCCACGGCAATCTCCACCGGCTGCCCGGCGCTCATGTACTTCAGTTGCGTCTCCTTGAAGTTCGCCGTCACCCAAAGATCTTCGAGCGAGACCAGCGTCAGCAGGTTCTGTCCCGCAGCGACGTTCTGGTCGATCTCCACGCTCTTGCGCGTGATAATGCCCGCCGCCGGAGCCACAATCTTCGTATAACTCAGGTTCAGTTTCGCCTGGTCCAGTTGCGCCTGTGCCTCTGCAACCTGGGCCAGCGCCTGTTTGGCGCGCGCGCTCTGTGCCGCCACCTGCTGCGGACCCGTCTCGGCGTACTTCAGCATCGCCTGCGCGGACGCTTCGTGCTCATGCGCCACCCGCACGCCGTCGGCCGCCGCCTGCTGCCCGGCGTTTGCGTCCGCCAGCGCGGCCTTGGCGGCATCCGCCGCGGCCACCGCCGCATCCCACTGCTGTTTGCTGATGACGTCTTTCTCCACCAGCGGCCTGTAGCGCTCCAAATCGGCCTGCGCCTTGGTGTTGTTGGCTGCGGCCTGCGCCACCCGCGCCTTTGCCGAATCCAGTTGCTTCTCTGCTTGCGCCACGCTAGCCTGTGTGCCGCTCACGTCGGCTCCCGCCGACCGTAGATTGCTCCCCGTGTTCACGGTAGTAATCGGCACGGCAACATTGGCCGCCGCCGCATTGGCCTGTGCGCTGGCCAGCGCCGCCTCGGCATTCTCGACCGCAACCTGGTAGTCCCTGGGGTCGAGCTCCGCAATCGTGTCGCCCGCCTTCACCACCTGGTTCTCTTCCACGTCCACCTTCAGCACCTGGCCGGCGATGCGCGAACTCACCTGGATCAGGTGGCCGTTTACCTGTGCGTCGTCGGTGTCTTCGCTGTAGGTCGAACGCCACCAGATGCCGGCGGCAATCACCACGGCAACCACGACCACCACAATCAAAAAGCCCCTGCGCCGCGACTGCGGTTGCACGATCTCTGTTTCTGCCATCGATTCATTTGGGTCCGGTGTTGGATTAGAATCCGCCACGTTTACTTCCCTCCAAGATAGGTCTTGTAACTTGCGCCCGCGCCCAGCGCCCGCGCTAGGCTGAGCTTGGCCATGTTGTGCCGGTAAAGGCTGGCCACATACTGGTCATCGGCCTGCGCCACCGATTGCTGCGCCTGGCTCACCGCCAGGTTGTCGCTCACTCCGTTGGCGTACCGTTCCTGCGCTTCCTTCAACTCTTCACTGGCCAGCGCAACGCTCGATTGCGCCACTTCCACCTGCTTCTGCGCCGCCAGAATATCGAGCAGCGCATCCCTTACATCGGCATCCACCTGCGCGCCTTTGTCGCTCGACTGCGCCCGCGCGGTATCTAGCTGCGCCTGCGCAGCCTCTGCCTCGCCGCGCAGCCCATACTCCCTGAACAGCGGAGCGCTGATGGTTCCCGTCGCATCCCCGGTTCCGTGCGAATGGGCCAGAGTCACGCCAATATCGCCGTAATCGCCGTTGAATGTAAACGTCGGCAACCGGTCCGCCGTGGCCGCCTTGCGTTGCTGCTCGGCCGCCTTGGTCTGCTCCAGCAGCGCGGCAAGATCCTTGCGGTTGGCATGAGCCTCGCGAATCGCCGCATCCACGTCAATTTGATCGAAGGCCGCATAGGGAGCCTTGTCCGCCAGCGTAAACAGCTGTTCGAGCGGCAGCCCGATCGTCCGCGCCAGCGCCAGTTTGTCCTTCTCCAGCGAGTTCCGCGCCGCAATCAACTGCTGTTCCAGCGACTGGTAATCCACCTTCGCCCGCAGCTCGTCCAACTCCGGCGCTGTCCCTGCATTGTGGTTGGCAACCGCCTGGTCCAGCGAGACCTTCGCCGTCGATACCTGCGCCTCTACGCTGCTAACTTCCGTCTCATCGGCTACTGCGAGCAGATAGGCGTTGCCCACCGTCAGCACCACCAGATCGCGCGCATCCTGCGCCGACAACTGCGCCGCCGCAAAGTTGTGCTTCGCCGCCAGGTAGCTGCGCAGAGACGCCACGTCCACAAGCGACCAGCTCAGCGAAGCCCGCACGTCCGTAAAGCCGAACGGCCCAAGAATCGTCGGAAAGCCCGGAACCCGCAGCCCCTCGGCGGGCAGATCCACCTGCGTCAAAGTCTCCTGGGCTTTAAACTCCGCATCGGGCAGCAGCGCCTGCAGCTCGCTCAGCCGCTCGCCCCGCGCCGCCAGGGTCTGGGTCCCGCTCAAAATCACGCCCAGGTTTGTCTTCAGCCCCCGCTGGATCGCATCGTCCAACGAGAGATCGATGGCTTGCGCCGCCGCCTCGCCCGTGGGCACGCTGCCCTGGAAGCTTTGCGCCGTCGGCCCCACGGGCGTCGACACCGAAGCAGGAATCTGCGGCGCCTGCGCGCCCAACCCGCCAACCGCCAGAATCGCGAGGCTCAGCAACCCCGCACACTTCGAGGGAGAGTTCGTTATCTTTATCGAGTCTTTTGATGGATTCAAGGTTCGTCAACTCACAGCGCAACGCTTCAGCCGGGAAAAAACTGCCATCCATTGAAAAAATTGCCGCCCATAATAGATGCGCGGAACGATGTTCAAGGTTCTTATTTGGATTGTATCGAACCAGAGCACTCCCAGCCGTGACGCCCGCGACCCCAGCGGATCGAAAACCGGACACCAGCCCGGAACAAAGCCGGGTTGCCCAGGCCCGTGGGGTGAAGGTATCGCCTCTGAGACCTGGAATAGAAGAAATTCGCCTTAACATTCGCGTGGTCAGGGTTTGCGATCTGCCAGTGCCCCCGCCAAAAGAGGCCCCGCCGATTGAAACTGGGCAAATAGGAGCGCAGACAACGCTTTTCGATCTAACACCACCATTGCTCCAACCGCAGCCGATTGCTGCGCCAGAACAAACAGCAAAGCCCGAGGTAATTCCAGATGCCACAAAGCTAGAATCAACGCAAGATACCCCCGGGCCTGGTGCCGAAGCAAGCAACCAACACGAAGCCTATTCCACACATCCCACTTCCGTTAGAGAAAGTGATGAAGGACATGTTGAGGGTAAAACCGCCGGAGAAAACACTGCGAAAACCTGAGATCCCCAAGAAGGTACCAAAATAGGCATTGTCTATCCCTGGGTCGCGATGGTACAAAAATGGCCCAAACGCATCGAACGTTTAGGACCCGCATTGCGTATAGTAAGTGCGTGACAGGTAGAATTGATCCGATGGCAACTCCTAATGCACTTTTCGCGATATTTGCAGTAATCGACGCGGCAGAAGCAGCAGCCGTGGAAGCGCGACTCCTGACTATTTCCCCTTGGCTCTATTTGAAAGTGGGTACAGGAGAGTGGCTTGTGATTGCCCCCAGCGCAACCACGACCAAGGAGCTTTGTGATCGGATCGGTTTAGGAACTGTCGATCCGGTTGGCAGTGGCATCGTTGTGCGTGCAGAAGGTTATTTTGGTCGCAATTCCAAATCGATATGGGAGTGGATTGCAACCAAACAGGGAGCTGAGCTTGGTACCTCCGCGCCAGTCCAAAACTGATCCGACCTCTCCTGACGATGTAGCGGTAGCAGGAGGCAGTTCTGCGTCTAGTGACAGATTCTATGACCTCTCTATCAAGGTAGCTGGTATCGAGAGATCGATCACATATCTAGAAGGTCACGCGGAGACCGCTGACACAAAACTCGATTCGATCTCCAACGATGTCACAAAAGCGCTGGCCAGCTTCAATACACTGAAATGGATTTTCGGTGCACTGAGCGTCGGCGTGTGGGGCATCATGTCAACCCTATTCGTAATGTGGGCAAAGCACTATTTCAACTGGTAACCCCCGAAAAGGCCGCCCTGCTACCTGCCTTCAAATGTCTCATCAACGTAATACGGGCAAGTCGTTGTTACTCGCGCGTATGAGTAACAAGTGGAATCAGGACGCCAATCAAACCTGAGAGCGCCGTTCCCTAATCCCTAATCCCTGCCCTTCAGCTTTTCCCCGACTCCTGAAGCAACTGCGAAGCCAGCGAGCACAGCCCCAGCCGAAACACCGACCGCACTGCTTCCGCATTCCACCCGGCCGCCTGCGGCCCTCCATAGGCAGCCAGCAGCCCCGCCGTCTCCGCTGCCGTAAACCCAGCCACCGCCCGCAAAACAAACACGGTGCGCACGTCTGTCGGCAGCTTTTCCAGCCACGCCCGCACACGGCCCCGGTCCGGCCCCGCAATTATGCTCTCTAACTCGACTTTGGAAATGCCGCTCGCCTCCAGTTCGCCGTCCTCCACGCAGCACCCGCCAGGTTGCAATCCTTCCGGAGCCGCCAGACAGCCAGGCTCACGCGTTTCCAGCGTCGCCAGCGCCGAGGCGGCCAGCGCTCGATGGCTGCTCCTCTTCGCCTTGGCTAAATCGTGGCAAATCGACACCTCCGCCGTTGCCACCGTCGTCTCCACCAGCCGCACTCCGGCCTCGCCCTCGCCCACCAGCATCGACCCCAGGCTGTACATGCCGGCCGCAATCGCATCCAGCGTCGCGTCCATGCCTTCCAGCGCCTGCTCGACCACCTCATCGTTCTTTGTTTGCCCGTCCATCAGCCCAAGCATGCGTTTTGAAAAATCCTGGACTCCCTCCGGTATCGGGACCTGAGGAATCAAGCTCGCATTGGAAGAATTCGAACAACCAACCATGAAAAGGTCTCCTCTCGCTGGATTTGTTGCAAGTTGACCCAGTCTTTATCCTCAACCCGCCGGCTCCGACCGTCAATCCGCGCTCCGCACAGTATGGGGGCAAACTTTCTCAATTCTTACGCCGATCCCTGGATAAGTGCGTCGGCGATTTCGCGTCAAATGGGCGGCATAACCCATGAGTTCGCACCAAGAAATGGGCGAATTGTGGGTTGTCGGTCCCGGCAAAGGTCTGCCAAGTGCACTGTGGTCCATGGAAGGGAGGCCGGTGCAAAAAACGGGCCCGGCAGAGGAAGCTGGGAGTATATTCGGTCCATAGCCGAGATGCAAAATGTGGATTGCGGTTTGAATCTCAATCGAGGGGTCATGCGAAAGGTTCTGAACTTGGTTGCGCTCTTTGCTGTCGCCTTATCGTGCCATGCTCAATCTCAAGTGACTGATTTGAAAACGCTGGTTGGCAGGAAGGCAATTGCGCAGCGCATACCCTTCTATCAACCGGGAACCTACCACGAAATATCAAAAGAATATGCCGGACAAGAAGTCACGATAATCGCAGTCAAGCCCTCAACCACCTTTGCCAGTATGCCGTTTCTAACAGCTAGCGCGATAAAATCATTGCCCCCGGAATCGAGAGCTGCGATTGAAAACATGCGAAACGCAGCAACATTGATCGTGCAATTTGCCGACGGCACAAAAGCTGATACCGGACCTACGCCTGTTATGCCCTCAATGCTGCCTGGCTACCTTGAACTCGTGCAAGAACCTGGAGCGATATCGTCGTCCCCTTCACCAGTTGCCCCAACCCCAGTTGTGCCAATTCCAGTTGCAAGCGCGGCAACCCCAGCGCAGGTTATTCCTCCTTCCCCTGACAATCTGACAGATGACCAAGTAGCAGCAGCCATTGATCGAGCAACACATGGGAAGCGACACGCTATTGGTCTAACTCTTAACGACATGCAAATGTTTCTTCTCTCTGGAATGATCTGCGACACTTGTGGAACTTCAGGTTATACCGTCACAATCTACACGCCAGAGCTTTGGATCGAACAATTAGCTGTTAACGCACAGAACGAGATGCAGCCCCTTTCTGTCAAAGACGTACCTCAGGAAGCAAGAGAATCTATCCTCCGAGTGGTGGCATTGCCCAGCCGAGCTGACTATCTAACAGGTGCCGGACTTTCGATGGCATCCTCAGTACACCGGGTGGTTCTAACAAACAGCAAGAGAACAGAAACTATTCAACCCTTACGAAACGATAATGGATATGTAGAGGGAAACAGTGCACTTCGTTCAACGACCTACACCTCTGCTACTGCTTCTTTTCCCATGTCTGAAGTTCGTTGGCTTCAGTCTCAAGATAAAAATGCGGAGTTTTTTGTAGTAGTTGTTGGTGACAATCAGAACAAGTATTTCAAAGTAAAGGCACGGTTTGACAAGGAACTTTTCGGAACCATTGAAACCGCGCCTTCTGTTCCGAATGGTTTTCAGCTTGGGGTATCAGTGGAAACGGTGAAAGATTCCGATGTAGAGGACCTCAAATTGTCCAGGCGCCAAGGTGTCGTGGTGAGGCGTGTCAATAGGGGAAGTCTCGCGGAGCGGATGGGAATACAGGTTAAAGATGTAGTCCTGGAAATCGACAGTTCAGATGTAGAAGACGCTCAGTCCTTTGTTCTGTCAGTTCGCAGCGGGGCGGCCAAGACCTTTCGTATCTGGCGCGATGGGCGGGCAATTGATATGACAGTGCCGCAGGCTTAATTGAACTCAGGTCGCTGGAAGCTCTAACGATATCCGCAAATATGCACGTGCGGTTGGCCCAAATCCTCAGTCGAGAGTTGGGTCCTCAGGTCCGGTTCCTCCGACCTGGGAGCCCTCTGAATAAGGTCGCAGGGCAAACCGACTGGCGCAAACAGGCTAAGGCCCCCATCAAGCTAGTCCCCGGGCCAGACATCGCCCGCCCGGAAACTGACCTGCCCGCGAGAACATCGCTTCCCAGCCCGGTTTTTTGCCATTCCTTAACATGAATGCCCTGCTGGGTCCTGTAAGACTTCCCTAACGGGGCTCTCTCGCTGAAAACGGCTCGCCGCAGATGCCAACCCCCGCCTCAACGCTGTAGACTGCCAACACGGCGAACTGGACAAGCACGATGGCCCGAAACACTCCAAAACAAAAGCTTTTTAACGGCCGCGACCACTCCTGGATGGAGTTCAATCGCCGTGTGCTCGAGGAGGCCGAAGACCCCTCCAACCCGCTCCTCGAGCGCGTCAAGTTCCTCGCCATCACCGGCTCCAACCTCGACGAATACGTTGAAATCCGCCAGGCCGGCCTCATGCAGCGCATTGAGGATGGATACCGCGAGCCCGGTTACGACGGCCTCCGCCCCGCCGAGTCCCTCTCCGCCCTCACCACCGAAATTCACGCCTTTGTCGATGCCCAATACCAGTGCTGGAACCAGCACCTGCTCCCCGAACTGCGCAAGCAGAACGTCCGCCTCCTCGACTGGAAAAAACTCGGCGACGATGCCCGCGCCTTTGCCAGGGATTACTTCCAGCGCGAAGTCGATCCGCTCCTGACCCCCATCTCCATCGATCCCGCCCACCCCTTTCCCCGCGTCCTCAACAAAGCTCTTTGCCTGGCGCTGCTGCTCCGCGCCAAGCGCCGCAGCTCCGGTCCCCAGGTCCTCGGCGTCGTCACCGTGCCCCGCGCCTTGCCTCGCTTTGTCCGCCTGCCTTCCGGCGAAGGAACTTACGACTACCTGCTCCTCCAGGACCTGGTCGCCCAGCACCTGGCCGGCATGTACCGCGGCTACGAAGTTCTGGCCCACGCCAGCTTCCGCGTCACCCGCAACTCCAATCTCTACTTCGAGGAAGAAGAAGCGCGCTCCCTGCTTGAGACCATCCGCGTCGAGCTCCACAACCGCCGCAAGGGAGACGCCGTCCGCCTGGAAATCGAGACCGGAGCGCATCCTGAAATCGTCGAGCGCCTGCGCGTCAACTTCGAGCTTGATGAAGACCAGGTCTTCTTGGGCGATGGTCCCGTCAATCTATCGCGCCTCATGTTCTTATACGAAGATGTCAAGCGCACCGACCTCAAGTTCCAGCCCTTCACGCCCAGGCACTTCAGCCTCGGTCGCAAGTCCGCCACCATCTTCGACGAGCTCCGCCAGCACGACGTCCTGCTCCACCACCCCTACGACGCCTACACCACTGTGGTCGACTTCATCCAGCAGGGCGCCGAAGACCCCGCCGTCGTCACCATGAAGCAGACTCTCTACCGCACCAGCCACGACTCGCCTGTCTTCGAGGCCCTCATCGAGGCCGGCGCCACCAAGGAAGCCACTCTGGTCGTCGAGCTCATGGCCCGCTTCGACGAGGCCTCCAACATCCGCTGGGCGCGCAGCATGGAAGACGCCGGCGTCCAGGTCTTTCACGGCGTCGTCGGACTCAAAACCCACTGCAAGCTCGCCATGCTGGTCCGCCGCGACGAGGACGGAGTCACCCGCCGCTACTGCCATCTCGGCACCGGCAACTATAACCCCGTCACCGCCCGCTTCTACACCGACCTAAGCCTGCTCACCTGCGACCCGCAGATCACCGAGCGCGTCCACATGGTCTTCAACTACCTCACCGCCCACGCTGAGATCGACGACTACAGCCCTCTGCTCGTCGCCCCTCTCACCATGGCTGAAAGTTTTCTCCGCCTCATCCGCCGCGAGCAGGAGCACGCCCAGGCCGGCCGTCCCGCCCACATCGTCGCCAAAATGAACGCCCTGCTTGAGCCCTCGGTCATTGAAGCGCTCTACCAGGCCTCGCAAGCCGGCGTCCAAATCGACCTCATCGTCCGCGGCCTTTCCATCCTTCGCCCCGGCGTCAAAGGACTGTCGGAAAACATCCGCGTCCGTTCCATCGTCGGCCGTTTCCTCGAGCACTCCCGCATCTTCCACTTCGCCAACGGCGGCAACGACGAAATCTATTTGGGCTCCGCCGACTGGATGCCCCGCAATCTCTTCGAGCGCTGCGAAGTTGTCTTCCCCGTCCGCGACCCCGCCGCCCGCGCCCGCGTCCACGACGAAATCCTCCCCGCCTACTTGGCCGACACCGTCAAAGCCCGCCTACAGCAGCCCGACGGCGCCTACATCCGAGCCACCAAGATCTTCAAGGACGCCCCTCCCTTCGCCAGCCAGGACTTCCTGATGAAGCTAGCCGAAGGCAAAACCGGCGTGGCCTCCATCCCTACCCCGCAGCAAGCAAAGCCCCACTCCAAATCCGCCGCCCCAAAAGCCCCCGCCGCCCGCTGATCTAACTTGATTCCACCTGAAACCGGGTACCCCACCTTCGGCACAGCATCATCGTGCCTAAGGTGGGGTAGCTCCATCTGCTTATAGTTTTTCGCCCTTTGGTTTCTTCCCCTTTAGGCTGTATCGACCTATACTGGTCACGTAAACGCTTGATAAATAATGAAGTTGTCGTCCTGAGCGAACGGGGCCCCAAGCGCTTTTCAGCTTGGGGGTGGTGAGTCGAAGGATCTGCTTCTGTTTTTCAATCAGCTTCGAAGACAGGACGCTAGGTGCAGCCAACATACCCGTTCTGTATATGTCGATGGACCCTAGTTCTTTATAGTCGTCCACCGGCTTCGCCGACCCACGAGGAATGAAACTGTGCCCCATCTGGGTGCCGGGGTACCCTCTGGGTCGGGGCAGGACGCCTTTGTTTTTGTCCGATGGGTGGGAGTCCGCAGAGATCTATGCAGACGCCTTGTTTTGTTGAACCTGCATTTCTGTTTCTTTCCAGTTCCTGACTTTTCAGTTCCTCAATTAAGAGAACGTCTGCGATGGGCCGCACCTAAACCTAAAGAAACCCTACGCCGCACAAAGCCCCGGGGTCACCATCCCCCGCACCAGAATGCACGCAATGAGCTTTATAGCGCAGACAGACGCATTGGTGCGTCGTAGCGTGAGCCACAGTAATGAGAGGAATCAAATGAATGAAGAAACGGTTCAAGCATCCCCCAGAACGTATTCCGCCGCACTCTTGGCGGCAATCGCAGTCGCGCTGCTGTTAGGGATCGGCGGCATAATCTGGACCTACACACTAAGCGCCAAACTGGCTGCTCAGCAGCAGGCCGTGGCGGATTCCACAACGCAGAACACCAAGCTGGCTGCGGCGCTGCAGGATACCAATGCGCGCCTCAATGTGGCCACGGACGAGTTGAAGAACTCGCTTGGCCTGACGCAGAAGCAACTGGATACGCGCTCGGCGGCGCTACAGGTCCGCGAGGTTCGCGGTGAGCAGACGACAGCACGGCTGGCAACCGCGCAGCAGCAAACGGCCGGCCAGGTGGCCGCGGTGCAGACCGATGTTGGTGGCGTCAAAACCGATGTGGCCAAGACCCAGAGCGACCTGGCCGACACCAACAACCAGATGATGTCGATGAAGGGCGATCTGAACGGACACAGCACACTGATTGCTCGCAATAGCGACGAGTTGGAAATCCTGAAGCACAAGGGCGACCGGAACTACTACGAATTCACGCTGGTGCGGGGACAAAAGCAAGTGGTAGGGACTGTGAGTCTCACGCTGAAGAGAGCCGACTCCAAGAGAAGCAAGTTCACCCTCTCCGTCTTCTCCGACGACAAGCAGTACGAGAAGAAGGACAAGAGCCTGAACGAGCCCCTTCAGTTCTACAGCGGCAAGGAGCCCATGTTGTTTGAGATTGTGGTCAACAACGTGAGCGCCAAGAACACGGTGACTGGCTATCTGTCTACTCCGAAAGGTGCACCGGCGCCAGTCGTGGTAGCCGAGCGATAGCACGCCAACTGTAGATACGTCCTTAGTTCCGGATTGTCGTGAAGTGACTCGATTGCCGGGTGTGCCCCAGGTCTCGATTCTGAGGCCTGGGATAGCATGAACCCAATGCACATAATTACACGGTCGGAAACCAGGTGCCGCGACCGCGTGTTTGTATAATCGCCGAATAGAGAGCCGTTGGTCTCGCGCCCGATGGTCCCATGGGCCTTTCGTTCCTTTTTCTCCCGCGGCCCGTTCAACCCATCCATTTCCACCAGAATGGAATTCAGCCATAGTGGAGTGTTCCATGGTTCGGTCTCATATCTATCGAAACGCGCGAATTGCACCTGAATTCTTCATCGCGGCCATCTTCATTTCTCTTTCCCTCACCGGCCCGGCGCAGACCAACACCAAGCCCGTCCCTCCGCCCATCGCAGCCCCCGCGCCGCGCGTAATCTCGGAACTGCTGCAGCCCTCGCTCGACACCGTGCGCCAGGCTCTTCAGTCGCTCAGAATCGACAAGTGGAAGAAGGGCTCAATCCGCGATGAAGCAAGCGGGAACATCGACGCCATTCAGCGCGATCTGCGGGCCAATCTGCCCTCGCTGCTCCAGGATGCCGATGCCGCTCCGGGAACCGTTAGCAAACTGCTGCCCATCTCCCGCCATGTCGATGCTTTGTACGACGTACTCCTGCGCGTCACGGAAGCCTCGCGCGTGGTTGGCCCCGACGATCAGGCAGCGCAGTTACAGAAGGCCCTGCTCAGCCTGGGGAACGCGCGTCTTGCGCTTGACGACCGGTTGCAGGGGTCGGCCGGCGCTTTGGAGAAACAGGTTGTCGACCTCCGCGCCAACATCGAGACCGAAGCAGCTCGGCGCGCGTCAGAACCCGCTCCCGTAGCGCTGCCTTGCGTGCCGCAACCCCCCGTTCACAAGGCCGTCAAGAAACGCGTCCCGGCCGCAAAGCCCGCGGCAAAGCCATCCGCAACCGCAACCCCGTCGGCCACGTCTCCGAACACGACACCAGGAACCCAGCCCGCCACCAGCCACTAACCCCGCGAGTGCCGCGACCGCGTGTTTGTGTAATCGCCGGAATATAGCGCCGGTCTCCCGACCGGCTGTCGCGCGGGCGTCCACGCCCGCGTTCGTCCACAAGCAATTACCAAATCACACAGCCGAGGTACCAGTCCCATTCCTGACGCGCCTTCATCGCGCCATGGGTGGGAATCCCTGTTCCAAATTCCCTAACCCAATTCAATGTCTCCCGTTCCCTGTCTCTCCCCAGCAACGCTAAGTCCTTTCGAATCGAACCGCTAAAACTCCAAAAAATAGAACACCACGTCATTCTGATCGTTGCGTCCTGTTGTACCAGTACTCTCAGCTAAAAAACTACCGATGTATCAGTACGATTGTGCGTGCAAAACTTTTTCGTTAAAGATCGCTGGCCTGCAACCCCGCAAATGAAGAGAACTTCGTCGCCTCCTACCCCCACAATCTCTTCTGAAAGCTGAGCAGAATCCAGTTCTCCGTCCACCGGTCCTTGACGTGGTCATAACGCCGGGTGCTCCATCGGAGAGCCGGGGCGCCCGCTGGGCCGGGCCACGCAGTTTTATCGCGTCAAGGGTGGGATACAAAACTGTCCACCGTCCACTGCCCACTGTTCACTGGTCACTGTCCACCGTTCACTGTCCACTGTCCACCGTTCACTGTCCACTGTCCACTGTTCACTGTTCACTGTCCACTGTTCACTGTTCACTGTCCACTGTCCACTGTTCACTGTCCACTGTCCACTGTTCACTGTTCACTGTCCACTGTTCACTGTTCACTGTCCACTGCCCACTGTTCACTGTTCACTGTCCACTGCCCACTGTTCACTGTTCACTGCCTCAAAGCGCCGCCAGCAGCAGCGTAATCCCCAGTCCGCTCACTGACAGCACCGTCTCCATCACCGACCACGTCGCGAGCGTTCCTTTCACATCCAGCTTGAACAGCGAACACACCAGCCAGAAGCCCGAGTCGTTCACATGCGACAGCAGAAGCGAGCCGCAACCGGTGGCCAGTACCAGCATCTCCGGCCGCACGCCCATCTGCCCGGCCACCGGAGCCAGCACTCCGGAAGCCACCGCCATGGCCACCGTCGACGAGCCCATGCACACCCGCACCACCGCCGCCAGGGCCCAGGCCAGCACTAGGGGCGGCATGTGCGCTCCCAGCGCCAGCCCCACCGTCGCCTGCGCCGCACCCGAGTCGCGCAGAACCCCGCTCAACCCGCCCGCCGCCGACAGAATCACCAGCACCCCGGCGATGGGCACAAACGAGTCCGCGGTCAGCCGCCGCAGCATGTCCGGCCCGTGATGTGGTTCGCGCGGAATCCGGCCGCCCAGCGTAGCCAGCGCCACCAGCACCGCTAGCAGCATGGCCACATCTGGGTAGCCCAGCAGGTGCATCGCCTGGTTTGGAATCCCACCCGGTGCAGTCACCGCATCGGCCCAGCTCCCCACAAAAATCAGCGCAATCGGCAGCAGAATCGCCACCAGCGCCAGCACCGCACCCGCCGGCGCCGGCGCATTCTCCCTGGCGATGGGTGCCCCAGGTCCGGGGTCCCCACGGGCAGGTCTTCGTCCGTGGGGCGGAGGTCCCGCTTTTGGGACCTGGGATACCACGCTCCCAACTGTCGCCACTCCCAGCTTCGCCTGTCGCCGCTCCCAACGCGGAATCAGTACCCAGCCCACCACCGGCCCCGCCAGTGCAGCCGCCGGCGCTCCCACCAGCATTCCCCACAGAATCACGCGCCCGATGTCGGCGTGAAACAGGGCAGCCGCCAGCAGCGCCGATGGATGCGGCGGAATCAGCCCATGCGTAATCGAGAGCCCCGCCAGCACCGGCAAGCCAACCAGAATCGGAGGCCGTCCACTGCGCCGTGCCGCCTCCACAACAATCGGAAACAGCAGCACCAGCCCCACCTCGAAGAACACCGGCATCCCCACCAGCAAGCTCAACCCCAGCAGCGCCCAGGGCAGCCCCTTCGGGCCGCAACCCTCAACGAGCGTCTTGCTCAGCGAAGCCGCTCCTCCGGAAGAAGCCAGCAGTTGCCCCAGAATCGCCCCCATCCCCAGGATGATGGCGATATGCCCCATCATGTTTCCCACGCCCACGGAGAACGAGAGCGGCACCTGCTTCAACGGCATACCCGACGCAATGCCCAGCCCCAAGGCCGCAATCGACAACCCCAGCGCCGCATGAAGCTTCAGCTTTACCACCAGCAACAAAAGCAGCAGCACCGTCCCAGCCACGCAGGCCAGCAGATACCAGTCATGAGCAGTTACAGCATGCACGTTCACCGGCAGATTATTCCACACAGACGCTGGATTGCGCACCAAATGGGTGCCCCACCTACGCCACGTCTTTGTTTTTGTGGCTTAGGTGGGATAGTTCCACCTATCTATGGTCTTTTCGGCCTTTTATAAGTTCTTAGAAGTCTTTTGTTGTTCTCTCCGATCATTTCGCATCAGCCGCGCGTCCCATCTTTGCGCCCTTTTCCCCTCATGGGTAAGACTTGCGATCCTTACTATCAAAGCCGTGCCCGCATCGGAACAGCCCCATCCCGGAACCTCGCCAAAAACCCCTGCCTCGCTGTGCTCCCCGCCACACTTTTTCCTTGCACACCTCTGCTACCATAGGGATGATTGCAGCTCCCGCAGCCCGGCAGTCCGTCCTCCTGATTTTCGGAGTGCAAGCGCGCAGGCCACCGGAGCCATCCCATTAAAGGAGAACCTTTATGCCTCTAGTCTCCATGCGGCAGCTACTCGACGAGGCCGCCAAGGGCGGTTACGGCGTCGGCGCATTCAACGTCAACGATATGGAACAGATCCAGGCCATCATGATGGCCGCCAAGGAAACCAAGTCCCCGGTCATCGTGCAGGCCAGCCGCGGCGCCCGCCAGTTTGCCGAGGATCTCTATCTTTTCAAGCTCATCCAGGCGGCAGCCGAACTCAACCCCGAGATTCCAATCGCCATGCACCAGGATCACGGCAACAGCTTCGAGACCTGCAAGAGCGCCATCGAGCTGGGCTACACCTCGGTCATGATGGACGGCTCGCTGAAGGAAGACGGCAAGACCCCCTCCACATTTGACGAGAACGTCGCCGTCACCAAGAAGGTAGTCGACTACGCGCACGAGCGCGGCGTCACGGTCGAAGGCGAAATCGGCGTCCTCGGCGGCGTTGAAGACGGTCACGGAGCCGGCGGCAGCGGCCTCGAGCACATCACCGATCCCGACCAGGCCGTCGAATTCGCCGAGCGCACCGGCGTCGACGCTCTGGCCATCGCCATCGGCACCAGTCACGGCGCTTACAAGTTCAACAAGAAGCCTGACGGCTCCGTGCTCAAGATGGACGTGCTGATCGCCATCCACAAGCGCCTGCCCAACACCCACCTGGTCATGCATGGCAGCTCGTCTGTCCCCAAGGACCTTCAGGACATCGTCAACAAGTACGGCGGCAAGCTCAAGGAAACATGGGGTGTGCCGGTCGAGGAGATTCAGCTCGGCATCCGCAACGGCGTCCGCAAGGTCAACGTCGACACCGACAACCGCCTCGCCATCACCGGCGCCATCCGCAAAGTTTTGTGGGAGACCCCGGAGAAGTTCGATCCGCGCGACTACATGAAGCCTGCTCGCGAAGCCATGAAGAAAGTTGTCGCCCTGCGCATGACCCAGTTCGGCCAGGCCAGCCACGCCAGCGACTACAGCCCCATCCCGATCACCGAGATCGCCAAGGGCTACAAGGACGGCACCCTCACTACCCACCCGCTGGTCGCCGCCAAGTAACCTCCGGCACAGCGCAGAATCGAAGGGCCACTCCGCGGCGGGGTGGCCCTTTTCAGCGATAAAGCGGGTGCCCCACCTTCGCGGCGTCTTTGTTCTTGCCGCTAAGGTGGGATATCCATATTTATGGCCTCTTGTTGTTTATTGGATTCTCCTGCGTCCCGATTCGCATTCTTTCTAACTGCAGGCCGCGCCCCCAACGCCTTCCCTGAGCCTGCCGAACGGCCCAAATCTTGAACCCCCGGGAATCAGCCGAAATCCACAGCCGCCGAATTCGCCAGTTCTCACGGATCGGGTGTATTTTCTTCTGATGATGTCCACCAGCTTTTCAACTCTTCTCAAATCCGCCGCTCTGATTGCCCTGGCTGCGCCGCTCCTTGCGCAATCGCCGGCCTCGACTCCCACCGCCCAGCCAACCGCAGCCGCAGCGCCCGCGCAGGCCGCCGAACCCGCCAAGCCCAAACCCGAAGACACCGAAATATGGGAGCCGGTCCCCGCCGTCGTCACGCCCGGCGCTACGCTCGGCGCGGCGCCCTCCGACGCCATCGTGCTCTTCGACGGCAGCAATGAAGACGAGTGGCTCTCCATCCGCGACCATTCCCCAGCCCAGTGGGTCGTCGCCAACGGCGTGCTCACCGTCGCCAAGTCGAAGGGCGGCATCGAAACCAAACGCAGTTTCAAGAACTACCAGCTTCACATCGAGTGGAGCGAACCCGTCAACATCACAGGCAGCGGTCAAGCCCGCGGCAACAGCGGCGTATTCCTCGCTTCCACCGGTCCTGGCGACGACGGCTATGAGTTGCAGGTCCTCGATCCCTGGCAGAACAAAACCTACGTCAACGGAATGGCCGGCTCCATGTACAAGGAGAGCACTCCGCTGGTCAATCCCGGCCGCAAACCCGGCGAGTGGCAGACTTACGACGTCGTGTGGACCGCTCCCACCTTCAACGACGATGGCTCCCTGAAGACGCCTGCTTATGTGACTGTCTTTTTCAATGGAGTGCTGGTGCAGAATCACTTCGAGCTGAAAGGCCAGACCCTCTACATCGGCACGCCTTATTACAAGGCCTACACCGCCGCGCCCATCAAGCTCCAGGCCCACGGCGACAAGAGCGAGCCCATCAGCTACAGAAATATCTGGGTGAGAGAACTGAAATAAACGCGGTTAAAAGAGCTAACCTCTGATCGCCGAGGGTTCCGGGCTGATCCCTGTTCCCTGATCCCTGACCCCTGATCTCTGTTCTCTGATCTCTTTTTCCTGGTCCTTGTATTGCAACTGGTACAGCTTCCAGTAGAGTCCGCGCTCGGCCAGCAGTTCCTGATGCGAGCCCATCTCCCGCAACTGCCCCTTGTGCATCACCAGGATCGTTTCCGCGCGCTGCACGGTCGAGAGCCGGTGCGCAATCAGCACCGAGGTGCGCCCTTCCACCATGCGCTCCAGCGCCCCGCGAATACGCAGCTCCGTATCGGTGTCCACGCTCGACGTCGCTTCGTCCAGAATCAGAATGTGCGGATTGTAAGCCAGGGCCCGCGCAAAGTTGACCAGTTGCTTCTGCCCTGTCGACAGCGAATTGCCGCGCTCCCGCACCGGCTCGTTGAAGCCCGCTGGCAGGCTCTCGATAAAATCCAGCACGTTCACGTCCCGCGCTGCCTGCCGCAACTGGTCGTCTGTAATCGCGCTATTGCCGAACCGGATGTTGTCGGCTATCGTCCCGGCAAACAGAAACGGATCCTGCAGCACCACCGCGAAGTGCTGCCGCAGCGCGGTCAAATTCTGATCGCGCAAATCCACGCCCTCCAGCAAAATCTCCCCCGCCGTCACCTCGTAGAAGCGCATCATCAGGCTGGTCAGCGTCGTCTTCCCCGCTCCCGTGTGCCCTACAATCGCCACCGTCTGTCCCGGCTCAACGGTGAAACTTACATCTTTCAGAATCCACTCGATCCCGGCAATCCCGTTCAACGCCGCCGCATCCAGCGCAGCTGCCGCCACAGCCGCCTTCTGCTCCTCGGTCAGTTTTTGATAGGTAAACCACACGTGCCGGAATTCGATCCGATTCGACCCGTCGCCAACCACCGGATGCGCGGGGCTCACAATCTCCGGCTGCGTGTCGAGCAGTTTAAAGATCCGCTCGCAAGCCGCCATCGCCGCCTGCAAAATGTTGTACTTGTCGCTCAAATCCTGAATCGGCCGCCAGAACCGCTGCGAGTACTGGATAAACATCGCCAGCACGCCGATGGTCACGGCTCCATGCCTCAGCACGCTGAATCCGCCCCGCCACACCACCAGCGCAATCGCCACCGACGACAGCAGCTCCACCGCCGGATAGTAGAGCGCATAAGCAAAAATCGTGTCCTTGAACGCGATCATGTGCTGCCGGTTGACCGCTTCGAAATCCTGGTACGCGCGCTCCTCGCGGTTGAAGAGCTGCACCACCGCCATCCCCGAGATATGTTCCTGCGTGAAACTGTTGATGCGCGCAATCGCGGCCCGCACTCGCCTGTAGCTCTCCCGAACATGGTCGCGAAACAGTCGCGTTACAACCAGGATCAACGGCAACACGGCGAACGCCAGCAGCGCCAGCCACCAGTTCATGCTCAGCATCACGGCCGCCATCACCGTCAGCATGAAAAAGTCGTTCACAATGGCCAGAATGCCGTCGGTGAACATGTCGTTGACCGCGTCCACGTCCGAGGTCAGCCGCGTCACCAGCCGCCCCACCGCGTTCACGTCGAAGAACCCCACATCCATCCGCTGCATGTGGCGAAAGATGTTGCTGCGCAGGCCGAACATCACCTTCTGCCCCATCCACTGCATCAGGTAGGTCTGCACAAACGCGAACACGTACCCCGCCAGCAGCGTCGCCAGGTACAAACCCGCCAGCATCGTGATGCCGCGGTAGGCATCGGCCGGCAGTATCCGCGCCAATGGGCTGTTGGTGTCCAGCCAATGTGCCAGCGCGCTCTCGGCGCTGTGGCTCTTCAGAGTCGGCGCCATATAGCGGTCGATCGCCATCATCACCATGATGGGTCCGGCCACATCGCAAAAGGATTTCAGCGTAACCGAAACAGAAGAGACCGTCGCCTGCAACCAGTATGGCCGCACGTAGTGGGCGAGCCGCCGCATCAGCCGCGAGTCGTAGACCTTGCCGGCGACATCGTCGTCCCGCTTCCGGGCCGGCTGTTGCGCGCTAAGTTTTTGAGGCTCTTTCTGCTCTGCGTCCGCCATCGGGTAGGTGGGTCGATCTTCCTTCTCCATTGTACCGGCAACCCTCCGGGGTCTACCTGGCCGCAGGCCTACTTGCTAATTCGCGAAGCGTTCCTTCCTAACCAACCCAAAAAATCCTTCCCCGGCCTCCAAGACCCTGTGTATGGTAGAGAGCAGGAGAGTATGCCATGCAACGTAGAGAATTTCTTTTGAAATCCGCACAAGCTGTGGGAGCCGCGTTTCTCTCCCGCGCCGTCACCGTCAACGCCGCCTGGCTTCATGCCGATCCGCTGTCCGCCAAGTTCAAGGCCTCGGATGAAATCGTCCTCGGCCACACCGGTATCCGCACCAGCCGCCTGGCCATGGGCACGGGTACTATCGGGGGGGGCGGCGCCTCTAACCAGACCCGCATCGGCATGGATGCCTTCGTGAAACTTGCGCTGAACGGCTACCACGAGAATGGCCTGCGCTTCTTCGATACCGCCGACGGCTACGGCAGCCACCCCTATGTCGCCGCCGCCCTCAAGCAGCTCCCGCGCGACAAAGTCACCGTCCTCACCAAGACCGACACCCGCAAAGCTGCCGGAGTCCGCGCCGACCTCGACCGCTACAGAAAAGAACTCGGCGTCGACATGATCGACATCGTCCTCATCCATGTCGTGACTGAAGCCGACTGGACCACCCGCTACCGCCCGGTCATGGATGTGCTCTCTGAAGCCAAGGAGAAGGGCATCATCCGCGCCCACGGCGTCTCCTGCCACACCATCCAGGCACTTCGCGCCGCTGCCGCCTCTCCCTGGGTCGAAGTCGACCTCGCCCGCCTCAACCCCATCGGCCGTTACATGGACGCCGACCCCGACACCGTGATCTCCGTCCTCAAACAAATGAAAGACCAGGGCAAAGGGATCGTCGGCATGAAGGTTCTGGGACAGGGTGACCTGCGCGACCGCCCCGGCGAGGCCATCCGCTTCGCCCTCGGCTCCGGCGTTCTCGACGCCTTCACCATCGGCGCCGAATCCAAAGCCGAGCAGGACAATTTGGTTGAGCACATCGCCGCCGCCTGATCCAGCTCACCGCAATTCATTCCACGCAAGAAAGCCCTCCATGCAAAATGGAGGGCTTTCTTGACAACGGCGAATCTCGCCATCCGCCTTTCTTGCGTTCCGAATGATCTGAAAAGAGAACCGCGCCCTATGACCCGGAGGTTGCCCCCGGATCGGGTTTGACCACCGGCTTGTCCGATGGGTTAACCGTTGTCTTGACCGCAGTCTTCTTCTGTGCCGGGCTGGAAACGCCCATACTCATCAGCACATACCCGAACCCCTTGCGCAACACGTCAAGAACGCTCATCGTTCTACTTCCTCTCCGACTAGAACATTCTCACATGACATCGTCGGCGGCCGCGAACCGAGAACTATGCACTAGTGTCCTGAATTGAAGGTTCGTTTCACAAATCGAATGGTCGCGTCCCATCGTCCCGGAAATCACCCGTGCATTGGACATCTCGCCGTCGCACAAATCCGCCAACTTGCCAACTTGCCATTTCCGCGAAGCGGAAGCTAACCTGCTGTCCTTTTTCAAAAATCCCCGCCAGACCCACCACATGAGCTTCCGTTTCACCACACCAGGTCTCTGACTGCGTGTTGTTGTACCAACTGTGGGTGCCCCAGGTCCGGGGCCCCCAAGGACAGGTCCTGGTCCTTGGGGTGGAGGTCCCGATTTTGGGACCTGGGATAGCAGAAATTCAAGGCACGAAATCATGCGGTCAGATTCCTGGGTCTCTGACCGCGTGTTGTTGTACCAACTGGGGGTGCCCCAGGTCCGGGGCCCCAAGGACAGGTCCTGGTCCTTGGGGTGGAGGTCCCGATTTTGGGACCTGGGATAGCAGAAATTCAAGGCACGAAATCATGCGGTCAGAGTCCTGGGTCTCTAACCGCGTGTTGTTGTACCGACTGGGGGTGCCCCAGGTCCGGGGCCCCCAAGGACAGGTCTTGGTCCTTGGGGTGGAGGTCCCGATTTTGGGACCTGGGAAACAATGAACTCAAAGCACGAAATCACATGGTCGGAAACTTAGGAACTGTTACTGTTTCTTGCCCGGCAGCGGAGCCAGGGCCGCGGCCCCGCCTTTTTGGTTCGTTTCCGCCGCCGCGTTCGCCGCCGGCTTCTTCCCGTTCAGAATATCCAGCGCCGCCGGAGGCAGCGGCTTGTCCGCGTTCGCCAGCAGCAGCGTCACCTGCCACATCTCCGTGTCCGTCAGCACCTTCTTGAACGACGGCATTCCTGTCAGCCGGATGCCATTCTCCACCTTCCAGTGCGTCTCGCCCGGCGGATCGTCGCTCACGCCCACCACGTCGCTGTTCTTGTGCTGCTCCCAGAGCTGCGGAGCCCTGGGGTACATCTGCCCCCCAAACGGCGAAGGCTTCTCATGGAATCCATGGCAGGCCGCGCACTGGTCCCGGTAGATCTCCGCGCCGGCCACAAACGCACTTTCATCGGCTTGAACCGGCGGAGTCTTTACCATCTCGCTGTCAATCCGCGCATGCAGCGCAATTGCCGTGATCTGGCGCTCATGAGGAAACGGCGCATCCGCAACCGCAACCGGCGGATGGCCGAAATGCAACCACGCCAGCGCGGCGACGGGAACCAGAACGATCCCCAAAATAATTCCAAGCAGGACTCGACCCATACCTTCGACCGCCTCCACTGCCCTCAATCCTATGCCCTCAGGCCAGTGCCCTCAAGCCGGTGCCCTCAAGCCTGGGCCATGCGCCCGCTCTGTCGCTTCTGGCAATTCGTTCATCTTCCCGCGAAGCCGCACGGCTGGAATTCTGGCCCTCTCCGGCGACCATTCAGCTCCTCAAACGTCCAATCCGCCATAGGCCCACCCCCCACCCCTCTCCCAGGTGTTTTAATACCAATTGGGGGGAGCACTGCATCCTGCGGTGGTGTGCTTCCGTACTCCCGTGGAGGAATCCCGATACCGATGCGTTCTTTTTACCGTCTTGCCCTTATGCTGGCGCTTTTGTTCCCAGCCGTGCACGCCGTTCTGGCCCAAGGCTCGAGCAGCAATCCTCCAACCCCGGCAACTGGTCAAGACCAGGCCCAGCCGCAGCAGCACGAAGCCGAAACCGCGCAGCAGTTGAGCGTGCAGGCTCGTATCCGCGCCCGCCGCGAACAGCGCCGCGCTGCCGCCATTCACGATGCCTACTCGCATCGCTATGACACCTTTGCCGATATGGGCTACCTGCGCTTCAGGCCCGGTCCCTACATCCAGAACCTGACCTTCTACGCCTGGGAAACCGGCATCACCCGCTATTACAGTGAGCGCCTCGGCATCAACGTCGTGGGCCGCGGCTATTACGGCACAGCCTACGTCGGCCTCAATCCGAGCAACATCACCCGCCCATCAATCAGCCAATACGATGCCCTGGCCGGCCCCACTTACCGCTTCTACCTCCAGCCCAAGTACTCCATCGCTGTTCGCGGGCTCGCAGGCTACTCCTACGGCAATTTCTCCGGAGACACCAATGGTTTTGGCGGCAAAACACTTGGCCTCTACCCTGATGGCAATACCTTCGCCGGCAGCGCCAGCGTCATCGGTGAAGTCAACCTGACTCCCAACATCGGCTTCCGCCTGGCTCCCGAATACTTCGTCACTGGTTATGGATCGAGCGTGCAGAACAGCCTCGGCTTTACCGGAGGCATTGTCTATCGCTTCGGAAAACAATGAAAAGGTTTCTTTCTCGCCGCAACTTCATTCAATCCGGCGCGCTCATGGCTACTGCCTGCGCTGCCTCCGGCGCAACTCAGTCTTTTGCCCAGGCGCTGCCTGAGACCGGCAAGCCTTTGCCCATCAAGCTGGGCATTTGCAGCTACACCTTCCGCAACTTCACGCGCGCCCAAATGCTGGGCTACTTGAAGGATCTCCGGCTCGCCGATCTCAACGTAAAAGACACCAAAGACCACCTGCCCATGGATCCCACGCTTGAGGCGCAGGCCCTGGCCGACTACGCCGCCGCCGGCATCAAGCTCCACGCCGCAGGCACCATTTATTTCCCCAGCTCCGGCGAGTCCGACATTCGCGGCAAGTTCGAGTACTGCAAGCGCGCCGGCATCGACACCATCGTCGCCGGCGATCCCACCCCTGAGTCTCTCCAGCGGATTGAGCGCTTCGTCAAGGAATACGACTTCAAGATCGCCATCCACAATCATGGCCCGGAAGACAAGTACTTTCCGTCGCCGTTTGACGTGCTCAAAGCCATCGAAAACCTCGATCCCCGCATCGGCCTCTGCATCGACGTAGGCCACGCCGCCCGCGCGAATGCGAATCTCGTTGACGCGATCCACGCCACCGGCGCGCGTCTCTATGACATGCACATCAAGGACCTCGGCAACTTCACCAGCAAGGAAAGCCAGGTCGCCGTCGGCGAAGGCATTCTGCCCATCCGCGAAATCTTCCAGGCGCTCATCGATATCAAGTACCCAAACTTCGTTGACCTCGAGTACGAGATCCACGGCGACGACCCGATGCCCGGCGTCATCGAGAGCTTTGGCTACATGCGCGGTGTGCTCACCGGCATGGGCTACATCAACCACGCCTAGCGCGAGCGCGGCTCTGCGCAAAAAAATTGGGCGAATTGCAAATTGCTACGCGCCTTGGCCCGCCCGCGCATAAAGGCAATCACCCCTACCCATAACGACTTCCTATTGGACTCAGGCTTCATAGCCGTGTTGAATCTAGCCATGGGGTCTCAAATGTCATCCACGCCTGAAGTCAACCTTTGGCCTTCCACCGAGCACGCCTTGGAGTATCTCCGCCGCGCGGACTCGATTCCGCACCGTGTCGAGGGCGAAGCCACGCTGCTAGAGTTTGTGCCTGCCGAAGCCCGCCGGATTCTGGACCTTGGCAGTGGCGGGGGAAGGTTGCTTTCGCTGGTGAAGGCGGCGTGGCCGGGAGCTAGCTATGTCGCGCTCGATTTCTCTCCCACCATGGTGGAGACGCTGCGGAAACTGTTTGCGGCACAGAGCAGCGTGACCGTCGTTGCTCACGATTTGGATGAGAAGCTGCCTGCGATGGGGCAGTTCGACGCTGTGATCTCAAGCTTCGCCATCCACCATCTGGTTCACGAGCGCAAGCGGTCGCTGTATAAAGAGATCTTCGAACTGCTTGCTCCACAAGGCGTCTTCTGCAATCTCGAACACGTCTCTTCCCGCAGCCCTCTGCTCCACGCCGGTTTCCTTGAAGCCATCTCCTGCGCGGACGAAGATCCTTCGAATAAGCTGCTCGATCTGGAAACGCAGTTAACCTGGCTGCGCGAAATCGGCTTCGTCGATGTCGACTGCCACTGGAAGTGGCGCGAACTGGCACTTTTCGCTGGGGTCAAGCCGCCCGCAAGCCAGAACTAGCGATGCGCCACCGGTCTTTGTCCCCTCGTGCTCTAATCACGAATCCTTAACCCCTGCTTTACTGCAGTATTGGAATGCCAGCAATCCTGCGCTGCCATTCAGCGGGGCCGGTCTGGTGCACGCTTGTACCCTTCGAATCGACGGCTACGGTCACGGGCATATCGCGGACGTCGAACTCGTAGATGGCTTCCATGCCGAGATCGCCGAAGGCTACTAGCCGCGAGCCGACGATGGCCTTGGACACCAGATACGCTGCGCCGCCCACGGCCATCAGATACACCGCGCCAAACTCCTTGATCGCGTCTATCGCCGCCGGGCCGCGCTCGGCTTTGCCCACCATGCCCAGAAGACCCGTCTCGGCCAGCATCTGGCGCGTGAATTTATCCATACGCGTCGCCGTCGTCGGCCCCGCAGGCCCCACCACTTCTTCGCGCACCGGGTCTACCGGGCCCACGTAATAAATAAACCGTCCGCGGAAATCAACCGGCAGTTTTTCGCCGCGGCTCAGCATGTCGGTCATGCGCTTGTGCGCCGCGTCGCGGCCTGTCAACAGCTTGCCGGTGAGCAGCAGCACCTCGCCCGGCTTCCACTGGTCGGCTTCCGCGCGGGTCACCGTGTCGAGGTTGACGCGGCGTGCGCCGGAGACGTCATGCGTCAACTTCGGCCAGTCGTCCAGATTCGGCGGATCGAGATAGACCGGCCCGCTGCCATCGAGCACGATGTGCGCATGACGCGTGGCCGCGCAGTTGGGAATCATGGCCACCGGCAGGTTCGCGGCGTGGGTCGGATAGTCGAGCACCTTCACATCCAGCACCGTCGTCAGCCCGCCAAGACCCTGCGCGCCGATCCCCAGCCGGTTCACCTTGTCGTAGAGCTCGACACGCAGCTTCTCGGCGGTAGTGACCGGGCCGCGCGCAATCAGTTCCTGAATATCGATCGGGTCCATCAGCGACTGCTTTGCCAGCAGCATCGCCTTCTCCGACGTGCCACCAATCCCGATCCCCAGCATCCCCGGCGGACACCATCCCGCGCCCATGGTCGGCACCGTCTTCAGCACCCACTCCACAACCGAGTCCGACGGATTCAGCATCGCGAACTTCGACTTCGCCTCTGACCCTCCGCCCTTGGCCGCGACAGTGATATCGACCTTGTCGCCCTTCACCAGCTCGACCGTGACGCAGGCCGGCGTATTGTCTTTGGTGTTTTTGCGCGCCCCCGCCGGGTCAGCCAATATCGAAGCCCGCAGCTTGTTGTCCGGATCGAGATAAGCCCTCCGCACGCCCTCGTCGACCATCTGCTGAACGTCCTTCGCCTCTTCGCCCGGAGCAGACTCGAACCGCACGTCCATGCCGACCTTGAGAAACGCCGTCACGATGCCCGTGTCCTGGCAGATGGGCCTGTGCCCCTCGGCGCACATCCGGCTATTGATCAGAATCTGCGCAATCGCATCTTTGGCCGCCGCAGACTCTTCCTTCTCATAGGCCTTGGCGAGGCTCGTGATGTAATCCACCGGGTGGTAGTAGCTGATGTACTGCAACGCCCCCGCAACGCTGGCGATAAAGTCTTCCTGGCGGATGATGGTCATGGGAACTCCTGGAACTCTTTAGGTTAGTGGATGCAGGTAGAGTTTGTCCGGTGGCGGTCGGCTATTGGCCAAACTAAAGAGAAGGCCGCTTTATGCCGGCCGAATACCCGTATGCCCGAAGTGGTCGCCCTTCCACAGCATCGGCTCCCGCTTGTCCCGCGCCAGGGCATAGCTGAAGCAGTCCCCGAAGTTCAGCCCCGCCGGGTGCCCGCTGCCCTTTCCGAAATCCCGATAAGCCTGGCGCGCGATCTTGGCCTGCCCGGCAACGCCCGGCTCTATGCTATATTCGTCCCGAGCCGCGAGGCAGAATAGAAATTCCTGCGTGGCGCTTTGGCCCGCGGGTTTGGAGCGAGCCAATGAAAACCAGCCCCGGACGCATCATCGCAGCGGCTGCGATCGTTGCTGCCGGTTTCTGCTTTGTACTCGGCCTTTATGCCTTCGGCCTGACGGAAAAGAACGCCACCGAACGCGACTATATCGAGTACTGGGCGGCCGGGCAGCAACTGGTTCACGGCGCCAACCCCTACGACCTGGCGGCAATATTTCAAGTTGAGCGCGCAGTGGGACTCGACGATCGCGAACCCAAGGTCACGCTCAGCCCGCCGATCGTCCTGCTGCTTGTGCTACCGCTCGGATTCCTGGGCGTAAAGGCCGGCCTCATCCTTTGGTTGTTCCTCATACTTGCCTGTCTTGTAGCGTCGATTTCGCTTATCTGGCGCCTGCACGGCAGTCCGCCTACCGGCTATCACTGGATTGGTATGGCTTTTGCTCCGGCGGTGGCATGTCTGCTGGCTGCCCAGATAAGCCTTTTTCTCTTGCTCGCAATCGTGCTGTTTCTTTACTGGCACCGGTCCAGGCCATTGCTTGCCGGCGTGGCTCTTCTGCCTTGCGTCCTGAAGCCGCACTTGTTTCTGCCCTTCGCGGTGGTGCTGCTGCTCTGGATAGCCAACCGCAGGGCGTATCGAGTCCTGCTTGGATTTGGCGCCGCGTTCGCCGCCAGTTGCGCCCTGACGCTCGGCCTCGATCGCCATGCGTGGTCAGAGTATGAGCTGCTGTCGCACTCCAACAACATTCTTCATCTTTTTGTCCCCACGCTGAGTTCGTTCCTTCGCTTCCAGGTCGCTCCCAACGCCGTTTGGCTGCAATTTCTTCCTGCTGCCGCAAGCTGCGTTTGGGCCATCTGGTACTTTCTGACGCGGCGCGCCGGCTGGGATTGGATGCAACAGGGACTGCTGGTAATGTTAGTCTCGTCACTCTGTGCGCCCTACGCGTTCTTCTACGACGAAGCGGTATTGATGCCCGCCGTGCTGGCCGGCGTCTATTTGGCAGCGAATGCGCAGCGTTCCCTGCTCCCCCTGATGCTGATCTCCGCAATTGCTCTCACCGAAACCTGCGCGGAAGTCCCGCTTACCTCGGCCTCTTATCTGTGGACCGCGCCCGCATGGCTTGCATGGTTTCTCTACGCGAGCCGGCGCAGGAACGCGCCTGCCGAAGAGACCCGCTTCGACCGCTCTGTTCTTGACTGAGGCACTTCAGCGCCCCGGCGAAGAAGAAGCTCCCAATGGAGTCAGGCCGCGTGAGTGGCGGGCCAGTGGCAGACACCGGAATGCGCAATGCAGCCTGAACCGCAACCTTCAGATAAAGGCGGGTTGGATTGCATTTCAGGATGTGCACAGGCCATACGCTTATATTCTGCGTGTTATTGGCTCAAGTTCTGCGTTTTGCCTTCGAGTTCATGGATGTGGTCACTGAAAGTTTTCTCACGAGTTAACTTTTATTCCACTTGTCTGCCATAAACGATGGTTGGCGCGGTGAATATTTGGTCAAAATTGAACAGTATTATCTCATCATCGGTGCTTTGATGTTTTGAGAGCTCCAGGCGGGAGATGCCGGCAACCTCAGATCTCTTGGCTGAAGCACATTCTTGTACCTTGCTGGAAACCAATTCAAGAGGGAGCTGACCGGAGATTTCCCACAAGCACATTGTGGGAGCCGGCGGTTAAGTGTTTGTTGCACCTGCATGTCTTCGAACCTTAGTTTTTCCCCTGATTAACGATCGAATTGAACGCGAGGGAAAACGAGTATGACCACAATCTCATATTGGGTTCAGATGCGTGATTAATACCACAAAAAACAACTTGATTTCAAAAGATCCGCAAGCGGCCGTACCGCTATTGCGGACCCTGAGGTGCGTATGCCAACTACCGTAGTACTTGCCGTTTGCCTTGACTCCCTCGTTCCGGGACCTCAAGACTCAGCCTGGAGATCCGCAGGTTACTTCTTCATCCCGGCGAACTCCATCAAAGAGGCAATCAGTCACTTCAAAGCTGGCGATTTCGATCTCGTGCTCCTCGGGCACACCATTCCCGCGGAAGCCAGGGAGCGGCTCACCTTCCTCATTCGAGCAACGGGCTCCAATGTGCCCGTGGTCAGCATGGCCGGCTTGTCGGACCATAACGACTCCTTCGTGGATGCGACCCTGGGGGCCGATCCAGGCATTTTGCTCGCCGGCATGGAAAATCTATTGGCGAACAAGGCGAGAATGCGGACGGCGCCGGCGCTCCAGTTTTCCAGCGCGACCTGACGGGCCGCATCGAACATCCCGCAAGTTCAAGGAAGAAGGCGGTCATGGAATATCTCGGCGAGCGGGCTAGCAACGACGCTCAAGCCCCAAGCTTCGGTGCGGATCTCCCCTGTCAGCGAACCGCCGGCAACTCAGCACCAGGCTTGACTGCGACACCCATCCTCCCACACTCCGCACTCAGATGGAACGATCCCGGCGCGGAGTGGAGATCGGGCGAGTTCTTCAAATCTCTTTCACCCAAGGCGATGAGCGAATTCGAATCGCTCGCAACCCCGTTTTGCTGCCAGGGAAATAAGGTGCTCTTCACCGAGGAGCAGCAACCTTTGAGCGTCTTCTTCCTGCTGGAGGGCAGAGTCAAGCTCACCATGAACTCCAGCGAAGGCAAGCGGCTCATGCTCGGAATCGCCATGCCCGGAGAGATCCTCGGGCTCGCTGCCGTCGTTACCGGCTGTCCCTACGAGATCACGGCTGTTTCGCAGTTCCCTTGCAGAATCATTGGGCTCCCGCGGAAAATCTTTTTCGACTTCCTGTTGTGTCACCCAGTTGCCTGGGAAAACTCGGCGCGCCTCTTGTGCCTCGAGTACAAGAGAGGCTGCGAACAACTACGCCTCCTTGGCCTCTCCCTCACCGCCTCTATAAAGCTGGCAAGGCTGCTGCTGCTTTGGTCCACTGAAGGCCAGCGGACCGGACTCGGCGCGCGCATCCACTGCTCGCTCACTCACGAGGAAATCGGCGAGTACATCGGCCTCTCGCGAGAAACCGTCACCCGCAATCTTAAAGACTTCAAGAACCACGAGCTTGTCGTGCAGCGAGGGTCAACTCTTGTCATTTCCAGTCTTCGCGCCCTCGAAATCTACGCCGGCCAAGTCGCCTGCTGAAGGAGTTCAAATGCATTCGCACGAATTAAATGTCAAAGTTGGTGATCGCGTGGTCATATCCAGGCCTGACTCAAGAGATCCTTTTGCAGCCAGGATCGAGAGGGTATCGGCCGTGGAAGCTGTCCGCCCAAAATCGTTCGACGCCGGGGGCCTCTGCTTTCGGTATGACGGAAGAGAGTGGAGTGGACACAATCGAGTTTGCTTGATCCCTCGCGAGGAGGGCATCAAAGAAAAGCGCGCGCTGGAAGCGGCCCGCGAAGCCGATCTGATCGAGCGCGCGAAGCGCGCAACAGAAGACGTGATTCTGGCCTTCGTCCTCAGTTGCCGGCATCAGGACGAGTGGCTCAAACTGGGCATCGAGGAACTGAGAAGGATCGCCGAGTTGCACGGAATCGCCTCTGCAAGAGCCGAAGCGTTGAGTGCCTCGCAACGCCGGTTGTCCACCTTGCCTCCGCTGAGGCCATTTGAAGAACAGAGGGGTAGCCTTTAACGGGATGGGCTGAATCCGCAACCGAATCGCGCTGCGCAAGTCCAGAGGAAAATTAGCAGCGAGCAGACTCCTGAGAACTCGCATCGCGCCCAATTAATGACGGCGTAAACGTTCGGGGAGTAGAATCGGCTGTCGGCAGCGAGACCGCCCTCCGGCGTGGGAGAAAGATCGTGCCCGCCGCCGCATCGTAGCCTTCTTCCGGCTGCACCTGGAAGGCCAAGCCTGAAAATTCGATGCCCCACCTTCGGCAGGTTCATCTCGCCGAATGTGGGGCACTGTCATTGTCACGATGCAAAAAACTGAAAGCTGATAGCTGAGAGCTGCTCTTACGCCGCGTGTTGGGCGATCGAGCTGACCCGGTAGTGCTTCATCTGGATCGACAGCGTCTTCTCGATCTTGCGCAATTCACCGCGCTCGGCGGGAACGGCAAAGGTGGAAGCGACGCCGTGAGCCGAGGCGCGGCCGGTGCGGCCGACGCGGTGGACGAAGTCCTCGGCCACCTTGGGCAGGTCGAAGTTGATGACATGCGCGACGTTAGCCACATCGATGCCGCGAGCAGCAACGTCGGTGGCAACCAGCACGCGGTGATGGCCTTCGGAGAAGCTGCGCAACGCGGCGTTCCGCTGCGCCTGCGAACGATCGCCGTGAATCTGGGTTGCCGACCAGCCGGAGCGGCTGAGGCGGCGCGCCACGCGGTCGGCGCCGTGCTTGGTGCGAACGAAGACCAGGAAGCTGCCCTTCTCCGCGCCCAGCAGATGCTCGAGCAGTTCCTGCTTCTTGTCGGGTGCGACCTCAAAAGTACGCAGCTCGACATTCTCAGCGGGCTTGAGCACCGAGCCGATCTCGATGCGGGTGGGATTGTTGAGATATTTGTGCGCTACTTCCTTCACCGCGCCCTCAAGCGTGGCCGAGTAGCAAAGCGTCTGCCGGACTTTGGGCAGCGTGGCCGCAATGCGCGCGATGGCAGGCTGAAAGCCCATATCGAGCATGCGATACACTTCGTCGAGCACCAGGATCTTTACCTGGTCGAGCCGGACGAGTTTGCGCTTGAGATAATCCTCGAGCCGCCCGGGCGTGGCGACAATCAACTTGGCGCCGCGGCGAATCGCATCGAGCTGTGCACGCTCTTGCATCCCGCCAACCACCAGGGCGACGGTCTGTTCGGAGCTGGAGCGGATGGCGAGAAAAGCCTGCTCGACCTGCATGGCCAGCTCGCGCGTGGGCAGCAGGATGAGGGCATGGGCCGCGGGTCCGCGAGCCGACGAGGTTTGCAGCATTTCCACAATGGGAATGAGGAAGCCGAGCGTCTTGCCGGTTCCGGTCTGCGCGGTCGCGAGCACGTCGCGGCCTTCAAGGGCCGGAGGAATGCAGCCGGCCTGAACCGGGGTGGGGGTTTCAAACTTGTTGGCGTTGAGCCGCGCCATAAGAGGAGCGGACAAATTGAACTGCGAAAACTGGGTTGTCAAAATAGATCTTTCCTGGGCTCCGGGAGTCGCTTTTCCTCGCAACCTGCCGGCGGAGCCGGACATGGAGGCACACGTCACACACAGACGCAAGCCTGCTTATCGATATGCGTAAGGGAGAACCGAAAGTCGTTCCAAATGACTGACCAGCTTGCACTCAAAAGGGGAGAATGCCCTGGCCCGGAGCTGCCACACGCTACTTGTACGCCAGACGGCTCATTGCCGGTCTGGCACCACTATCCCTGTCACTCCCGGCTTCGAGCGCGCCCATTCCATTAAAGGAGGCTGCGCTTCAAGGCTTGCCGGACCTACTTGAAGGTCCAAGGGCAAAGTCGCCGGACGGGAAATGGCTACGCTGTAGGGGCTTGGGGAAATATCTGTAAAAGGCAAGCTGCCTTTGTATCGGGCAGGCTACCGCTCACGGCCAAATCACTGAGCGCAAGAACAGTGTAGCACAGTTTCGCTTTTCCCTCGCCATGGACTCATGGACTGTTTTATGGGGCAGAGAGCAGGGCCGACGCCCATAAATGCCCATAGCTTGCTATATGCAAGGGGCAAGAAGAAGCTGGTCCACATGGTTTCGGCCTGGGCCGAGGGCAACGGCCCGGTGCTTGGACAGCACAAGGTCGATGAAAAGTCCAACGAGATCGCGGCCATTCCGAACAATCGCTAAAACGCGGAATCAAGGGAAAACGACTGAAAGCCGCATGGGACCACCCCTATCTGCTCAAATCGCCGGGAATTTGATATGCGTCGCCCCTTATTGATCGTCGGAGTTTCTACCCCGCCGGAAACAAAAACCGCAGCATCGGCCTAACCCGCCGAGCCCAACTGGCCTCGTCGTGGGTACCGCCCTCCACGCGCTCAAAATGAAGCGTTTCCCCAGCCTTCCATCCGTTAGCCATGAGTCGCCGGTTCAACTGTTCGGCGGTTTCCAGGGTCCGCAGCCCCTCTTGGTCGCCCACATCCAGCCACAGCTGTGGCCGCTCCCAGATCTGCGGTGCACACTCATTCAGGTAGCCCAAAATGCTCTTGTGGTTCCACCACACGCTGGGCGAAAGCACGGCCAGCTTGCCGAAGTACTCGGCGTAACGCAGGCCTAAATAGAGCGAAACCAGGCCCCCCAGCGACGACCCGCCCACGCCCGTCTGTTCCCGTTCCGTCCGCACCCGGTACAACCCGGCGATCCACGGCATCAGTTCCTCGGTCATCAGCCGTCCATACGCTCCGGCCTCGCCGCCGCCCAACTGCCAGTCGCGTTCGTGCGTATACTCGGCCAGCCGCCGGTCGCCGGTGTTGTAAACGCCCACAATCACCAGCGGTTCCACCTCGCCTGCCGTTCCTGTTTTGATGGCCTCGTCCGCATGCTCGCGCACCATCCACGTCCGCCCTGGAATATACGACGTCCGTCCGTCGAAGAGATTCTGCCCATCCTGCAGGTAGAGCACCGGGTACGTCCGTTCAGGATGCGCGTCATATCCAGGCGGCAAGTAGACAATCACGTCCCGCTCATCGGGCAGAAACCGGCTCTTGAACGCCCGATGAAGCCGCAGCCGCGGATGGAGGCGGGCCGCGCCTTCCCCCGCCGCCGACAGCCCCAGGGTCTCGGCCATCTCCGGTTGAGCCGCTGCAGCCTGCGCTTCGAGATTCAATCCTTGTCTTCCTTTATCGGTAGCCATTTATCGCTGCTCATTCACTGCCCTGGGGGAGGCGCCCAAAATAAAGCAGCAAGCCAGGCTGTTACAGTAGCAAGAAATCGGCGGTTCTCCAATCGGCCGTCTCAGAACGCGGAGTAAGCAACCAGTGAATCGCGAGTATCGCAATCGGCACTCCAGCCCGCTCGGCCGTGCGATGGAGTTGCTCGTCTTCGGCCACGCCGGCTTGCCCGTCGTAGTCTTTCCCACCTCCGGCGGCCGTTTTTACGACTTTGAAGACCGTGGCATGATCGCGACTCTCGCTGGCAGAATCGACGCCGGCCAGTTGCAGGTCTTCTGTGTAGACTCGGTGGACATGGAAAGCTGGTACAACCGCAATGTGCCTCCGCGCTTGCGCATCGCACGCCACCTACAGTACGAATCTTATCTGCTCACCGAGGTCGTCCCCTTCATCCGCGCCAGAAACAGCGACCCGCATCTGGTCGCTTTGGGATGCAGCTTCGGCGGCTATCACGCGGCCAACATCGCCCTGCGCCATCCCGACATTTTCACTGGCATGTTGTCCATGTCCGGCGCCTTCGACCTGTCGAGTTTTCTCGAAGGCTACTACGACCAGGACTGCTACTTCAATCTACCCACGCACTACCTGCCCAATTTGAGCGACCCCTGGTTCTTTGACCACTACCGCCGAAACACGTACGTGCTGGCCACCGGCTGGGACGACCAGTGCCTTGGCCAGAACCAGAACCTCGACCGCATCCTCAGCGAAAAAGGAATCCCGCACCAGCTTTACGTCTGGGATACGCACAACGCCCACGACTGGCCCACCTGGCAGCGCATGGCGCAGCAATACCTCTGAGACTCTATTGAATATGATGCTGTCTTGACGGGCCGGGCTTTGTTGAGAACTGCAAAGCAAATGTCCCATCGAGCACAACTCATCCTGAAAGATCCTTCCACCTACTTTCCGGCGAAAAGATAGAACCGAACAAGCCTCAACTGGGACCGCGCCCACCCCAGGCTCTCGCTCGTCTGAACCGCGCTACTTGTTCTTCTTGCCGGGCGCGGTCTTTGCCGCAGCCTGTTGCGGCTGATCCCCGTGATGGTGACGGTCGTGGTGTGCCTGCGCCTTCGCGATCTGTTCAGCGGTGAGCTTGGTTTCGGTGCCGAGGTGCAGAACATCGTCTTTAATTGAATTGTTGGATTCGGTTGTTCCCATTTGCTTCTCCTGTTTCAATACATGGCGCTTTATCTGCAAGCTGCCGCACAAGGTCACAGACAAGCTCCTGCCAGTTGGGCGGAAAACCCTCAGCGGCGCGCACCGGCGGCGCTCTGAGGCAAAGCAGGAATGGTCCTCGACGTCCGCCTTGGCCATCCTGGCGGGAACAGCCGCCCCGAGCGGCAGCTCCTGCATTCAGGATAGTCTCGCAGGACGCTCGCGCGCTGGATGCCCTGTTTTGCTCACCGCTCCCAAGCGCGCAAGAGCGGTGAGCAGAAACCCTTCTAGGCTCTAACCTTCTTCAGCAGCCAAGCCATGTTCTGTCCCAAAATCTTCATAGTTCCGATGCCCTCCTCGTCCTTCTCCACATCGCCGATTTCGCGGCCATAGCCGATGTTCCAATACGACGACCCGGGCACGATCATCTCGCTGATCAGGAAAAAGTGATTCAGCGTATCGAAGGTGTGAATACCCCCGGCGCGCCGCACTGCAACCACTGCGGCCCCCACCTTGTGGCGGAACATCCCTCCATTGGCCTTCGACACCAGGCAGGCGCGGTCCATCAGCGCCTTGATCTCCGGCGATACATCGGCAACATAAGTCGGCGAGCCCAGCAGGATGCCGTCGGCCTGCTCCATCTTTTCGATATACGCGTTGCCCATGTCGCCGCTCTGCGCGCAGCGGCGATCCTTTCGCTTCGAGCATTCGCGGCACGCCAGGCAGCCGTGAATCTTCGCCCCGCTCATCTCGATAAGTTCCGTTTCAATGCCTTCGTTTTCCAGCTCCTTCAGAACGTATTTGAGCAAAATTGCCGTATTGCCGCCCTTGCGGGCACTGCCATTGAAGGCCACAACCTTTATATGAGTTTCAGTCATGTGTCAGTCTCCCATGTTCGCCATCCAGTCGATGAGCTATCCGGATCATGCTGGATCGGCGATCTTTTTTGAAACACTTCATTCTCCTCACATACCCCGGCGAATTGCTATGCCGTTCGATACAACGGAATGAAAAGACAGTCTCGAACCGTCCTGGCGAAATCGTCTATCCATCGCGTCTGGTGTTAGCATCAATAAGACAGATGCAAACTAAAAAACTGAAGATCATTCCCTTGGGCGGGCTGGGCGAGTTCGGCATGAACTGCCTTGCCCTGCGCTGGGAAGACGACATTATCGTGATCGACGCCGGGCTCATGTTTCCGGAGTCGGAGTTGCTCGGCGTGGATATCGTCGTTCCCGATATCACTTACCTCATCGAAAACAAGCAGCATGTCCGCGCCATCGTCCTCACCCATGGCCACGAGGACCACATCGGCGGACTGCCCTGGATTCTGAACGAGCTCAAGGTTCCCGTTTACGCTACCGAGTTCACGCTGGCCTATGTTGAAGGCAAGCTTGAAGAGCACGAGCTGCTCGACGAGATCGAGCTCATCGAAATTGCTCCCAAGGAAAAATTCACCATCGGGCCGTTCACCATCGAGCCCATCCGCGTCACCCACTCCCTGGTCGATTGCGTCGCGCTGGCCGTCGAAACTCCCGTGGGCGTCGTCATCCACACCGGCGACTTCAAAATCGACCTGTCGCCGCTCGACGACAAAGCCTTTGACCTGCACACCTTTGCCGAATACGGCAAGCGCGGCGTGCTCGCGCTCTTGCAAGATTCGACCAACGTCGAGCGCACCGGCTACACGCCCAGCGAGCGCGCCGTCATTCCTCGCCTCGACGAAATCTTCTCGCGGACCAAAAAGAAGCTCTTCTTCACCTGCTTCTCGTCCTCCATCTACCGCATACGGATTGCGTTGGAATTGGCGCGCGCGCACGGCCGCAAGGTCGCCATTGTCGGCCGTTCCATGATGGAAAGCTCGGAGATTGCGCAGGACCTTGGCTACATCGACATCCCGCCGGGCCTTGTCATCCAGCCCGGACAGATGCGCGACTACGCGCCGGAGCAGTTGATGATTCTCATCAGCGGCACCCAGGGAGAGCCCATGAGCGCGCTCAGCCGCGCCGCTGTCGATAACCACAAGCACGCCAAAATCGACCCCGGCGACACCGTGGTGCTCAGTTCCAGAATCATCCCCGGCAACGAGAAAAGCATCTTCCGCGTCATCGACCACCTTTGCCGCCGCGATGCCAACGTCATCTTCGACGACGGAGCCAGCGGCCTCATCCACGTCAGCGGCCACGGTTGCCAGGAAGAGATGCGCCTGCTCATCAACCTGGTGCGTCCCAAATTCTTCATCCCCGTGCACGGCGACTACCGCAACCTGCGCAAGCACGCGCAGGTTGCCATGGAAACCGGCGCTGTCGAGCACGCAATCGTGATCGAAGACGGAGACGTGCTCGAACTCGACAAGAACGACGCGCGCAAGAAAGACAAGGTCACCGCGGGCCGCATCCTCATCGACTCCGGCTCCTCCATCGATGTGGTCGAAGACCTGGTCATTCGCGACCGCCGCATTCTGTCTGAAGACGGAATCGTGCTCGCCGTTGTGGCCATCAACAAGCGCACCGGCAAAGTGGAGCAGCAGCCCGAAGTAGTGATGCGCGGCTTCGGCGGGGCGGACATTACAGACCAGGCCCGCGAGTTGATGCTCAAGACCCTCGATGGCCTAAGCACCGAACAGAAAGCCGACTACGGCATGGTCAAAGAGAAGGTCCGCGCCGAGCTGAAGCGCCTGATCCAGAAGACAACCGGCCGCCGCCCCATGATCATGCCCGTAATTCTTGAGCTCTAGGCGGCGCGGCAACCTGGTTCGGACCAAATCGGCTCGCGGCAAGTTGCTCTTCTCCATCCCGCCCCGTTTCAGAGGAAACCGAACGGCTCCTCTCCGGCGCAAGGCAACGTTTCCTGATGAACACTTCGCCCAGCTCAAGCTGCGCATTCCCTTCCAGGTCCAGAAAGCCGGCTTTGCTCTCCCTGCACAAAGCCTCGCTCTCCTCTGAAAAATAAGGCGCAATCACCACCGGCGTCGCTTCTTCTGAAAACTCTAATGCCTGAAGTTCTTTGAGGGCCACGCGGACATGTTCGGGCTGGCTGCTGGACCCCACTTTGCACACAAGCGTATGGTTCTTGCCGTGCACGTCCACGTATGCCAGAATATCGACTTTAAGATCGGGTCTCGGCGAGTCAAACTCTATGCTCTTGAGCTTGATCTGAGACACCTGATGAAGCGCTGTCTTCAGAGCTTCGGCGGCGCGGTACTTTACGGACTTCTTCGAATCGGCCATCTTCATCGGAGCCTCCTCTATCCCATCTAATGTGTCTGTCCACCGGTAGTGGCGCTCCGCGCTCTTTCGAACTCGCCGCGAAACGCCGTTGCGAAAGTGCTACGCCGCATCTCCTTGAGGCGTCGGGTGCTGCGTATGCTTCAACCTCCCGTTTCCATTCAGGGAGATGGATGCCAG
>Ga0181517_10000416_pt1 | contig 58344 bp, 49 predicted proteins | sample PEATcosm2014_Bin_31_FD_119748 | JGI IMG/M metagenome (GOLD analysis project Ga0181517, IMG submission 119748) | Peatland microbial communities from MTU Mesocosm Facility, Houghton, MI, USA - PEATcosm2014_Bin01_30_metaG | ecosystem: Environmental > Terrestrial > Soil > Wetlands > Peat | place... | reverse complement strand
TGGTGGACGCGGTAGGAATCGAACCTACAACCTGTCGGTTAAGAGCCGAATGCCCTTTCTTGCGGAGTTCAGAATCTCGAAATCCGATACCGAATCGCCTCTGAGCGCTGAGAAGGAGTTCTTCTCAGACCTCAGGCCTGCTTCCGGGCCACACTCGCTGACGTCCGGGCCGCTCCGTTCCCTTCCCCTAGTCCGATTCACGATTCGCCGGCCTCCGGCTGGAGGTTTCCGGTCGATGTCAACGAGTCCGCTAGAGACCCAGACCTGCTGCCGGGTTTTGCTGAAATATCTCCCCTTTGCGGATGTACTTCCGAAGCATCACCGTTGTCTTGTGACCGGTCTGTTTCATGATCACAAACTCGCTTACGCCATTCCTGGCGGCTTGCGTTGCATGCCCCGATCGCAGACTGTGTCCGGCCAGTGCATCGACGCTGAATCCGGCCCTCAACGCCGCCCGCTTGACGATCGTGCCGATGGAATCTTTGTTTAGCCCAAGCCTGGAAACGCGTCCGTGTCGATCGACGGCTCGAAACGCCGACCCTCCTTCGGATATGCCTGCAACGTCAAGCCAATGACGCAGTGCCCGCACCGGACAAGTGTCAGGGTTCGATCCCCACGGCAGTCCCACTTCTCTACCTGCGCACTCCTGGTCAGTCTTCGACTTTCGAAGGTTGATTACAACGCCGTCTTCAGTAAAGTCCAAATCGGTGACAAGCACTTCGGCGAGCTCTGAACGCCGAAAAGCCCCTGCGAAGCCACAAAGGAGCAATGCGCGATCCCGCATACCAAGCAGGCCATTCGGGCAAAACTCAATCATTTTCCGGATCTGTATCGTCAGGAGGGGGTCCTTCCCCTTCTGGGCAGTTCCAATGGTCCGCCGTATTCCTTTCAAAGTCTCACCCACAATGGCATGGCGCGTGGTCGCCGGCGAATCACTGTACCCCTTGGCCTCGTGCGCCTTGGTGATGGCCGTAAGCCTGCGGGTGATCGTTCCGGACGCGCAGCAGGACGCGAGATCCGCGATGTAAAGGGCTACGGTCTCAGGAACCGCAGGAAGGGCTTGGAGCCTGTGCCCCTGGCACCAGACCTCGAAATCGCGCCAGTCGGATCGATAGGCCTTCAGCGTGGCAGGGGCTTTGGCGGCATGAACGAATTCCTCCGCTCGCTTGATCAGAGGCCCCAGGTCGGTTGATTGGACAGCCAGGAATAGCTCATTGCTTGCCATCGCGTGCCTCCGGATAGAGGAAAAATAGTGCAGGTTAAATGTTCCCGCAGCATCACAATCTTGGTTGATCGAGAGGATACATTGCCGGTCATCAGTTGGGCCAAATCGCGCAGCCCCAACAATGGAATGCTAATCCATCTCTACAGATAGTTGTTGCTCCTCATTAGCAACCGCAGATTCAGCTGTTTCCGTCCGGGCACTCCAGATATAGCACTAGCACTTCAATGGGTCAATCCTGGCAATGTAGGCGCCGCAAGCTGGCAGAGCACTCGCCCGGACCGGCCTCCCTAGATGCCCGGAAGACCCCGTGCGCTCGTCTTCCGGAAAGCAAGCCGGATGCAAGCTGAGTATAGGGGTGGAGGCATCGCTCTATTCGTTTCTAGCTCGGAAGCTATGTCGAGCGTCCAGCAGAAGCGCCTCAAATCGCCTCAACTTGCCAGCGCCTGATCGACGTGCTTGAAGCAGAGCGAGCCGAAGCTGTTCCGGGCTGCTGTCCTCGACCATCAACTGATCCAATACCACTTCACCGGCATCCGGCAGCAATGTTCTGTGTTTCATCGGCTTCCACAGGAGACCACCAGAGCATGCCACATTTCTACCGTGACCAGCCCGCTTGGCAAAGTGCCATTGGTGGTTCACCAAAAGTGACGAAGAACCCAATTTAGACGAGCGAACTCAGACGTTGAATCCCGCATCTCTTTGACCTGACCCCCTGGATTCGTCCATTTTCGAATACGATTTGGACGAAGGAAAGGGGAAAAGCGGATGAGCAAGAGCAGGCACACGGAGGCGCAGATCATTGCTGCGCCTATGCAGGTCGTGACTGGGTCTGCGGCCGCGTGGCCCAGATCCTGGGTGCGCCGATTGTCGAAGAGGTGCACAACCATCACAACTACGCCTGGCGCGAAGAGCACGAAGGCGAGCAGTTGTGGGTTGTACGGAAAGGTGCTACACCGGCCTTTCCGGGCCAGCGCGGATTTGTTGGCGGCACGATGGGCGAGCAGTCGGTCATTCTCGAAGGAGTCGAAAATGAGCATGCCCGTTATTCGCTCTATTCCACCGTGCACGGCGCGGGTCGTGCAATGGGCCGTCGGGAGGCGGCAGGCGTTGTCGATCGCAAGACCGGAGAGGTCAAGCGAGCCGGCAAGGTCACGCCGGAGATGATGCGCTCCTGGGTAGATCGCGCTGGAATCGAACTGCGGGGTGCCGGACTGGATGAGTCTCCGGACTGCCACAAGCGTCTCGATGAGGTGCTTGAGTCTGTCGGCGATACACACCGCTTCAAAATCGTGAAGCGTTTGAGTTCTTCGATCTGATCGTCGGCGAAAAGGCGGCGGTTTCGGAAAATATGCCCGCGCTGACCATCCAGGACCGACTGCGGGTTGATCTCCGCGGCGACTGCCCAGCGTGTCGCGGAAGTGGAGACAGCTTGTCATAAAAGCGCTATAGATAAATATATCTATAGTGGATATGATACACTTCTGGCATGGAGACATGCATGGATCGCCTGCAGAAGTACGCCGGTCGGCAGCCGGTCATTCGACCGCGCGATCTGGACAGGCTGCACATACCGCGCAACTACCTTGGCCGGCTAGTCCGAGCGGGAAAGCTCGAGCGGGTTGGCAGGGGACTCTATTCCTCGAGCGAGAACCCGCCCACGGAGAATCGGACATTGGTGGAGGTCTGCCGCAAAGTTCCCCAAGCCGTGGTCTGCCTCTCGTCCGCGCTCCGTTTCCATGAACTCACAACCGAGAACCCGTTTGAGGTTTGGATCGCCCTCAAACAGGGGGCGTGGACGCCACGCATCGAGTATCCGCCGATTCGCGTTGTGCGCTTCTCCGGCCCATCCCTCGCCTTCGGCGCTGTGGAGCATGTGATCGAAGGCACCACAATTAAGGTCTACAGCCCGGCAAAGACGGTCGCCGACTGCTTCAAGTTCCGGTCGAAGATTGGCACGGAACTCGCGATTCAAGCTCTTCGCGAGTCCTTCCGAGAGAAGAAGGCGTCGATGGACGAACTCTGGGAAGCTGCGAAAATTTGCCGGGTCGCCAACGTTATGCGGCCCTATATGGAGTCACTGGCTTGACCAAGAATGTCACCAATCTTGCGGCCTCTGTTCGGCAACGCCTGGCGAATCTCGCGCGACAGCGGAGCGAGGATTTTGGACTGCTTCTCACGAAATATGCTCTGGAGCGGCTACTCTTCCGCATCAGCCAGTCGGAATACCAGAAGATTTTCGTTCTGAAGGGCGCGCTGCTTTTTGAACTCTGGACGGAGCAAGCCCATCGCCCAACTCGGGACGCGGATTTTCTCTCCAACGGCGACAACGATCCGGGCCGCCTTGAATCCATCTTCAAAGAGATCTGCGCCCTTCCTGTCGATGAAGACGGTCTCCAGTTTGATTCTGCAAGCGTTAAAGCACAGCGCATCAAGGAAGACGCGGACTATGAAGGGGTCCGCGTCACTTTCCTCAGCTATCTGGAGCGAGCCCGGATTCCCTTGCAAATCGATATTGGGTTCGGAGACACCATTACACCCCCGCCCGCCGAAACTTCGTTTCCGACGATCCTCAACGGGCCGGCGCCGTTGCTGCTCACGTATCCAAAGGAGACTGTGGTGGCGGAGAAGTTCGAGGCGATGGTAAAGCTGGGAATGGCGAACAGCCGGATGAAGGATTTTCACGATGTGCGCGCCCTGTCTCAGATCTTTCCGTTTGACGGGCAGGTTCTCGCCGAGGCTATCATGCGGACATTTGAACGGCGGAAGACAGCGATTCCCACGATCACAGCGCCGCCGCGAGCGTTCACCGCCGAATTCTTTGAAGATGAATCGAAGCAGCGCCAGTGGAGCGCTTTCAACACGAAGAACCGGCTCTACATCTCGGAAGTCCCTTTGAAACGCGTAGTGGGCGATATCGAACGATTCCTCACGCCGCTTCTGACTTGGTTGACAATCGAGGGACATCGGAAGATGTCATGGCCTGCGGGAGGCCCCTGGCACGACCGACTACCTACACAATCGTCATGAGCGCCGACCTTTTGAAAATTGATCTCTTTGGACTGGCGTCTCGGCTTACGCACAAGGACACTCATTCCGGGATGTCCGCTTACCAGGGCGACTGGCGAAGGACGTGTCATGGACGTTTTGTGCCCAGATTGCGCCTGAAGATGTCGGTTGTGGCGATTTGAGCGATTCTGTCGATTGTCGAATCAATAACTTACGTGTTTCGAACACCGGCTAAGGTTCGCCCCCCCTGACACGGCTAAACAACATTAGAATCAATCGTTTATAAAACCTCTAAATCGTTCGTGCCTATTTTGTGCCTAAATTGTGCCCAGAGTGTGCCCAAGCGTCCCCTTACCGGCATCACCAAAGAGTAAACGAAGCATCCGTCGTTATTACCAATTGGCCTCTCTCGGTTGCGATTGAGATCGAGGCACATCCCTCGCGGTACCCTCCGAGCCCGGCAGGTTCCTTAGCGTCAGCGATGGATGACTGATGTCGGATCAGCAACCGTTGCAGAGACAGTTTCTCTGTGAACCGATGCCTAAGTTCCGCCACTCGCGCGACCCAAGTTCCATCGTAAGCAATTCAAAATTACGGAACAGTGTTGCCCCGGGAAAGAACCGGAACTGTTTTAGGAGACTCGACGGCTATTCGCGGAGAGACAGAAAAGGTGGGTTGGGAGCGAGGACTCGAACCCCGATCACCCTTATTTCCTCAGCCCAGCGCGCTCGATACTGGGCTGAGGGAAGAAGGGCATTTTTCCGTACGGCTATTAAACTACTCCCAATTGAATTCTATCACTCATCCGGTTCTGAAGCAGGAAGCGGCGATTCTAAGTCATCTGGCTCTTCGCTGGCGTTCATCTCCCTCTCCAGTCTATTTCCAAACTTCCGCGGTCTTCGGAATCGTCCGGTGAACGGGTCCACGATCCAGAAGTCAGCATTCTCATAATCGAATAGGGGACGGCCAAAAAGGGTGTCGTTGTCTTTCCACCGCACACAGAGTGGCCTGGTCGTCATGTGTTGCGTTATGCGCACAAGCTGTGGCGCGCCGCCGATGGTTGCACGGTCCGTTGCACTCGAAAGCAAATCGGATATACGGGCGAGGAAGACGTCTACAAGCCGGGCGTCTACCGCGAGATTTACGACCCTGCCTGCGGTACGGGCGGAATGTTATCAGTCTCCGAGGAAACGATTCGCGCCGGCAACAGGAAGGCCCATCTAGGCCTCTACGGGCAGGAATACAACGACGAAAGCTGGGCGATCTGCTGCTCAGACATGCTCATCAAGGACGAGGAAACCGACCAGATCGTTCTCGGCGACACGCTCGGCGACGGCAAGACTCGCGATGGGTTTCCCGGCAAAGAATTCCATTACATGCTCGCCAATCCGCCGTTTGGCGTGGAGTGGAAAGATCAACAGAAGGTTGTCGAAAAAGAGGCGGAGGAACTAGGTTTCTCTGGCCGCTTCGGTGCGGGGTTAACCACTCGTATCTGGACACAGCATCGAACACGACCTTTGTCAGGTCGAACTCGGGCACAGCGTGAATGATTTCGTGCCAGCAAGGCCAATCGCCAGCGGAAAGCAAGCCGATCTCCCGTTTTCCTACTTTCTTTCCAGTGACGGTAATAATGGTTAGTCCATCGCTTGAACGCTCGACAGAGTATCCCCGTATCATCGGTCGGGGATCGACGCTGGATAGGACATCGCACAGACGACGGTCTGCATCATCGACCCATTCATTTTTCGCACCGTTATCCAGACCGCGCCTTTCCCTTTCGAGCATTCGCATAAATGGGATGGACTTCCGCTCTCGCAGCTGATGGCCTTTGATCAAGATCTCCATGTCATTGCTCTTTCCGTTATCCCTGTCATCTTTTTTGCCGATCCTCAGATCGAAGCGGGCCTCGTCTCTCCTCCATATGGAACTCACCCAGCGGATAGCCCAGATGCACATAACAAAATGCCCGGGGACCATTCCATAAGGAATTGGACCCCTGAAATGAGACATGAATCTGGCCGCCCAAATGGTGCTTAGCGATAAGGAGCAAACACTGCACCGCGAGGTCATAGGGTTTGAATGCAGTCGTACAGAAGCAAAGATATCGTCCGTCTTCCTGCCGCGGGAATACGCTGGACTTCATGCTTTGTTCCAAGAGGAACGACTCGTAATTGCAGGATCCATCACAGGTGCGCCGTCTCAATCGGACAAACAGCGAATTAGCGCGTGCAATCGCGTTCCTGGAGTCGCCAATCCCCGAGGCTTCATCTGTTGGAAATGGGATGTAAATGTTTGGGTTCCTGGCGTGCCCGCGCGCTTCGATGCCGTTGAACGAGATTCTGGACGGGAAGATTTCGGGAAGTCCAGTTCCACATGGGCCAGCCAAGCGCACCCCAGCGTTGTCCAACGGCAGGATGATCCGTTCGAAATCAGCTGTGATTCTCCCGAAGAACTCTTCGTTTATCTCCTCTTCGCGAAACCAGTAGTGCGTGTACCCCACGTTTCATCTCGCTTTCGGCATCGAATTCTTCTCAAGGCAGGCTGTCAGCTGATGCGGCGGAGGTTCGTCCTGGATTCGCGGCCGGGCATTCTTCGCTTCAATCAGATTCCTTCTCAAACTGCAACCATTTCTCTGCATCCTCCTCTCCGATCGACTTGTCTTCCAGCAATTGACGGATGGAATTCGCGTCGAGGCCAAGCGCCTTGTTCAGGCGCCATGCTAACTGCGGGCGCAGAGTCGGAGAAATCAATTTAACGAATGCATCCAGTTCGTCCCAACTCGGCGAGTCTGCCCCTCGGAACTTCTTTGCAATATCCGCCAACTCCGATCCACGTTTCATTTCCATCGTGGATTCCGAATCGGAATCAGCTTCGCCTGCACCGCTCCCCTCCCCGCCCATAGCGGGATTACGGATCTCACAGGCGTCCTCTGACTCGCTTGGCTCGTTCTGTTCAGGTTCAAATGCAACCAGCACACCTTCCGTGAACTTTGCGCGACCAAAGCATGAGAGCGCGAGCCAGCCGTGATAGTTCAAATCGCGACGACCGCCGGTGAAAACCGCGGTCATCATGCCGCCCAAGCGCTCAATTCCCTCTTTTGTGGAATCGCTGCGATCTTCGACCGTGTACTCCAGAAATTCCAGATGGCCAGTGGGCGTAATCTCGTATAGTTCAAGAGCGCCGCCCAGCCAATGCAGAGCTTTGGTCTGGTGCGTTTCTCCTTTATGCACTCCGAAGAGTTCGTGATTGCACCGCACCTCATCAAACATGCCCATCAAAACCTCCAGAAATCCAGTTGTTATTGATCCAAAAAGCCGTAATGCAGCGCCAAAAAAAACTCTGCGTCAATATAAGTCGTCTGGGAGACTCGTGTGGATCTCCGCATGTCATTGGATTGTCTTATTCGGCTTGTCTTCTTTCGCTGGCAACCGAGCAGCGCGCAGATACCTGAATGGAAATCCGGTCGTGAGATCGATTCCAGTTCGAGCTCGGACCATCTCTGGAACAGTTGCAATGATTTGATCCCAGCATGGCCAATCGACTCCCGCGTCCCACTTGCGCTGCATTTTAATTGGAAAACCGGTGTGGATAAGAGTCAGCGATAGCCGGCCCCGGCATAGGTAGCACTTGTAGCCCATCCCCTTCGGAAGCGCCACGCGGCCGATTTGGTCCTGTAAACGACTAGCGACATCCTCTAAAGTGGGTACCTGGTTTGAAAGGAATTCAGCCACTGCCGTCCTCATCAGAATCGAGCGCGCAGTTTCCACGTCAGCTTCAAGAAGCATTTGGGCGGGGGTCCGATATGAGCCGCATTCTTCCCGAGGTCCAATTAGGAATCCTTGAGCGATGAGCTCAGACTCAGCTTCTGCAATGGGTTTCACAATGTCCAGAGCGGCGCGCATTCGTGGCTCAAGGTCAGGAGGTAAACCTTCTCCAAGCCAAAGGACAACACTTTGGATGTTGGTGTTGCCGCCGATGTACGCAGTCAACCTGTATCCGATGATCGGAACAAGATCTGCGAGATCAAATTTGCCGGCCTTCGATGTGCGGTCCAGAGGGCCGGAGTGATCTTGGCTGACTTTCATTCTCGTGGCATCCTTTCAGTTCGACGTCGTTTAGCGTGCCAGAAGACTATATGTCAATGATCCGACCTTAGCTTGCATGCTCCAATGGCTTGTATCGTTCGTCAAGGTAAGCCGCACTCACGAAACGATTGACACTGTTATTGAGAACCTCACCACGAGAGTAAATGTAGGAACATTGCTCTCGAGGTACCGCCGGCTATCCTGGTTCTGCACTGCTTCCCAACCATCGAAGCAAGCAGTGTCACCTTGGCTGAACATCACGGCACTGCTGACGGGCAGCGGGCTCGCGTATTTCAAGACCGAATGCAGATGTGGCTCTGCCGTGCGTTACTCTGCCGGTGGCGCACCGAGAAGTTCCCCAAGTTGTGGGCGCATCATCGCGAGCAGCCGCAGAGTAGAACGCCTCTGCCCCCTTTCGTCCTCCTCGTCCTCGTCATCGAAGTATTCATCAATGTCGTCGAATTCAATGTCCTCGTCGCCGGTGATTCCCTTTGACTTCTGGATAATCGCATTAAATAGTTCAATTTCGAGCTGCTCAGTCGAGATCCAATTGTGCGGGTCGCAGGTCGCAACCTGTATCTGATCATTATTGTTCTTCCATTCCGCTTCCATGTCATGCATTCTGTAGCCTCCATACCAGCAGCCAATAGCATGGCATGAAACCGGAACGATTCACACGGTGCCCTAGGTCAATTGTGACGTCTCGGACACATCCGTATCGCACGCCGGATCTCTGGTTGCGTCCGGCACGGCATGCAGAAGGTCTGCCAGGCCAACTCCGAGGCAGCAAGCCAGACGTGCAAGAGTTGCCAAGCAAGGAAGACACTTACCCGTCTCCATCTTGCTTAACCTCGCGCGGTCGATGCCGGCTCTCGATGCAAGCTCTTCCTGGGTAATGGCAAGTTGAGCGCGCAGGTACCTTAACCTCCGGCCCAGATGCCTGGCCAGCTCGACCCGTGAAACGGCCAGGTTGGCTTGTATCTTTGTTTGTTCTAGTGGCATGTTGGTCTCACTCTCCGATTGTCAGGGGCTTGGCTGGCGCACGGTCGCGCGTCAGCCGGAAGTGATTCCAAACAATCTGTTGCGGTGGATGGATAGTAGGCGAATCCGTTCAACGCTCATCGTAGGTTTCCATGATGCCAGTTGAGTCTCCCGACAGCGGGGAAGCAGGACGCCTATCTCAATTGAGGAGTCGGCCATCTGCCGACGCGTGAGGAAGAGCTCTCGAATGACTGGCGACTCGCAGGCCCGGCAGTACGCCTCTGGCGAGGTCCAAACAGAGGAATAGCGACCCATGATTGTGACGGAGTGAATCGGCGACGACGAATTGAGACGCGACGCTGCGTGCGCACATGTGCCGGTCGCCACCCACACGGAGCGAACGGACGAAGGAGCCTTTCGCCGCGGGGGAGACAGAAAACAGAGTGACGACATGAAGCATTACGGTTCCTTTCGTTCTCGGTTGAGTGTACAAACGCGCGACGACCGGCGTGCGACGAGGTCCGTGGAGGAGGAGGGTTTTTGACTGGGTGTTTAGCGGGCGGGCCGTCGTCAGTTAGAACGGAAAGCTAGGCTTCTCGGAATTACTGGTGGAAACAGCGTGATTCCCGATCCTCAATCCTGAGGACCTAATTCGCATCAATAACGACCTAGTCTTGTTCGCGTGGGATGCGCAGGTAGGAGTATAAGGTTTCCCGGCTTATGCCGAATTGTCGAGCCAAAACGGTCTTGCGTTCGCCGGCCGCAACACGGGCTCGGAGCTCGTCAAGCCGAGATGCACTGAGAAGGCGACGCCGGCCTTTGTACTTGCCCGTTGCCTTAGCGATAGCTATACCCTCACGCTGGCGCTCGAGTATAAGCGCGCGCTCGAACTCGGCCACCGCACCCAGTAGCGAGAGAAGAAGGATTGCTACAGGGGAATCTTCACAAACAAAGCGCAGGTTCTCTTTCAGGAACTCCACCACGACTCCGCGGGTGGTCAAATCATGCACAATTTTGCGGAGGTCAACCAGGCTGCGGGCGAGCCTGTCCATGCTATGAACGACAAGGGTATCGCCCTCGCGGCAGTATTCAAGTGCGGCCTGAAGTTGGGGTCGTTGGGTGTTCTTGCCGCTCGCCTTATCTTCGTAACATTTATCGATCGGAATTCCGTCGAGCTGCCTGGCGGTGCTTTGGTCTACTGTGGACACACGTTTGTAACCGATTCTTTGGCCGGTCATGTTTACTTCCTCTAGTTGTCAGATTGAAATCTAAGAATTGCATTTGAAGGTGTCAGGAAACGGAATTGCGACACTATCTGCACGCATTTCAGCGTTGTTCTGTCTGGTTCCCGATGTTTGGATGGGGTACACCCTATCCGTACGGATTCGCCATTGAAGACTCCGCCGACGCAAGAGCAAGCTGGCCCCACAGGGCACCTTGAAGGAACCTAGGGCCTCGCTTGACGCAGGCAGCCACACGCTGGATGAGGTATTTGCGCATTAAGCCACCGCCACCATTGATTCCGATGGAAGCTTCCACAAGGTATCGACGGAACCAACAAACAGCGGCTTGGTTATCCCTCTATCAACGCTTGTATCGGAGACCAATATGCGCGACTCGAATTTCTACGGGAAGGAGGAATCGCAAATCTAGGTAGGATCTTCGCTAACTAAACTCTTCAACCTCTTGAGCCCTTCCTTCGAGAGGGACTTGGTACGCACAAGTGCAACTTTCTAGTCGCTTCAGATTGAGGTGTATTTACCTTAGAACCCCGTGGACAACGAGGCATGGGCTTTTTACCATCCCGCGAGACAGATCAAGGCGATTAGTAACAAGGCATTCCTCACCCTGGCCAGGTGTTAAATGGGAAACTAATGCGGAAGCTTTGGCCGGATTGCCCCGTAGACCCACGTTCCCACGAGCGCGCTGATGACGGCGGCGAGCATCACTGTCACTCCATTGCCAATAAGCGCGAAGAGCGGGCCGGGGCATGCGCCTGTAAGCGCCCAGCCTATGCCGAAGATTGTTCCGCCGACGGCGTATTGAATGCCGGAACCTAATACTTTCGGCGGTACCGAAATTGATACGCCTTGAATGGACTTGAGCTTCAATGCCTTGATCAGCGCCAGGGAAAGAGCCGCCGTTACGACGGCGGAGCCGATGATGCCGTACATGCGAAACGATTGAAACCGAAACATCTCCTGAATACGAAACCAGGAGAGGACCTGAGAACGGCTCAAGACGAACCCGAATGCGGCGCCTAACAGCAGATACACCGGCAGAAAGCGAAGCGGCGCCTCGGGCTCTTCAACACCTCCCGAACCACAGCCCTGAAACTCTGGAGCAGATAGGGTACTCATACTCCTCCAATCACGAAAGGCAGGATGAAGTAAGTGGCGGCAAGGCCGCCCGCAAAGAAGCCAATGACCGCAACCAGAGAGGGCAACTGGAAGTTTGCCAGCCCGCTGATCGCGTGTCCCGAAGTGCAGCCTGCGGCATAGGTGGTTCCAAAGCCGACAAGGAAACCGCCGACGATGACTGAGACAAATCCGCGCACGGTCAGCAACGCATGCCAAGTGAACACCTCGCGTGGGGCGAGACCGCTGAAGTCGTGAATCCCGAGTCTGGCCAGAGAAGCGTGAGTGGCATCCGAGATGTGTATCGCATGCGGACCGCCTTGAGACGCCAGAAGCCCGCCCAGCAGAACACCAGACAGAAAGACTAGGTTCCAGAGACCTACCCGCCGCCAGTCGTAGCGAAAATATTCAACTTTGCCCGGAGCGACCGCCGCACACAGATGACTCAAGCTGGCTGAGATACCAAAGACCCTGTTACCCACGATCAGCAACGCGGGAACAAACAATCCGATGAGTGGCCCCGCCACATACCAGGGCCACTCTCCACTTTTCCAAGGCGTCATGTTTTATCGCTTCCTCACTCTGAGAGTATCCTGCCAGCTATTTCTTAAGCCATCCCAGGCTGATCTGGAAGGAGTTTTGATACATGCTCAGGTTCGCATTGCCGCCTCCAGCGGTTGGCGGAATTGAGTTGGACCCATTCACCGTATTGTTGAAGGCATGCACGTAAGCAAAGCTGACTTCCTTCCCGCTCTTGAGCGCCCAGGTTGTTCCGACATGCAGGTGATCCTGCGTCACGGCCGGAGCAAGCAGGTTGAAGAAAGTCTGCGTGCTGTCAAAGGGCGAGCCGGCGTGGTTGTAGCCGCCGCGGAGCGTCAACTCCGGGGTTGCCTTGTATTCCGCGCCGGCCTTGACGACATTGATGCTATGCCACCCAAAGCCGGGTCCATCACTCGATCCGAGGAGTGCCTGGTTTGCGTCTGAGTTGGCAATCGACTTGACCTGGCTGTACTGGATGCGCTCGTAGTCGACAAGAAAGGTGGCCTTGGGTCCGGCCTTGAGCGCCGCACCGCCCGCGAAGTTGGCAGGGATATCGAACTTGCCGCCCTCGGCGAACAGGCCTTTGTAGCGGTCGAAGGCGGACGTGTACGTCCTGCTCTGATAGGTTGCGCCGATGCTGAGAGCCTGGTTGATCTCGCCGATCCACCCCACACGCACACCTGCTCCGTATGAATTCGAATAGCCGGTATTGGTCACGTGCGCCGGATCGATGGAGGAATTTGCAGTAGCGAAGTTCTGCAGGCCCTCAACAGAAACGCGCTGGTAAGCAATGTTGGCTGCTACGCCGATGGTGTTGTGCGATCCAAGCTTGTATGCGATTGCGGGTGAAAGGAAGAGCTGGTCCAGATCCACTCCGCCGCGTGTGGTTCCCAGCAGAAAGATTGGCTCTTTATAGGATGAGTTCATTCCGCCGTTCCCGTAGATTGCCACTCCCCACGCCAGTTTGGGGCTGAGCTGCCGACTGTATCCAAGCTCTGGGATGAAGAAGTTGGCGACGCGATTCGCATCGTAAGAACCATTCACATCGGGGTATCCCGGAGGTAATTGGTTGCCGTCGATTGCGCCTGAACGAATTGGACGGAACAGCGTCAACCCGATATCAAACCGATCGCCAACCAGCCATAGGCCGGCCGGGTTTGTAGCAGCCGCAAGGCTGTCGCCAGGTGCGGCGACGCCCACGCCGCCTTTGCCCTGCTGTTTGGCGCCGTAGCCTGTGACAAAGTAACCGTCTGTCGCAAATGCGGATTGCGCCATCAACACAACAGCCAATGCAACTGGGGAAGCCCATTTCCGTGGGAATTTGAACACTTCGTTCTCCTTTGTTTATTTGTTTGAACTCAAGTGGAATTGTTTTGCGCGTCACTTCGTTTTGGCGACTTCCGCGGGCCCTACGTGCAGACTTGAAATGTCCTGCAGATAGACGCCGGTCACATGAGCCTCCGGGGTTGAATCGCGCGTCGAGGTAAAGATCAGCCAATGACCGTCCGGAGAAATCGACGGATAGCCGTCGAAGGCATCGCTGTAAGTGAGGCGAACCTGCTGGTCGCTGTTCAGGTCGCCAAGATAAACCTCGTAGTTATGCGGGGGAAGCACCTTGACGAAAACGTAATGATGGCCGTCCGGTGCAGGAAATGGAGACCAGTTGGTGCCGCCGTCGTGCGTAAGTTGTTTCAGCCCGGTGCCATCCGCTTGAATCGTGAACAGGTCCATCGGCAACGGGTGCTTCTTGGCCTTGGAGTCTTCAGAACGCCAGGCGCGAAAGATGATGGTCTTGCCGTCGCCGAAGACAAACGAGCCGCCCGGCTCAAATCCATCCAGGTGCGTAATCTGCACTGGATTGCTGCCGTCCGTGTTCATCTTCCACAACTCCATCTTCCCGGAGCGCTGGCTGCCGAAGAGTATCCACTTGCCGTTGGGAGCGACGGAAACCTCGGCATCGTAGACCGTGTTGTTGGTGAGCCGCTTTACGTCACTGCCGTCGAGGTTCGATGTGTACAGTTCCGAGCCCTGCGGATATGCGCTGGGGTCGGAGAAATTCGACTTGTCCAGTTCCGGATGATCTTTGGTCGAGGTCCAGATGATGCGCTTGCCGTCAGGAAAGAAGAACGAGCAGGCATCGTCCCCCTTGTCGTTGATGCGGCGAATCTCGGTACCGTCGATGTTGAGCGTGTAGACGTGGAAGCTCGAGTCGCCCTCGCGCTTGGCATTGCCGATGACGTGCGATCCATCAGGTGCGAAATAGAACTCCGCGCCGGGGCCGAGGTTGGGAATGCGGTGGACGGGCAGTTCGCGCGCATCGGGTGCAGCGGGTGCGGCAGCCGGCGCAGCAGATCCTTGCGCATGTCCGGTGTGACGCGTGCAAAGAGCAAGGCCGCAGATGACGAAAGCTGCATAGGCGATACGCTGGCAAGTTTGATTCATCTTCATTTCTTTTTCTTCCTCCTGGAAACTCTGTTCTGCTTCATGAACCGCAATCGTCTGGGCGCAGGCTAGAAGATCAGCTTGAGAGCAATTTGCGCGTTGAAGGGTTCGCCTGGCCCGATGCCGGGCAATCCGAACTGTGCTCCGTTTGTGGATGTGATGGGAAATGCAAAGTTCACTCCGGGGCCGGCGGGGATCAGCAGGTTTGCACCCAGAAACGTTGGATTGCCGAGATTGGCGCGGTTGAACACGTTGAACAGTTCCGCACGCAACTGTGCGCTCAGCCTCTCGGTGACGTGGGTCGTTTTTACCAGAGACACATCGACATCGCTGAACCCAGGCCCCACGAGTTGATTGCGGCGATAGGTTCCGAATGTCCCCGGATCGGGGAAGGAGAAGGCGTAGGGGTTGAACCAGTAGACGCCGCTGTTGGTAACCGCGTGCGAGGTGTCTGCATACGGATTACTGATCAGATTTGGGCGATCGAGATTCTCGCCCGTTCCGCTCCAGTCACCGATTGCATCGAGCGAGAAGGGAAGGCCGCTGCGGAAGCTCACTGTGGAGTTTGCCGTCCAGCCGCGCGTTAGCCACGATGGACCGCGGCCCCCCGGCACTTGATATTGGAAGAACGCGGTGAAGTTATGCCGCGTATCGAAGTCGCTGTTTCCGTAGTCGGCATCGGGATGTGTGCTGTCCTGCGGCGCTCCGCCAAAGCTGGATACATCGAGCGTGTGCGCCCACGTGTAATGGAACTGAGAAACAATGCCGTGCCACGCGGAGATGCGCAACGATGCCTGGAGCGAGTTGTAGTTTGAGTTGGCCCTGGTTTGCAACTCGTCAATCACGCCATATCCCGGGAACTGGGCATAGTAGGGCCGGGTGGTGTTGTTGCCGTTCGCGTCAAAGGCGGTCGGGTCGAAGTCGCTGCCGAGCCCGGCCTGGTTGATGTCGATGAGTTGCAGCAGGTGGCGGCTCTGGCTGCCAACGTAGCCCACTTCAAGCACCGCGGCTTTCCCAATGCCCTTCTGCACATTGAGATTGAAATTGTAGGTGTAAGGAGTGTGGAATCTCTGGCTGACTGAATAGATGTTGGCAAACCCGCCGGCGCTGGCCTCGGCAAAAATATTCGATCCATCGGATGGGAGCACCGTTCCGGGCTGCAGAGAAACCGAGACAGCCGGGCTGGTTCCAATCGGGTTTTCCTCGACGCCAGTGGCCCCGCCGTTATAGACAAAGCTGTTGCCCAGCAGCGGCGAAACATTCACCGTGTCGTAGTAAATGCCGAAGGCGCCGCGAATTGAAAGATCGTTGCTGTGGCGAGGCTGATAGGCAAATCCTATGCGCGGCCCAACGTTACTCCAGTCGCGAGGGTAGAGAGAACTCAGGCCTGACCCGACCGCCACCAGACCCTTGTCGGGCAGAAAGGTTGAAAGGTCCTGCTTCCCATCGTGCACCGGGCTTGTGGAGTCATAGCGCAAGCCCAGGTTCAGGTTAAGGTGAGACGACACCTGCCAGTTGTCGTTTGCAAACAGAGAAAAGCTGTCCTCAAAAACCTTCCTGACTGGATCCCCTTGCACGATGTTGGCCGAGTAGACTTCGCCCTGAAGAAAGTCGGCGAGCGCTGCCACATTGCCGTCGGTCACCAGCGGCGACTGCGCCCATGGGTCGGAAGGAAGCTCTTGATAGGTGAATACTCCGCGCTGCCCGGTGTGGTAGTCGGCGTAGACCTGGCCGCGGCGGATCTCGCCGCCAAAGCGAAATTGGTGCTTGCCGACGACATACGACAATGTCTCGGTGAGGTGTGTGGTAATATCCTCGCGGCCCGAGGTCGGCGTGGGGCCGATAGGATCAAAATCTCCGATGGTGATCTTAGGAGCTCCATCAAGTTGCGCTGAAGTTACACCGGTGTTGAAGCCCAACGAAACCGGGTCGTAGCTGTGATCCTGATCGGCAAAGGTCTGGTGGAAAAAGTTGAATCCGAAAGTCGCCTGGCTGACGAGGCGCGGAGAAAGCGTGGCGTTGTAAACCAGGGACCAGTTTTCATCATGCAGCGGCGCCACCTCAAAGTATGGCGTCAGGTAGGAACTGGTTGGCGCGGTCTGTGTGCCGTCTCCTACAAACACGCTGAGCGAAAGTCGCTGGTTCTGGCTGAAGGAGTGATCCAGCTTGAGCACGCCATTGTCGCTGTATCCATTTTCAACGCCAGGGTTGAAGTAGTTGTCTGGCGCGGCAGGGCCGTTGAGCGCGCTCGATGGCCAGAGAGTGTTGAGCAGGCTCACCGAGACCGGGTTCACTGCAATAGGAGCATAGTTCCCGTAAATCCCGTTCGGGTTGTTGAGCAGATCGGTCGCGGCAGACTGATATTTCAGCGACGGCTCCGTTACCTGCTGAGGCAGCCCGATCACAAAATTCTGGCGCTCGAAGCTAGCCTCATAAAACGTGTTGTTACGCCGGATTGGACCACCAACCGACGCGCCATATTGCTGGTTGCGAATCTTCTGCTTGCCGGCTCCAGTTGCGGAAAATGGATTGTCTGCGGCCAACGCTTCGTTCCGGTTGTAGTAATACAAAGTGCCGTGCACCTGGTTGGTTCCAGACTTCAACAGCAAGTTCGCCACTCCGCCTGGATTCCGTCCCGCCTCTGCGTTGCCCTGAGTCACGAGCGAAAACTCTTCCACCGAGTCAAGCGGCAATAGCACGCCGGGAACACCATAAACACCGCCCTGGTTGACTGCGGAGGTGTTGTTCCAAAGATCGTTGTTATCGGCGCCTTCGATCTGCCAATTAACTTGCGAGGCCTGCGTGCCATTGATTGCGCCGAGAAAGCCGACCGTATAGCCGGAGTAGCCGGGGCTGAGAGCGAGCAGTTGCGTAAAGTCGCGCCCGTTCAGCGGCGTCCCCTCCACTGTCGCTGCATCCAAGACGTTTGCCTCTGTGGTTGTGGCTGTTTCCACTGTGAGCGCGTTCGCCGTGATTACTAGAGCACTTTCGACGGATGCTATCTTGAGCCGCACTGGCAAACTGTAAACCGCGCCGGCTTCGATGGGAGCCTTGTCGGCGACAAAGTCCTCGAACCCCTCCTTGTGCACGCTAACAGCGTAGAGTCCAATCGGAAGGTCCTGAAATCCGTATTCACCAGCGGTGGACGAAATGGTCTTATAGGTGAGCCCGGTGGCATTGTCCTTGGCCGTCACCTGCGCATTTGCCACAAAAGCACCGGATGGGTCGGTGATGGCGCCGCAGATTCCACCGCGGAACGTCTGCGCATTTGCACCGGAGCAGGAAAACAGACCCGCCAGGATCAGAACCGCGAAAACAAATCTCAAGGCAAAACGGAAATCGAAATGAACAGCCATTGGCTCACTCTCCTTTGTCAGTCAGGTGGAGTCTTGTCCACAACTCATGCGCGAGAAACAAAGCGGCCCACGATTTGAATCGTGGGCCGCCGGGTAACTCGAAAGATGCAGGACTGGCTAGCTGGAGGGACAACATCTCATAGCTTCGCCGATCGCGCACACGAGCCCGCGGCCCCGGCGACAACAAACGGCGATCATGAGATAGGAAGGAGTCATAGCCTCAGTTTCTGCAATATAACCCATTGTCTTTTCAAACGCAATTGCACAGATCAAATTGCGAAGAAAAAGTTGAAGGCGATGCGAACTGATTGCGCCGCGCGTATGCCGGCCTTTTGTTCACCGCGGCTGCATCGCTACTTTCTTTGTTCCAGCTTGGCCTGAACCTTCAAAGGTCTTCCTTCACGAAGCACGGTCACATCCACCACATCGCCTACCTTGCTGCGGCGCAGTGCGTCGGTGAAGTCATACAGGTTCTTGATGGGCTGGCCGCGAAATTCAATCAGGATGTCTCCCGCCTTGAGCCCGGCCTTGTCTGCAGGCGATCCGGGGCGAACATCGGAGAAGCGCACGCCGGTCTCAACTTGGCCGAAGTCCGGGATCGAACCAAAGTAAGGCCCATAGCCTCCGCCGGAACCGCCGCGCGCGGAGTGATCCTCGGCGACTGCAATAAAGCCGGGCCGCTGTTGCGCTTTGTCCAGGCGCAAAGCAACATCGGCAACAAGGTTCACAACGCGTGCGGCCTGATCGGGTTCAATTTTTTCCCAGGTGTCGGACGGCTTGTGATAGTCCGAGTGCAGCCCGGAAAAGAAGAACAGCACGGGAATCTTCTTCACCAAAAATGAGGTGTGGTCGCTCGATGAGTAGCCGCTCTGAGAGTACTCAGCTTTCAGCTTGATAGCGGCATCGGCAGCTTCAAGCGTTTGCTGAAATCCTGTTCCTGTTCCAATGCCGCCAATGTAGATGGTGTCTTTCTGAATCCGCCCGATCATGTCCATGTTCAGCATGGCCACGGCCTTGTCGATGGGCAGCGTCGGCTCTTTCACCCATTCCGCGGAGCCCAGCAACCCCAGTTCCTCGCCGGCAAACGAAGCGAAGAGAATACCGCGCGGCAACTGTCCCTTGAGCGGGGCGAGAATGCGTGCAAGTTCCAGTAATCCTGCTGTGCCGGAGCCGTTGTCGTCCGCGCCGGGATGAAACTGCCCGATCTGTGAGGACGCAAGCGAGCCATACTCCCCGCGGCCCAAATGATCGTAGTGCGCGCCCAGGATGATGTACTCGTCGCTCTTGCCTGGCAGATAGGCAAGCACGTTGTTCACCACGGCGCGCTTCTTCTCGATGTTGGTGGTAAGCGCAACCCGCAGTTCAGGCGAAAATGCAAACGAGGCGGGCTTGCCTGTGGACTCAATCTGGCTTTGCACGTCGGCAAGACTCTTGCCGGCGGCGGAAAACCAGCCATCCGCAGCTTGATTCTTGACTTGGACAAACGGTATGCCGACATCCTCTGGGCCGCTGGCGCTGCCAAAGCGGGTGAGCAGATCTTCCTCACCGTCGCCGAGCTTACCGTTCAAAACGATCAGTGCCCGCGCTCCGTGGTTGCGCGCATTGATGGCCTTGGTGATCAATTGCCCGTGCGTGCTGGGCCCGGCGTTGTTCCCGCCTTTCTCAAAGCTGTCTGGCTCCTGGCGCAGCACGACTACGATCTTGTCCTTCACATCGAGGGTCTCGTAGTCGTCGTATTTTCGCTCCGGGGCGGTGATGCCATAGCCGGCGAACACCACAGCGCCGCTAGCCTCTTTCGACGAGGAGAAACTGAAAGGGACATAGTCCTGGTTGATTTTGAGTGTGGCTCTGCCGCCCTTCTGTTCCACCACAAAGCGATTGCCGGCCTTCAATTCCGCGCCGGTAATCACGGTAAAAGGCTGCAGGAATCCCTTACTCCCTTTAGGCTCCAGGCCCAGACTCTTGTACCGCGCCACCAGGATCTTCTCCGCGCGGGTTAGCCCCTGTGAGCCATTGCCGCGGCCCTCCATCTGCGGTGTGGTCAAAGACTGAATGTCGTGAATGTAGCGCGCAGGGTCGGCCGGGGCCAGCGTCTGTGCCGGCGCCAGATTGGCTGTGCTTGCCAAAGCGAGACAAAGGACAGTTATCGCACGTACCCACTGGAACGCAGCAATGCGGAGGAATCGGGTCCGGCCAGTCATGCTATACAAAATCTTTAGTTCAGGCATTCTTGCTCCTTGGCAGATGAAGGGAAATGCGAAACGGCCCACGCTTGGATTCGTGGGCCGTTGAGAGAATCCATGCAAATCGGGGGAGTCTATCCGTCCGCTCTCAATGCCCACTGGGAACGCGCCGAAACACGGCTACAAGACTGCGGACAGTTAAAGACATTCCGAATTGGACGAAGGATCATTGTGAGACCATTCAACCACGAAGGCAGCGAAGTTTGCAAACCCGAGTTCTGTTACATGTCCCTTACAGTCTAGTCTTGGATCCCGTAAGACCCAGCCTGCGAGACTGTCTATGGCTTGCATCCGCCCCTTGCCCATTCCAAAGTTCGTTCAAGTTTTCGGTTCCGCAGTTCCGGCCTTTCTGATTCGAGCGCGGGTTGTAAAAATCAAAGCATGAGGAAGCGAACTTGACATGCCGGAACTTCCACCTTACATTGTGTTTATCCCGCAGGGCGCAGAGAGGTTTCGGCGTCACTCCGAGAAATCAGAGGTTTTCTTGAGCCCATTCTTCACCTCCGCGATATGTATGCGCTGCTGTCGGTGCGGTGCAGTGCGGGGGTGTTCCCTGGGCTAGATTCAGAACGCGGTTTCTGAAGCCCAGCGACCCACCCGCCTGATGGCGAGGTGGGTTTTGTGCTTTCTGCAAGCAGATTGAAGAATTGCAAAAGAGTGAAGCAGTTCAAGAGGCACCGGTGGCGAAGTGGCTAACGCGCAGGTCTGCAAAACCTGTATTCGCGGGTTCGAAACCCGCCCGGTGCTCCAGAGGGATCGAACGTAGGGTTTTTCTTTTCTTTTGTTGAAGTTGTTCCGCCGACTGGGCCCTCGATTCCCGTGGTTCAAAAGGCAACCCCGCGCTCCTTCCCGCAAGAGGTCTCGGGCCTCAATTGACGCCGGTTTCTCTCAGAAGCACGCCGCAGAATTATTTTTTCGGAAGACTTGAACAGAGGTAGAATTTGACTGTTTTAGAAGGAGAGCGAAAGTGCCAAAGACAGACCCTCCCCGCCACGCATTGGGCGATGTGGCAGCCCGCAAGTTAGCCAATACCACCAAAACAGCTCCCCAGTTTGATGCAATTACTCCTCGATGGCTTGTCCAGTTACTCTCCTGGACGCCAGTTGAGTCAGGGACATTTCGCGTCAACAAGGTGCGCAATGACGCCGAGATTGCCGTTGAATGCGGAACAAGCGAGGAAAGCAATCTTCCCGAGACTTTTGTCGACTACAATCCCAACCCCCGGGAATACACGCTGAACTCTATCTCGACCATCGTCGATATTCACACCAGGGTCAGCGATCTTTACAGCCATCCGCACGACCAGATCCGCGAGCAGCTTCGACTCACCGTGGAGAAGGTGAAGGAGCGCCAGGAAGGCGAACTGATCAATAACGCCGATTACGGCCTGCTCAACCAGGCGACAGCCGGCTTCCGTGTTGCGACGCGCAAAGGTGCGCCGACGCCGGACGATCTGGATGAGTTATTGGCCAGGATATGGAAAGAGCCCGCCTTCTTCCTGGCTCATCCACGCGCCATTGCGGCCTTCGGTCGGGAATGCACCCGCCGTGGCGTACCTCCGCCGACCACTTCGATTTTCGGCTCGCCTTTTCTCACCTGGCGTGGAGTGCCGTTGGTTCCCACCGACAAACTTGCCGTCGACGATGGTGGCAAGACGAACATCCTTCTGCTGCGCACAGGAGAAAAGCGCCAGGGAGTCATCGGGCTCTTCCAACCAGGCCTGCCCGGCGAGCAGACTCCTGGCCTCTCGGTGCGCTTCATGGGCATCAATAAGCAGTCGATTGCCTCGTACCTGATTTCGCTCTACTGCTCCGCCGCGGTTCTCGCCGAGGATGCATTGGGCGTGCTGGAGAAGGTTGAGGTCGGCCACTACCATGAGTACAAGTGATCTGGATGCGGTAGCCCGGAACCCTCAGGCACAGGTTCCGGAACCCAACACGGTCAATGGTGCGTCCCCCTTCCCGCTGGCAGAGATTGCGGAGATGGCGAACGCTTTCTTTCGGGCGCTGCCGGGCCAACAGCCCGCATCGCTGGCGGGTCAACCTCTGCCCTCGGCAGGCGCTTTGCCGTCTCCGGGCATGAGCGGACTGGGGGTTACCGGGCCGAGTCTTGCGGCAATCGCGCCTCCGCCGCCAGTCCCTGCCGCTGCTCCATCGCTCGCGCAGGGCACCGGCTTTGTTCCCGGCGCACCGCAGTTTGGCCTTCCGCTCCCCGGCCTTCCGTCGTTGCCCACGGCGGACAAAATCCCGAGCGAGGCAGATTTGATCCGACTGGCAGCGGAGGCCGCAACGCCTGCCGGTTCCGGCGTCATCGCTCCACCGGCCTCTACCGTTCCTGGCATCCCGGGCGCTCAGTCGCTTTCTTCTTCGGCGCTAAGCGCTCCGGGACCCGCTCCAGCAGCAGTAGCGGGCCCCGGAGCTACTCCGCTTCTTGTGCCCGATATACCAGTAGCCACCGCGCCCACGCAGGCAACAACAGGTAGCCTTCCCAGCTTGGGCATGCCGCTAAGCAGCACAGACTGGTCAGGTGTCTCTCTCTCCGGCACGGGAGCTTCACCGTTTTCGCTGCCGCTTCCTCTCGACCTTTCTGATGTCAATGCGAACCTGCTCAACCCTGAGGGACTGGACTTTGACGCTGCTTTGCCAGCGATTCCGGGATTGCCCGAATACGCGGACGAAAAGGAAGCTATCGCATTAACGCGCTCGGCGACTTCGTTCTATTTTCTTGAGGACGCGGGTACGCTGCTGAAGCGTGGCGGCACGGTTCCTGCGCCTGCCTCTGAGTACAAGCCCGAACTGCTTGGCGATCTGAAACTCGATCGCAACCAGTTCGATCTCGGCAGCGTGCGGCACGACTTTCCGATTCTTGACGAGAAGGTGAATGGCAAGCCGCTGATCTGGCTTGACAATGCCGCCACAACGCAGAAGCCGCGCTCTGTCATCGACCGCCTCACTTTCTTCTACGAGCACGAGAACTCGAATGTGCATCGCGCCGCACACGAGTTGGCAGCCCGATCCACCGATGCCTATGAGGACGCGCGGCAGAAGGTGGCTCGCTTCCTGAATGCGCCCTCGGCAAAGGAGATTGTGTTTGTCCGCGGCGCCACGGAAGGCATCAACCTCATCGCCAAAAGCTGGGGCAAGCGGCATATTCAGAAGGGCGACGAGATCATCGTCTCCACCATCGAACACCACGCCAACATCGTTCCCTGGCAGCAACTGTGTGCCGAGTGCGGAGCCGTACTGCGCGTGATTCCGGTGGATGACGACGGCCAGATTCTGCTCGACGAGTACGAGAAGCTGCTCAATCCGCGCACGCGGCTGGTGAGTGTGGCGCGGGTATCGAACGCGCTGGGCACCATTCTGCCGGCTTATGCAATTGTGTCTGCTGCGCACCGCTACGGCGCGCGCGTGCTGATTGACGGCGCACAGTCTGTCTCGCATATGCGCACCGACGTGCAGGCGCTGGATTGCGATTTCTTTGTCTTCAGCGGCCACAAGGTCTTTGGCCCCACGGGCATCGGCGCAGTCTATGGCAAGCCGGATGCTCTGGCCGAGGCGCCGCCGTGGCAGGGCGGCGGCAACATGATTGTCGATGTCACCTTCGAGAAGACAATTTATCAGGCGCCCCCGGGACGATTCGAAGCCGGCACAGGCAATATCGCAGACGCGGTTGGCCTTGGCGCGGCTATCGATTACGTTCAGGCTATCGGCATCGAAAACATCGCTCGCCACGAGCATGAGCTGCTCGTCTACGCCACGCAGGGTCTGAAGACGATTCCGGGTCTTCGGCTCATCGGCACAGCTAAAGAAAAGGCCGCTGTGCTCTCGTTTGTCCTGGAAGGCTTCCAGACTGAGGAAGTGGGATCGGCATTGAATCGCGAAGGAATCGCCGTGCGCAGCGGACACCATTGCGCGCAGCCATCGTTGCGGCGCTTTGGTGTGGAGACCACCGTGCGGCCGTCGCTTGCGCTCTACAACAACTACGAAGATGTGGATGCGCTGATTGCCGCGCTGCGCAGGTTGAAGAGCATCGGAGCCTGAGGGCCTGCGCCATCCACCAAGTCCGCACAGATGCCTGTTGAGTCAACCCAGCAGGCATTTGTGCATTGTGCGCTCTCAGTACTTGAGCACTGCGGGGTCGATCTCATCGCTCCAGGCGAGGATTCCACCGGCGAGGTTCACGACGCTGGGGTAGCCCTGCTGCTTGAGCAACTCTGCCGCCCGCTGGCTGCGGCCGCCGCTTTTGCATTGCACAATAATCTCGCGTTCGCGTGGAATCTCGTTGAGCCGCTGCGGCACGTCGTTCAGCGGAATGAGCTTTCCGCCGATCTGCGCGATCTGGTATTCGAAGGGCTCGCGTACGTCCAGGATGTAAAGGTCTTCGCCGGCGTCGATGCGGCGCTTCAGTTCCTTCACTGTCATTTGTGGAATGCCATTCTTCATTGCCTTCTCCTCTTTGCTCTCCGGGACGATGCCGCAGAACTGCTGATAGTCGATAAGTTGGGTGATTGTTGGATTCGCTCCGCAGACCGGACACTCCGGGTTCTTGCGCAATTTGAGTTCTCGAAAACGCATGTTGAGGGCGTCCACCAGAAGCAGGCGGCCGGCAAGCGATTCACCTTTGCCCAGGATTAGTTTGATCACTTCCGTGGCTTGAATCACGCCCACCAGCCCCGGCAGGATGCCCAGTACGCCGCCCTCCGCGCAACTCGGCACCAGCCCCGGCGGCGGTGGCTCGGGATAGAGGCAGCGGTAACACGGACCATCTTTAGTAGCGAAGACGCTCGCCTGGCCTTCGAAACGAAAGATTGATCCGTAGGCGTTCGGCTTGCCCAGCATCACGCACGCGTCGTTGACAAGGCAGCGCGTGGGGAAGTTATCCGTACCGTCGGCGACAATATCGTAGTCCTTCAGAATGTCGAGAGCGTTGGCGCTCGACAGCATGGTCTCATGCTTGACGATGTTGATGGCCGGATTGAGGGCGATGAGCTTTTCTTCAGCCGAGTCGAGTTTCTTGCGGCCAATGTCGCGCGTCGAGTGGATGATCTGGCGCTGCAGGTTGCTCGCGTCCACGACATCGAAGTCCACCAGGCCGAGGGTGCCGATGCCGGCCGCGGTCAGGTAAAGGGCGAGAGGCGAACCCAGGCCGCCGGTGCCCACGCAGAGCACGCGCGCAGCTTTGAGTCTTTGTTGGCCTTCCATGCCGACTTCGGGCAGGATGAGGTGCCGCGAGTACCGCGAGAGTTCATCGGTGGTAAGGACGGGGAGCGTATGATTCCCGGTTGTTACTGTCATGGTCCTTCTCATAGTTATCCGCGTTGGCGGTGTATCTCAACGTTAGCGAGCCGCAGGCGCCCCCGCATCGACGGCAGGTCCTCCGCCGGCAATCGACGGAATGATGGAGAGCGTGTCCGTTGTTGAAACTTCGGTGGCTTCCTTTGCCGGCAGATAGCGCACATCCTCGTCGTTTAGGTAGACGTTGACAAAGGCGCGCAGATTGCCCTCGGCGTTGAACAGATGCTTGCGCAGGTCCGGGTGGGCGCTGGTCAGCTCAGCAAGCGCCCCGGCGACGGTTTTTGCGTTGACTTCCAAGGTGCCGTTGCCTCCGGCATAGGGTCGCAATGGAGTGGGGATAAAGATGGTCATCGGTAGGTTTTTTCTCCGCCTACTGTTAGATTCAGTTTCAGTCCATCCGGTGCAATTTGGGTGATTCACTCGGTAACCTCAATCGTCTCGAGTTCGAAACGCTTGTCTTCCTCACTGGCCCCGGCCAAAAGGAATGAATTGGTTACCGTAGCGTGGCCCTGCGCAATAGAAGTTATGACATAAGAGCAGCCAAGCCAATGCGCTTCCGCAAAGTCGGTCTGCGACCACTGCGCGGGATGATCCGGGTGCGAGTGGTAGAACCCCGCAATCTCCAGATTCTGGGAACGCGCCTCCCGTCCGATCTTCACCAACTCCACCGGAGCAATCTGGTATCGGTTATGCGCTGAATCGGTGCGGGTATTGCCTGCGCGTACTGACGTTGTCACCCGCCAACCGGCCGGCGTCGGAATGCCCAGCAGAGCGCCGCAACACTCGTTGGGATAAGTTTCTTCACCGTGGGCACGGATCGACTGGTACACGGCCTGCGCTATTCGAAGTGCGCTCATGGGTGCTCCCAGAAACGTTCGCTCAGGTATTTGTCCGCCGAGTCAGGCAGCACTGTAACGACGACCGCTGCTCGCCCGGCCGAGGCTTCGGCACGCGCCACTTCGACACTGGCCACAACGGCGGCGGCAGCCGAAATGCCCACCAGCAGGCCCTCTTCACGCGCAAGCCTCTTGGCCATCTCGTAGGCTGCTTCGGTTTCTACAGTCACCTCCCGGTCTGCCAGGTGCCGATCGTAGATGGGCGGCATGATCGAAGTGGCCATATATTTCAACCCTTCCAGCCCATGAAAGGGCGAGTCCGGCTGCATGCTGATCGCTTGAATGGCAGGGTTCAATTCCTTGAGCCGCCGCGTTGCACCTGTGAAGGTGCCACTTGTGCCGAGTCCTGCCACAAAGTGAGTCACGCGTCCAGCCGTCTGCTGCCAGATCTCCAATCCTGTGCTGTTGTAGTGGGCCTTCCAGTTGGCGTCATTAGAGTACTGGTCAACATAGCAATAGCGTTCAGGGTTGTTGCCGGCCATCTCCCGCGCGCGGCGAATTGCGCCATCCGAACCCAGGTCTGGATCGGTCCACTCCACCTTGGCGCCGTAGGCCTTCAAAATGCGCTTCCGCTCCGGGGAGACATTCGATGGCATGGCCAATTGGACAGGGAACCCAAGCGCCGCTCCCAACATGGCCAAAGCGATCCCGGTGTTGCCGCTGGTTGCATCCAGCAGGGCCTTTCCGTGGACAAGAAGTCCGCGCTCCTGCGCATCGCGCACCATCGAAGCCGCGGCCCTGTCCTTTACACTTCCTCCTGGATTGATCCACTCGGCCTTAGCTAGCAATGCGACGTCCTTCAGACCGCGCACGGGCCGCTCCAGTCGAATGAGCGGCGTATTGCCGATCCGGCCGGTCAAAGAGGATCCGAGTTCAGTCTCTCCGCTTCCTGTTACCACAGGGGATTGCCGCCTTGGTCTTCATCCGGGAAGTCTGCTCTTCGAATTGTCGCCTCGAGCAACAGGCGCAGCGAGCAACTTGTTCAATTCCGCGAACGCGGAAACTCTTGCTTATTTGGACAATGGGAAAAAACCGGGAACACTAACGACAGGAACGTATGCGCGCTCCGCCGCTCAACCCGGCAGGACAAGCCTGCGAGGAGCGACAACAGCAACATGGGCGAGACAAACGCATGAATCAATTATAGGAATGGAAAACACTGTCGTCAAACCACCTCGAACAATCTTTCTGTTGTAGGAAATCGCGTCCAGGCCGCCCGTCTGCATCATGCGACGACCCTCGCAGAATTTTGGCCGTGTTCGCGACCACTACAACTGCCGGCGCCGGCACACTGCACCGGTCCACCGAACGTCGGGGTTCACGGCATCAATAAGGTTTCCAGATGGTTGGACTTAGCAAATTTGAGGCGATTGTTGTTTGCAATGGCTGCTATTTGCAGGTTGACATCGATTTCATTTAGTGCAAAACTGGCGTCTCCGTGGCAGTTGGCGCGGACCTTTTCCTCCTCCACTAGAGATGACATTGAAGGCCAACCTCCATCTCGCTTGTCGCACACTCTGTTGTCGCTGATCCCTCTCAGCGTCGATATGATTTTTTCGTGCGCAGCAACGGTTGCATCCCTCTAGTCTGTTTCCTGAAATGGCAAAAGCATTCATCTGCGCATGGCCCACGTCCATTTGTATCCATCCGTCCTATGGAGAAGTTCATGATCAATCGCAGGAATTTTCTAATTTCCACCGCGGCCGCCGCGTGTGTCGCATCCGTGCAGCCGATCTTCGGCCAGACGGCGAAGCAGAAACCACTCACCCGCAAGGAGCGCGTAGACCGCGCGCTTGCGGGTCGCGATGTGGACCGTCCGCCCTTCACGCATTGGCATCATTTCGGTCCGCAGAGTGCCGAGGCGCACGCCAAGGCTACCCTCGATTACCACTGGAAGTACAAGACTGACATCGTGAAAGTGATGAGCGATTTTCCGTATCCCAAGCCTGAAGGTAATTGGTATGAGCTGAAGGTCCTCGACAATCCCTTTCCGGATCAGATTCGCGCGCTGGAACTGATCAATAGCGGCCTGCACGGAGATGCCTACATTCTTGAAACCGCCTTCAACCCCTGGCAGGTAGCGGTCAAGCTCTCGTCGAAAGATGAAGTTCTCCGCCTTCAACAGGAAAACCCGCAGCGGCTGCTTGACGCTCTCGATGTGATAACCAAGTCGCACATCAATCATGCCAAGCGAGCCTTTGCCGCGGGCGCGTCGGGGGTGCTCTTCTCCATTGCGAACGCCAAGCACGATGAGCTTTCGCCGGCAGACTATGCCAAGTTCAGCGCGCCCTTCGACAAGCGCTTCTTCGAGGCCACATCAAATGCGAAGCTGAGTTTTCTGCATCTGCATTGGGAGAACGAATACGTCGATCAGTTTGTCGGATTCAAGGCGCCGGTCGTCAACTGGTCGGTACAGACCAGCGGCGTCCAGGTCAGCACCGTGCGCAGCAAGTTTTCCCAGACCGTTGCCACCGGAATTGACGAAGTAAAGTACAAGGACCTGACTCCGGAGCAGATCCGCGAGCAGTGGCAGAGCGCCAGGAACGCCGCCGGAGCCAGGTTTATCCTGACGCCCGGCTGCTCTGTTCCCAACGACAGCACCGACGAGGAGTTATCGCGGCTTCCGCAGGTTATTGGAGCCTGATTCAATGTTCTTCATCCCCAGCCAATCCGCCAGTCTGACTTCCGTCCCCGTGCGCTTCGTACTCTGGGGCGCACGTTTCCGCTGTTGCTTCTCCTCCGCAAGCTAGCGCGCTTCCGCGCGAATCCTTCCTGGCCTTTCATCTCGAGGAACATTGCACGTCGCAGGTGTATCTGGCGTCAACGAAGGTCTGCCTCCAGCGGACCTTCCCTCAACCCATCTTTATTCCCGGGAGGAACCATATGATTTCAATACGCAAGGCACTCAGTGCACTACTTCTGCTCGTCTCCCTGCCGCTATTGGCGCAGTCGTACCATGGCGAAGTGCGCGGATTGGTGACCGATCCCAGTCACGCAGTGATCTCCGGAGCAAAGGTCACGCTCATCGACGAAGCGAGGCACATCACTCGTGCTGCGGTGTCGGATGGTGATGGGCTCTACACCTTCAGCCGAGTCGATCCGGCCAGCTATCAGGTGATCGTCGAGAATGCTGGATTCAAGCGCTTCGAGCGTGGGGGCATCACGGTCGGGACCCAACAATCCGTAACCGTGGACGTATCGCTGGAACTTGGCGATGCTTCACAAACCATCGAGGTCACGGGCGCAACACCACAACTGGATACGACTAACGGCTCCACTTCGACGGCTCTCGAAGAACAGAAGCTCCTCGACCTGCCCGTTTCCACCAGCGATGGACGGAACCAGTACACGGTCATCAATGTCTCGCAGAATGTATTGCCGGTAATTCGCGGCTCGGGATTCATCGACCAGAGCGACACCTCGACGGTGTCCATTGCCGGCAGCCCGGAATCCACCAATCAATACCTCGTCGACGGCGTGCCCATTACTGACACTGTCAACCGGCCCACCATCATTCCCGCAACCGAAGCGACCCAGGAACTCAAGGTCCAGGTGACCACCTATGACGCTGAAGTGGGAAGAACAGGCGGCGGCGTCTATAACACGCTGCTTAAGTCGGGAACCAACGACCTCCACGGTTCGCTCTATGGAGTTACAAGCCAGTCGGTGTTCAACGCCAACGACTTCTTTGCCAACCGCGCCGGAGTTCCGCGCCCCGACGCGCCGTACTACAGTTTTGCCGGATCGATCGGCGGCCCGGTCATTGTTCCCCGTCTCTACCATGGACGGAACAAGACCTTCTTCTTCGTCGCCGAAGAAGCATTCAGCGAGAGCAATTTCCTAAGAGAGAGTTTTCAGGTGCCTACTGACCTGGAACGCGCCGGAGATTTTTCTCAAAGTTACGTCCTGTCGCCCACCGGCGCACAGGTTCCCATCGTCATCTATGACCCCAATACCAGGCAGCCGATTCCCGGCAACAATCTGGCGAATGCCACTGTTCCCATAAGCACGGTCGGCCAGAACATCCTTAGTTACTTTCCGCACCCCAATGTGCAGGGATTGCCTTCGGGAGGGTCGAACTTTCTTGCCGCCACGCCGGGACCGGCAAATCGCGGCCACGAGTTCGTCGGCAAGGTCGATCACCAGTTTTTCAAGTGGTGGACGGCCAACGTCAGTTATCTGCACTACTTCTGCCTGATTCCTTTTGGCAATGCACTGGGAACCGTGCCTGGATCGGAATCCATTACCTATAACCGGCACGTGGACGCGACGAATCTGAATAACATCTTCACGCTTAATCCCACGACCGTGCTGAGTATCCGCTTCGGGTTCAATCGCTTTCCGAATGTCATATTGCCGCTGAGCAATGGCTTCAGCCCTACTACGCTCGGTCTGCCTGCCTACAACTATCAACTCAGTTTCTTTCCGCCGGTTAACGTTACAAACTTTACCTCTCTCAGCGATTCAACTGCGACCAGGGACTTCTGGTACTCCAGAAATCTCTTTACTCAAATCGCCAAGGAGATTGGCAAGCACAGCATCAAGGCGGGCTTCGATTACCGGTCCATCGATCTGTCATTCACTGATTTTCAAAGCGCTCCAGGTGCGTTTAATTTTACCGGGAACTTCACCGAGCAGACTCCCAACACACCCAATGGCGGCGCATCGGGCAGCGCCATTGCCGACCTGCTTCTCGGCCTCCCGACCAGTGGGCAGATCGAGCAGTCGCAGCGCTTCTACCAGTACATCAATTATTGGGGCGCTTATGTGCAGGATGAGTTCCGCGTAAACCAGAAGCTCACCCTCGACCTCGGATTGCGCTACGAGTACGAGACCGGACTCAAAGACTCCAACAACAATGAGGTGGTCGGATTTAATCCAACGGTCGCCAGTCCGCTGGCAAAGCAGGTGCCCGGAACTGTGGGTGGGCTAGAATACGCAGGCGCCGGTGGACGCAACGAGACTGGCCAGCTTTCCAAACTCAAGTTTGCCCCACGTCTTGGATACTCCTACGCCCTCGGTCAAAAAACGGTCATTCGCGGCGGCTTCGGAGTCTTCTACTCGCCTTTGCGCTACGACGCCACGGCTGCGCTTCAAACGGGATTCACTACCGAGACGCCGCTTACCTCAAGCAATGATGGCGACCTGACTCCGGCGTCTGGTTTCACACTCAGCAACCCTTTCCCCGGCGGACCGCAACCGCCCACCGGGAACGTCAACGGCCTGCTGACAGGCATAGGCGATCCCATCGCGGCCTACAGCGAGAACATCAAGTCTCCCGTCATCTATCAGTTCTCGACCGGCGTGCAGCGGCAATTGTCCAAGAGCACTATCCTCGAGGCGGACTACGTTGGTTCGCGCGGACATCATCTGCTGCCTTCGCCTCAGGGAGGCGGCAGCGCCTCGCCGGCTGGCGGCGGCCGGACCAATATCGACCAGTTGAATCCGTCCTACTACGGACTTGGCGCAGCTGAGCTCAATGCCCCCACCGTCAATCCGTTTTACCAGCCGGGAGGACCGGGATTGATCGGCCAACAGACCGTGCCCTACTCCCAAACGCTGCTGCCCTTTCCGCAGTTCGCTTCTGTCAACGTAATTACAACCGACAGTGCGTCAAGCTATAACTCGATCGCTGTCCGCATTGAACGGCGCTTCTCCCATGGACTGTCCCTGCTCAGCACCTATACCTGGTCCCGCAACCTGGATGGGTCTTACGAGACTTCGAGTCCCTCCGGAGGCTCCAACCCCGGCCCGCAGAACATCTACGACTTGAAATCCGAGTGGGGGCGCTCCTTTATCGATGTCCCCAATCGCTTTACGCTGGCCGCTTCGTATGTTCTCCCGGTAGGGAAGGGAAAGAGATTTCTCGGTAATGCCGGCTGGTGGAATTATGCCGTCGCCGATTGGCAACTTAGCGCCATAACTTACTACGAAAGTGGATTCCCCCTACCCATCAAACAGAACAATCAGAACGGCCTGATCGGGGCGGCGGTGCAGCGGCCCAACATCAATCCCGGCACCAGCCAGAAAACTTCTGGCAGCCTCTATTCCCGCGTGAATGGATATATCAACCCAGCCGCCTTTACCGCCGTGAACGAATTCCAGTTTGGCAACGAACCCAAGGCCGGCACTGCCTTGCGCGGCCCTGGCTCCGGTTCAGGCAACTGGACACGACGCTCATCAAGTCCATCTCCATCAAAGATCGACTGAACTTCGCCTTCCGCGCCGAGGTGCAGAACATCTTCAACCACCCCTGGTTCGCGCTGCCGAACACCACGTTGGGCGGCTCGACGTTTGGCCAGATAACCTCCGATTACAACACTCCCCGCAAAATTCAACTTGGAGGACGTATAACCTTCTGAGAGTCTGCAACCCAACAATTGAATTTGCCTGCGGATTCGGTGCAACCGCTTCTTGTAAAGAAGCGGCTGCGGGCACGCGGCCGCAGACAATTCACACTGAGTAAAGAAGGGAAATGAGCAATTAGGTAATCCCCGAACTGCGATCTAGCTTGGTGGCGTTCCAGTACCGTCGGAAGCGGTTTTAAAACGAAAGTCGCAGCTACTTGCTCCCTGCATGATCGTCCGCGTTCGCGTGAGGGTCATGTCTTCATTGAATCCTTCGGCAAATGCGGCATCCCGGCTGCAGGAAAGGATGCTGCCAAGCTCTTCGAGTCCAAGGCTGCGATATAGGTCGGCGTACCTGCAATCCGTCACATCGAAGTCTAGAGTGTTTTGGCTCTCGTTCACCACGCGCAATTCGAGCGCTCCGTCTTTGCTCCAGGACTCAAGTGATGAGCCAAATGAGGAGAGATCATTTTTACCCAGGTGAGTTGCAAGCTCTCTTCCTTGCCGGTGTGCGATGGAGATGATGGCCTTCCGCGTGATCTCCAGAACTTTGTCCCGCCCAAACTCTTGCCCGAGCGCCTCCAGGACGGGAGCGAGGATACGAACTTCGATTTCCCGGCGCTTCAGAATCCCTATCTCATTCAGTTCAACGTCGCTGTGCATGTGCGTCGTCCCCCATTCCTCTTTGGTTAAGCATACATTCAATCCGCGTTCCGACTTTGGTTGGCGAGGCGCAAATCATTGAATGTCCGATGGCCTATATGCAGTGACCTCGATCGACCGCATCATAGACAGAAAAGGCTTCGCGAGCGTTTAAGAACTGAACGCATCGCCCGGCGCTTTGTTCTTTTGGGAACCGGCGAACTCCAACCGCAGTTCCTCGATCGGCTTGGCCTTCCAGAGGCGATTGTAATGTTCAAGAGACGATAAGCTCCTACTCCACATCCGATCAACGTAGAGCGTCCCGTTCAGGTGATCGATCTCGTGCTGCAAAATACGCGCGTACCATCCTTCGGCTTCGATGCGCACCGGATCGCCCGCATGATTCAAACACTCCACCAATATCCTGCGGGCCCGCGGAACGACGGCGGTGAATCCTGGCAGGCTCAGGCACCCTTCGAACAAGGCCAGAGTTGGCGGAGATAACAGTTGAATTTTCGGATTGATCACGACATGAAATGGAACCGGGCGCCGTTCGCGTTCGGCAAGCTCTGCGGCTGAGAAGCCGCTTTGATATTCAGCCTTATCCTCAATGATTGCTAGCTGGAGCGGCAGGCCAATCTGCGGCGCCGCGAGACCGACGCCCGGTGCGTCGGACAGGGTCTCTCGCATATGCTCCACCAATTCCCGGATCGCGGTGCTGCGAATTTCCTCGGGAGTAAGCGGCCGAGCCCCGGTCCGCAGGATCGCTTCTCCGACAGTGGCAATTTTGATTCGCATTGGTGGCTCGAAATTGGGAGAACAGCTCAGTGCAACTGATTACAGAATACCCAAAAGAGGCTTTTCGTCACTCACCGGTGAAAAGCGGTCTGCTATTCATTCCGCAACTCGCAGTTACGGCCGGCCAATTCGAGTGTAATGGGCGTGCCATAAAGGCCGTCGCTAGAGCCGGACTCGTATTAATCCCAATCGTCGCTGAGTGCAGCCGTGCCTGGAAACAGGACGGTCGAGCCCTTCCAGTTCGGGCTCACCAGCGACAGAAAGCCTTTCGGGATTTGTGTGGCCGAGTGCATCAGCTTCGTCTTCCAACTCGTCATGGTCCGATTATAGGATTGTCGCATTCGAAAATCCGCGTCGGAGTTAAGACCTTGCCGGTTCACTGGAATCCTCGAAGGATCCCTCTGCGCGGGCAACAACAACGGATGCCATGCAGTTCCCCACGACATTCATCGTTGTCCGCCCCATGTCCATCAAGGTGTCGACGCCCAAAAACAACAGGATCGGCGCGGTCGGAAGATGAGTCGAGTTTGCTGTTGCCAACAAGACAACCAGGACGGCGCGAGGCACGCCGGCCACCCCTTTACTGGCCAACATCAAAGTGGCCAACATCGCTATGAATTGGAATGAACTCATGTGGAATCCCGCGGCCTGCGCAGTGAAAACTGCGGCCATGGAGAGATAGACGCTCGACCCGGTCATGTTGAAGCTGTACCCCGTCGGAATTACAAATGAGGCGATCCAGCGCGGAACGCCGAACTCCTCCATGCGCTCTATCGCCAGCGGCAAAGCTGCTTCCGAAGTTGTGGTCGCGAATCCGATCGCCGCTGGCTCAGCGACCGCCGCAATGAAGCCGCGCAGCGGGATGCGAAAACCAATCAGGATGGGGAGCATTACTACCAAACAAAATGCAAAAAGCGCAACGTAGAAGGTCAGCACCACTTTGACCAAGGGAATCAACATAGCCAGGCCCATGCTTGCCACGGTGTACGCCAGGGCAGAGCCAGCCGCAAGGGGAGCAAGAAACATCACCAAGCGTGTTAGCTGGAACATGGTGTCTGCGACGGACTGAAGAGCCGGGACAAGCGGTTTTCGTTTCTGCTCCGGAAGCAACGCCAATGCCGCCCCGAAAAGCAAGGAAAAGATTGCTACCTGCAGAATCTGATTCTGAGAGACTGCCTGCGCAAGGTTTTCCGGAAAGAGATTGACGAGGTTCTGTTGCCAGGTTTGGACGCTCTGCACCGCGACCTCCGCGCCCTGAGCAGCGGACAGCATGACGCCCCAGCCGGCACCGGAGATGTTCATCGCCAACGCACCAATCAACAGACCCAGCGTCGTCACAATCTCAAAGTAGATGAGTGCCTTGATTGCCACTCGTCCAATGCTGCGAAGTCGACCGTGACCGGCAATGCCTGCAGTAATGCTGGCAAACAAGAGTGGCGCCACAATCATTCGAATGAGGCGGAGGAACAAATCGCCCAGAAAGTGCGCATTTACGGCAATTTGAGGAGCATCGAAGCCCAACTCGACACCGGCAATCATGGCCAGAAATGTCCAGAAGATTAGAGATGGTTTTCGCAGACCAACAACTCCCAGTAACACGAGCGCAGTTGCTCTCAAGGCTGCGCCTGGTGTCGCTTGATTTAACAGGCTCGATGCAGTCCCCACCAGCCACAAAGCCGCACCGGCCAAAGAGAGAATGACGAGGAACTTGGTCCCGCCGTGTTGTGGAGTGGCAATCGTTTTGGGCATGGCGTATACACGGAATACGGGATACATCTGGAGCGCAGTTTCGCGAACGCATTCAATCGAGCAGACACAGGAAGAAGAACTTTGCCAAAAGCTTGCAAGATGCGGACCCGCTACGCAACCGGTCGCTCCACTCTTGGCCTTTGGAGTTTCATTGCGTCTGCAGTGACATCCGTGTACTTCAGGCCGGCGCCAGTATTGAAGAGCACTACGCGATCGGAGGATTTGAGCACCCCGGAGGCCAGCAACTTGTCGTAGGCTGCCATGACAGACGCGCCTTCAGGCGAGAGGAAGATTCCTTCATTTCTGGCCCAATCGAGGATCGAAGCCAGAATCTCCTCATCGGTGACGGCAAGAGCAATTCCGTTGGACGCCCGCAGAATGTCCAGCATGATGGCATCGCCGTAAGGCTTGGGAACGCGCAATCCAGCAGCAAACGTGGAGGCGTCTTTCCACATCTGGGAAACCTTGGCCCCGGCCTCATAGGCGCGGGCGACAGGAGCGCACCCCGTCGCCTGCACGGCGATCATGCGCGGCCGTTTGCCAGGTTTGACCCAACCCAATTGCTCAAGCTCTTCGAATGCTTTCCACATTCCGATCAGTCCAACGCCTCCGCCAGTGGGATAGAACACGGCGTCCGGGTACTCCCATCCCAACTGCTCCACCAACTCGTAGCCCATCGTCTTCTTTCCTTCCACTCGAAACGGCTCCTTGAGAATGGAGACGTCAAACCAGCCTTCCTGATGCTTGCGCTCCGTGACGATGCGCGCGCAGTCGGAGATCAATCCATCCACAAGCGTGACGTTCGCGCCGTAGGCAATCGCCTCCACATAATTGGCGAAGGGGACATCGCGCGGCATAAAGATGTGGGCTTCGATTCCCGCTGCGGCCGCATATGCCGCCAGAGCTCCCGCGGCGTTGCCGGCCGATGGAACCGCAAGCTTCTTCAAGCCGTAGTGCCGAGCCATGGTTACGGCCATGGCCAACCCGCGCGCCTTGAAAGTTCCTGTCGGATTGGCACCTTCCTCTTTGACCGAGACACCGGGATACCGCTTGCTTTTCAGCATCGGGGTCCAGCCCTCGCCCAGGGTCACAGGAAGAACATCGGGGAGCACAGAACGATAACGCCACATGCCTTTCCATGTCGAGGAGGCTGCGGCCGCAATCGTATCGCGAGCCGATGTTCCCTGGAGATGGGAGAGATCATAGCGAACGAAGAGAGAGCCGGCCGGCTGATCCGTACACTGGGTGCAAACCGTTTGCGGCAATTCAGCCGAGAGCCTTGCATGGCAGCGATAGCATTCGAGATAGGCGATTTCAGGCATTGGGTCCTTTTGCCTCGTACCGAATATTTCCGGTACTAACGCAATGGCAACACAATAAGTCACCGCCGCGCAACTACCAGGCACGCTCTTTTCATAGCGACGAACGCCGGGGCACAACTCTAACGATAGGGTTCCTGGTATCGGTTGAATTTCCTCATGATCTCGCTCAGGCGGCCATGCGGAATCTCGATGACCGTGTGGCCGTCAATACCGCTCATGGTACTGGCGCCCACCATCGCATTGACGATGGCTTCTTCCGTGGCCTCAACTGCGGCGGCAAAGATTGGGCTGATTCTCTCGTTTGACACCGCAAAAACGGCGTTCGGGCCAGGCACATCGTCCGCATGTGGATTGGTGGTGGAGAATGCAAGGAAGATGTCGCCCGATCCATTCCCCGATGTGGAACCTGTGCGGGCCAGGCCGAGAGTAGCGCGGCGCGCCAACCGCTTCAACTGGTGAGGCAGCAGCGGCGCATTGGTGGCAACGATGATGATGATCGAGCCAACGTCTCCTTGCTCTTCTCCGCCAGGCACGGGCGGCGTATTAGCCGCGTAAGGGACAGATTCCGGAATCTCCTGACCTACCGGCACACCCGCAATCGTGAGTTGCGGCCGCCGCCCGCAGTTGCATTGCACCAGAACGCCGACAGTATATCCTCCGTACCCTGCCGAAAGGACACGCGACGCGGTCCCAATCCCGCCTTTGAATCCGTAGCAGACCATCCCTGTGCCGCCGCCAACATTACCCTCGGGAACCGACCCACTCTTTGCGGTGTCGAGCGCATGAAACAGATCGCCAGGCTTAACGTGAAACCCATTGATGTCGTTCAGCCAACCGTCCCACGTCTCGGCCACGACAGGAAGCGACCACAGGTGCTTCGCATCAACATGCTTCAGGCTCCAGTCGATAATGGCATCGCGTACCACACCAACACTGTGGGTATTCGTAAGAGCTACCGGGCCTTCGAGAAATCCCGACTCTTCGATCCACGTCGTGCCAGTCATCTCGCCGTTTCCATTCTCGCTGAACCAGCCTGCATAGACGGGATCGTTGTTCCCCTTGCCACGTGGGAGAACTACAGAGACTCCGGTGCGGACGGGCTTATCATTTGAGTCCGCCGATGCGGCACCCGATATGAGGGTTGTATTTCCAACTTCAACGTTGGGTACATCGGTGATGGCGTTGAGTGGCCCCGGAGTGCCTGTAAATGGCACACCAAGATCCCGGGCGCGCGCTCCCGCATGCGCCTCCGGTACTTGAGCCGGAAGCCAGAGCGCAGAGACGAAGACAACAAATGAAAACAAACAGCGTTTGTGCATCTCCACCCAAAACCGCGTGACATTCCAATGAATCAACCAGAGAACAGGAAGGAGTGGACCAAAGGTCGCAACTTCACCGGTCCACTCCCTAAAGTACTGACCCGTTCTTTGAGTTGAAGGCAGTTAGAAAAGGATCTTCAAACCGAGTTGTGCGTTAAATGGTTCTCCAGGTCCAATTCCGGGTGCACCATTGTAGTCGCCGATGGTGTCCTGTATTTGGCCGAGGCTCTGCCCGTCGGCGACATTCAGCGGCGGTGCAAAGTTGTAGTGGTTGAAGAGATTGAAGAGCTCAACCCGGAACTGAATCTTGATCTTTTCGCGAATAGTTCCCGACTTGAACACAGATAAATCGACAGCCTGGTATCCAGGACCGTGTACCTGATTCCTTCTAGATGCCCCCACGAATGTTCCGGTGGGCCCATCGGTAAATGAAGCTGGATTGATCCAGAATTCATTGCCATCAACCAGAGTGTGCTGCACTCCGGCAAAAGGATTGCTCACCTGGGTGGCACGCTGGAATCCTTCGCCGGTTCCTGAGTTATCATTTGAGCTCAAAATCGAAAACGGCTGGCCGCCGTGGATGCTGAGCAGGCTATTCAGTTGCCATCCATGGCTGAGCCAATGCGGACCGGACTCCAGGCCGGGAATCTCGTAGGTGAGATTTGCACTGAAAGAGTTTCTCACGTCGTAGTCGCTGTCCCCGTAGTCGCCTTTCACATTTGTGCTGTCCTGTGGAAGCGCGTTCCGGTACTGGCTGCCGTTGTCCAGGTTGTGGCCCCACGTATAGCTGATTTGCGACGCAAGTCCATGCCAGTTTTGTGTCCGCAACTCAGCCTGCAGCGAGTTATAGTTTGCTGTTCCGACGCTGTTAACCTCATTGATCGCGGCGTAGTTTGGGAATGCACTGTTATAGGGCCGGTTATTCTGCTGGTCCGACGAGGATATGTCATTTCCATCGGGGCTAACTGCCGGTTGATTGATATCGCGAAGCAGAATCAGTTTTCTTCCCTCGCTGCCCACGTAGCCGATTTGCAAAAGCACCTTGGGTCCAAGCGCCTGTTGGACGTTCAAGCTGTAGTTCAGGCTGTGGGGATTTCTGAAGCCCTGATTTACTGAGAACAGGCCGCAGGGGCTGAATGTCGACGTTGCGGAATCCACAATGCAGTTCGTAGAGGGATCTACTGTCGTTGGGGCAAGCAAATCCCCCGGGACGTACTGCTGCTTTGCGATGTTCAGCGCGAGCACCGGACTGGGGCCTGCTGGATTGCCTTGTAGGCCGACGGCACCGCCGTTTCCTGGATTTTGCGACAGGAAGACGTTCAGGTTCGGCGTATCGTAAAACAGCCCGACACCGCCCCGAATCACTGTATTGCTAACCCGCTTTGGCTGAAAAGAGAAGCCGAGCCGGGGGCTGACGCCGGTGTAGATTGCCGGGTACACAGAACCGATGCCCGCACCCTGAAATACGATGCCGCCTTTGACGGGGTCAAAGACCGACAGGTCATGGTTGGAGTTGTGGAGCGCTCCCTCATAGTCGTATCGAACTCCATAGTCGAGAGTAAGTCTTGGCCTTGCCCGCCATGTATCCTGCGCAAACCCTGAAAGAGTGTGGACAAACACCTCACGCGGCTGTTTGCCGCGCGTGATGGACCCCTTGGCAATATAGCCGCCAAGAAAATCGGCGAGGATCAGCGTATTGGGGTCGGCAAGCAAGTCCGATGGAGTGGGGTTTGTGGCCCACGGCCCTTGGGCGCCATCGAAAGTAAAGGTTCCGCGTTCGCCTGTGTAATATTCTTCATTAAGACCCGTGCGCCGGAATTCGCCACCCAGGCGGAACTGGTGCGCTCCGATGGTCCAGGTAAGCGCGTCGGTTATATGCGCCGTAATTTCGTTGCGGCCAAGCGGCGGAGTGAGGCCGACTTGGCCAAGTTGAGGGGTGGACGCTCCGCCGAGTTTGATACGAGGAGCACCGAGGATGGGTGCTCCCGTGTTGAACCCCTCTGAGATCGGGTCAAAGCTGGTGTTCAGATCCGAGAAGGTCTGCTTGAAGTAATTAGTTCCCAGGAGAACCTGATTGCTGAGGTTGGATGCAAACTGCGAATTCACAACCACCGCGTAGTTTTGTGCATGCGTCGGCGCCACCTGGTAATACCAGAGGAGATTCGCTCCCACTGGGGCAGCCTGATTTCCCTCGCCTGAGAACCAATGAAACGAGATGCTGTTACGGTCGTTGATGGTGTAATCAGTCTTGAAGATGCCGTTGTAACTGTACCCGTACTCCGGGTCAGGATCGTTGTAGTTGCCTGTCGATGCCGGTCCGGTCAGTGCGCTGGCGGGCCAAAGTGTGTTTAGCAGATTTTCTGTCGCGGAATTGACTTGAACGTTGTGCTCGGCGAGCACTGTCGTTGCCAATGCCTGGTAAGCCGTGGAAGGCATTGTCGCCTTGCCAGGAATTCCGATGACAAACCTCTGCCTTTCTAGGCTTCCAAAGAAGAAGAGTCGGTCGTGAAGGATAGGGCCGCCGACCGCGCCGCCGGCATTGTAATTGCGAACCTTCTGCTTGATTGAGTTAAAAGGCGACTTTGCGGCAAATACCTCGTTGCGGTCGAAGTAGTAGGCGCTGCCGTGTACGTGATTGGTGCCCGCGCGCAGAGTTAGATTGACGGTTCCCCCTGGGCTGCGGCCCGCTTCGGCTCCGGATTGAGTCTGAACGGCGAACGACTCAACCGCGTCCAGAGGCAGCAGGATTCCGGCGATGCCGGAAACACCGCTCTGATTGACCGCTGGAATGTTATGCCATGCGTCGTTATTGTCCACGCCATCAATCTGCCAGTTGACCTGATTGATGCGGGTTCCATTCAGCGACCCGTCGGTGCCATTCGCAGAGTAGCCCGTATAGCCAGGAGTCTGCGCCACCAGTTGGGTGAAGTCCCTCCCGTTCAGAGGCGCATCGACAACTGCTTCCTCGGCAATGACAGTGTTCTGCGTTGCCGAGGTTGTATCCAGACTCAAGACATCCGCGGAGACCTCGACAACTTGTACCTGCTTGGCAATGGACAGCGACAGTTGCAGATTGTGGACCGAACCGGCGCTGACGATTACTTTATCGACTTTGAGAGTCTCGAACCCGCTAGCCTTGATGGTAACCGTGTATGTGCCTTGAGGAATGTCCTGAAAGACAAACGTGCCTGCGCTCGAAGTGATGGTTAGCCGCGTCTGGCCCGTGCTGTCTTCCGTAGCTTGCACTTGCGCACCTGTCACAGCGGCTTGTTGAGAATCGGTGATCGAGCCGCCGATTCCTCCTCGAAAGGTTTGAGCTGTCAAAATGCCAGGGTGAAAGAGCAATCCACCCAGGACGAGAAGAGCGGAAAAGCGCAACCATTTGTTTTGCATGAGCAAGCCTCCAGAACGCCTTGATCGGCTCATAAGGCCGATGAATTAGGAAGAACAATTCGGTGGAGTGCGGCGGAGGGACATCTCAACGGACCAGCACGCGCCGCAGGGGATGCGGGCAATGTCGGACGGGCCGGGCTGTGAACTAAAGGTAGAGGATGATGTTCAAGCTGGATCTACGCCGTGCAGCCTCTGAAAAAAATGCCCACCCCTACAACATTGCGTTGTGGGAGCGACAACAGGCAGCGCGATGCGAACTGTATTCAATAGAGCGCATTGGAGTCATGTTACCCACATGCTTCTTGACTGTCAAATTTTTCGTCATTCGAGGCGGACGCGCGTCGCTTGCCTTCATGGGCGCTACGAAGAGAAACTCGATGGCGAGTGTATGTGCCAGACGCACTGCTTGATGTCCGATCAGGGAATGCCCGGACACACCTAACCACGCGCCTTCCATCTGTAACTCCGCCGTCTGAATCAATGCGATTTACTTCTTCCCAGACGCAGAAGATGCCGTACCCTCAGGAGTGCCGTTGTCTCCCGGTCCTCCGTCCCCGGGCGTGCCTCCATAGATACTGCGCCCGTCGGGCAGCGTGACGCGCCGCGCGTCGATCAGATGCGAGCCGTCTTTGGCTCGGTATCCATCGATGACAATGGTGTCGCCGATCTTCAGGTCGGTTTTCTTCCATCCGCGCCTGGTCAGAGCGCCTGGTCCCGCTCCCTCGGCACCCCAGCTGGTCGTAATGCCCTTTGCGTCGGTGACATCGAGATAGAGATAGGAGTGAGGGTTGGTCCACTCGACGCGGGTGATCTTACCGACCAGGCGAACCGGCTTGTTGCCGTCGAACTCCGCGGAGAACGAATGATGAGCGAATGCCGATCCTGTACTCAGCGATCCGAACGCCAATACAAGTGCGGTGAACTTGAACTTCATTACATAACCTCCGGACACGGTGTAGTTGAAATTACTAGGCCGGTGTTGAAAGAGCCGCCAGGGAGCATCTTGCCCGAAATGCACAAGGCCCGCTCCTGGAAAGGAACGGGGCCGCGAAAGGAAGCTTTGGGCGAGATCATACCGGTTATCGCTTCGCGGGTGCATGATGCCCATTGTTGCCAGAGATATTGGCAGACGGTCAACAACACCGCATGGGGAAAGTGCGAAGCATATCCGCACTCTACCCGTCACGGTTTTCCATGTCAAGACTCACTTGACGCATGGCAGGAACTCGGCTAGGGTACGGTCATGTCCTGGACTCCGCATGCAAACTGTTGCCGTCGGCCCCATCTGCAGATGCGCGGAGAAAGGGACTGCGCCCGGTAGTCTCGTTCTGCTGCTGCCAAATCCCCAACAAAGCGAACTTGCGGACTTTCCCTTCCTCAACGAGGCGGCGAGGCTTGACTGCCCACTAGGACGGCCCGCTTTCGGCAGATTAAACCACCCTTTTCCCCAAGGAGTGCCTATCAATGAAAACTCGACTCGGTGCCAAAACCCTGGCGCTCGCCACAATGCTCACAATGCTGGCGATGGTTGCTAACGGTAAGCTGAGGGCCCAGACAGCCGCCCGGTCTGTGGTCCAGGCGCCCAAGGCCGGCGGTCTGAAGTCCGACTCCGAACTGGCTCTGTCAGAATTTACACGCAACGAAGCGGACCTACCCAAGGGGCCTCCTCCGCGTGTCGAAGGCCACCTGGACTTATCCGGGTATTGGCTTCCGTCGCGTAAAGACAAGCCGGTGGGAAACATAGGCAAAGACTTGCCCGGATTCAAGCTGCCCCTGACTCCGGCAGGACAAGCGGCACTCAAGTACAACGTGGAGCACACGATTGATCCTGAGAGCTTATGCATCGTCGGCGGAATACCCCGCCACGACGCGAGCGCCTTGCCGTTTCAACTTCTCCAGGGTGCAAAGCAGGCAGTGTTTCTCTACTGGTACACCACCTATCGCCTGGTTCCTTTTGACGGCCGCAAACACGAAGACGACCCCGACCCCTCCTTCTTCGGCGACGAAATTGGAAGTTGGGAGGGCGACACCTTCGTAATCGATTCAATCGCGTTCAAGGATGCACGCACATGGGCTGATGAAAATGCGAATCCGCACAGCGATCAGTTGCATACGGTTGAGCGATGGACGAGGCCCGACGCCGGCCACTTGCACCTGGAACTCACCATCGTTGATCCCAAGTTCTACACCGAACCCATTCACTATCAGCGAACATGGCTTCTGGGGCGACCCAACCAAATCGTACATGAGTACTCGTGCTCTGAAGATAATGTGGATGCGCCGCACCTTCAACCTGGCCCAGGTCCCATTGGTCCCGACGGCCAGCGTGGCTACGAGAAGGTTGCGCCCTTGCCGCCCCCTCCGTCGAAGGAACATCCAGCCGTGACATCGATTCCAGATTGACCGGAGCGCAGCCATGATCCTGAAGCGGAGGTTGACAGGAATTCAATTACGCGGCAAAATCACTTCATCCCCGTGTAGCCGAGGCGGCTTACGGGTTGATGCAACAGAATCGGCGGACAAGATGGTCTCGAAACAACACGACAATCCGGCCCGTAGCGCGCAGGCTCCCCGCCTGCCGCATCGCTGCTGTTGTTGATTCCGCCAAAGCTCCCGCAGATGCGATGAGGGTTCCGTCGCGCAACTTACCAAGCTGCGACGATGCGTTTCATCTCTTCGTTCCCATCTCACTTAGATTCGATTGGCACAGCCGGCCTTGCGTGTTTCGAACACGAGGGCAAACAGGCATCGGCAAATCACGTACGCATCACAGGCATCTGGTCATTGTGGTCTCAGGGAGAGCCGCAGAGACCAGCCAGACAACACAAATATCGACGGAGGCAAAACTGGCGGTGCATAGTCGTTTGGCAATCGCGGGATTTGTTGCAGGCGGGATAGCGCTCTGTGCAGCGTGGACTATTGGCGCGGTTCATGGCCAGGTTGCTGTGCGCAATCAGGGATTTGTGCCCTATTACGACGAGCCAATTCACTACCTTTCAGACGATCTGAACGATCCAATAGCGCGATTGCAGAAACGGCTTGATGCAGGCCACGCACATTTGGATTGGGAGTCGAAGGGAGGCTACCTTCGCTCGCTTCTCGCTATCCTCCGCATCCCTATCAGTTCGCAGACGCTGGTATTTTCCAAGACCAGCTTTCAATACAAGAAGATCTCGCCCCAGACACCGCGTGCTCTCTACTTCAACGACGACGTATACGTCGGCTTCGTCAAAGACGGCAAAGCATTGGAGGTGGTCTCGTTCGATCCGGTGCAAGGCGGCATATTTTACCTTCTCGATGTACAGAAGGAGGGTCATCCGGTCTTCAAGCGTGCCGAGTTGGACTGCACGCAGTGCCACATCACCGCCAGCACGCGAGGAATCCCAGGCGTGCTGCTTCGCTCAGTGTATCCCACCCCGACCGGCACACAAGCGAGCCTCAGTCACTCCTACGTCACCGGCCAAGATAGTCCTCTCAAGCAACGCTGGGGCGGTTGGTATGTAACCGGAACCTGCGGCCGCCAGGCGCACATGGGCAACGCGGTAGTGCAAGACAGCGAGCATCCCGAAGTGCTCGACACAGCGACGGGCGCTAACATCACGAGCTTGGCCGGGCGGTTCGACACCACGGCGTATTTAAGCGATCAAAGCGACATCGTGGCCCACCTGGTGCTGGGCCATCAAACGCAGATGCACAACCTGATTACGTTAACCAACTACCAGACGCGCATCGCGATTTACAACGAGAAGAAAAAGGGCATTACGGGCGAAGCGGCCGCCAATGAGGTCAGACAAACCTACCAGCAGCCAGCCGAGGACCTGCTGCGCTATCTGCTCTTTACCAATGAAGCTCCGCTCGACGACGCGGTGCATGGCAACTCCGGATTCGAGCGCGACTTCGAGGCACTTGGTCCGCGCGATCGCAAAGGCCGTTCGCTTCGCGATTTCGAACTCCGAACGCGAATCTTTCGATATCCCTGCAGCTACCTTATCTATTCCGAGGATTGGGATTCCTTGCCTGACCCCTCAAAGGACTACCTCTATCACCGACTCTATGAAGTGTTGACAGGCCAGGACAACAGTCGAGATTTCGTGCGGCTCCACAAGGAAGATCGCAAGGCCATTCTGGAGATTCTGCTTGACACCAAGCCGAATCTTCCACCGGAGTGGCACCAGACGCATAGACAGGAACTACGAGCGAAAGCCCTGTTCGGACGAACGCGGTCCGCGCTTCAATCAAATCGACCAACCTGAATCTGGGAGGAAACACTCATGAAACGCTTTCCCAACTGGACCTGCGCATTGGCGCTGCTCCTGTCCGTTTTTGGCACCGCGGCAGCGAAAGCCGATTCCCCATCTTTCGCCGGGCGCTGGGATGCTACCCTCACTTTGAACGGAACGGTAATTCCCTTTCGACTGGATATATCGGGCAATGAGGCCAACCTCACCGGAACCCTTTACAACGGCGACCTGAAACAAACGACCACCGGTGCAAAGCTTGAGAATGGTAAGCTGATCTTGAGCTTCGAACACTATCTCACTCGCATCGTAGCCACGGAGAACAATGGCAAGTTGACCGGCTCTGTCCAAGGCCGATTTGAAGCCGAGCGCTATCTTGCCGACTATCCTTTTGCCGCAAGCCCTCACGTGGATGAAAAGAGCGCCGCGACGGCCCTCGCGCCTTCCATTGATGGCAATTGGGAGATAGAGCACGAAAGTCCCAAAGGCGAAAAGGCCTGGCGGTTCATCGTCAAACAAAGCGGCGCCGAGGTCTCTGCGTCGATTCTGCGCGTCGATGGCGACACGGGCGCCCTGACAGGGACCTATCAAGACGGCAGATTCGTTGTGAGCCACTTCGACGGATCCCGGCCTCTCGTCGCGGAGATCACTCCACAGTCCGACGGCACACTGAGCATTCAGTTGAAAGGGGCGTACGTACCTGCCAAGCCGCTGATTGCTTACCGGCCCGACGTGGCGCGAACCAAGGGTTTGCCTGAACCCGCGGATTTTACCAAGCACACCACTGTGCGCAATCCCAACGAGCGCTTCAGCTTCAGCTTTCCCGACATCAATGGCAAGCTTGTTTCCAGCAACGACGATAGGTTCAAGGGCAAGGTCTATTTGGCCATCGTGACCGGTACATGGTGCCCGAACTGCCACGATGAAGCGCAGTATTTGGTGCAACTATACAACAAGTATCACGACAGAGGTCTTGAGATTGTTGCGCTTGACTTCGAGGAGCCGGAACAGCAGGAAGACCTGCATCGCGCCAAAGCGTTCATTAAGAAGTACGGCGTGCCCTACACCTATCTGATCGCCGGTGCGCCCTCTGAGATGTGGGAGAAGGTACCGGAAGCGTTGAACCTGAACACATGGCCGGCCACGATCTTCGTTGGCAAGGACGGCCGCGTCCGCAAGATTCACGCCGGCTTTGCAGCCCCCGCCAGCGGTGAATTCAATGCTGAATTGAAAACCGAATTCACGAGCGAAATCGAGCTACTGCTCGACGAGAATCCCAGCGATCGCGCTTCCGCCGGAGGGGCGGCAAAGAGCGGTCAGTGAGACTCAACTCACTTTGCTGCAACGCCGCAAGAGTTCTGCATTGGGTGAGATCAACGCACCCAGTGCGTATCTCTTCTCGACATTGGCGTACGTCGATGTTCCGAAATCGCAATTCTTCGGCCCATATCACAGGAGTCTCGTTTGGGGACACTACAACAGTTCTGTCAATGGCTCAATGACACCGGTCCCGCAACAGCTCTTCGTGAGTCAATTTGGGTGTTTCCCATCGTCGAGACCGTGCATGTTCTGGCCATCACGCTGCTCGCCGGCACCATCGCCATCCTCGATCTTCGCCTGTTGGGAGTTCTATTTCGCAGTGAGCGCGTTACAACCGTCGGCAAACAGGTTCTGCCGCTTGTCTGGACTGGATTTGCGATTCTTTCGATGAGCGGCTTTATGCTATTCGCCGCTGAAGCGGCCAAGTCATACTCCAACCCTGCGTTTCGCCTCAAGCTGATCCTGTTAGTGCTGGCCGCCCTCAACCCGCTTGTCTACTACCGCACGGTCTACAGGCGGATTGCCGAATGGGATGCTTCACCGGCTATTCCCCTGCAAGCCCGAATCGCGGGCGGAGTGTCAATCGCATTGTGGACGGCCATCATCGCCGCGGGACGTGCTATCGCGTATTTCAACTGAAGGGTCAGCATGAATCTACTATCTTGGTTTCATTGGCTCGGCCACTCTGCGGTGGGCCTCTATATGCAGCGTTCCACCTGGGCTTTTGCCGTGGTCGAGACCGTTCACCTGATCGCCCTCGCCGCACTGGGCGGCGCGGTGCTAGCAATTCAGCTCACGTCACTTGGAGTGATTCGCCGAATTCGACTCGCCAGGCTGGCCGCGGGGCTGTTTCCCGTGGTGATCGGCAGCCTTGCGGTCCTCGTCGTGACCGGTTTGCTCATGGTCTCCGAAGAGTCGTTGAAGTGCTATTACAGCCATGCCTTCCGTGCCAAGATGCTTGCTCTTGCTTTCGCAATCGTAGTCTTCATCCCGCTTCACGCGATTCAAACTAGAGATATCAGTGAGGCTGTTCCGTGGTGGCTCAGGGTAGGCGCCGCGACCTCGCTGCTGCTATGGCTCAGTGTTGGTTTGGCCGGACGTGCCATCGGATTCCTGTGAGACTTTCTGGTCCAAGCTCGCCGTTCAACCTGAGTTCGTCCAGGTCTGCAACGCGAATGGCAGGGGGGCGAACGCGATCGTTCCGTCTGCCCCCTGCCTTCTGGCTTTAGAAGCCGTAAGAAATACCGAAAGCGAAGCGGGCTCGAGCCTGCAGGTCCACTCCCGGCGCAATTCTACCCGCAGCCTGCAAGACTCCGAAATCGATATTCAGTTTTTGCTTCGGCAGAGGTACGATTCGGACTGCGTAGTCGACCGAGGTGGGAATGTCGAATGACGGAGTACCACCCACGTCGATTCGCTGAGGTTGCTGCGCCACCTCGGAGGCCAGGATAATGGTGCTCTTTCCGGGGCCAGTCAAGACAAACCCCAAAGCACCAAATGCCCGCGCCTCGAAGTTGGGAGCGTTGCCTCCCAACCCCCACAGCGATGCGTTTGTGCCGCGCACACCCACATTCAGCACCAGTGGAACTTTCTTGGTCTGCGTCACGATCTTGGTTGCCACCAGATAAATGTCTCCGTTTGTGGTGTCTTTTGCACCGATCTCGCCGCCCACATTTCGAACGTTGGTGCGCACGATGCCGCCGATAGACAGGGCCGGAACCCAGGGATTCTTGCCGTGGTTCTCATCCAGGATGTTGGCCTTGCCATGGAAGATGTTGAAGCCTTCGGTCCATAGAGGGCTCAGGCTGGCCGAACTTCCCTGGGCGTGAATCTCCCGCGTATAGCCAGCCTCAAATCGCTTGGCGAAGCCCTCGGTGACCGAGATAGTGTTGAATGTGCCGATCACTGGACCGCCAGCAAGCAAATGGTAGGCGACGACCGGATGCCCGGCGCCGTTGGCCGGCGACGCTGCAGTAGAAGCGAGAGGAGTTACAAAAACTCCTGTTGGACCTTCATATCCCAGGCTCTGCGCCTGAGTTGTGTGCGTTACAAAAGGAAGCGCGAGGAACAGAAACAATGTCGCCCAACGGTTCTGGAAGACGGGCAAGCCAAGAGATGATGAAAACGTGCGCATAGAGACTTTCTCCTGAACTGAAACGGGATTGAGAGAGAAGGCGGGGCGACAGGAAATCCCGTTTCAGCGAAAAGAAAGAAACCGCGCGAACAGCACTGCTGGTGCTGAAGCTGCAGATCGCTTCATTCCGAATTTGCTGAGATGGCGTGGATTTTCAATCGCAGTACGGAACTGTTGCTAGCAGCAACAGAGACAACAGACAAGATGCCGGGAGGCATGGTGCGACTGGTTCATGAGAACCAGTATAAGGCAATTCCCACAAAAGTCCAGTGACATCGTGAACATACGCACTCCAAAGAACTGCAAAAACGTGGCGAGAACGCTCGGTATATCCATGTGCGCGCATGCCTTCATTCGAAGGGCGACGCTGTTGGTCGCAGGATTGCGCACGAGGACCTCAATGCACGGTCGCCGCGCGCATATTCGCCTGAAACTGGAAAGCAAGCAGTTCATCCCGCCGGTCTCGGAGGCGGCAGAACGTGGATGCCCCTTATTAACTAGTAGCGCCCGCTCGGGTCGCTGCCTCCACCTCAACCAGTTTCCCGGTCTTCACGTCATACACGAATCCGTAAATCGGAATGACTTGCGGAACCAACGGGTGATTCCGGATGCGCAGTACATCATCGACAACAGCCTGTTGCCGGTCCGGAATTGCGAGCCACTCGATAAACTCTCCCGCTCGCGACCCTGGCCCTTTCCCGACATCGCGAAAGCCGGTCGGAGTGAGTTCTGCCGTTTCCAGGCTGTTGCTCAGTAGTCCGCGAATCACTTCGTCGGTAAAGAACTCCATACCGCAATCCGTATGATGGATTACGAAGAACTCGCGCGTGCCAAGCAGCTTATAGCTAATCACAAGCGAACGGATGGCGTCGTCGCTCGCCCGCCCCCCGGCGTTGCGTATCACATGCGCATCGCCCTCCGAGAGGCCGGCGTATTTTGCTGGGTCAAGCCGGGCATCCATGCAGGTGAGCACGGCGAACCGGCGGGCCGGGGGCAACGCAAGATTCGCTTTGTCACCGAAAGATGCGCTGTATTTCTGGTTGGCGGTTAGGACCTCACTGAGGATGGTACTCATCGGCTTCTCCTGGTTGATTGGATTCTTGTCGAGAAAGTAAATGAATTACTCCGTCACTTCGAATTTCACCACATGGATGGGGAGATCCCAGTGGTTCGCCGTCAGTTCCCATCGGCGGTTTTCTTCCTGCTTGAACCTGGCCTGGTCGGGGAAGAGTTGTTTCGCAACCTCATCTTCCGACTCACCGGCAGGCGCATAGTAAGATGCGCGCTCGATGATCACACGATAGTCCCACCGCGACTCCTCGCTGGTGTGCAGACCAGGCGCCCACACCGTGTACTGCTTCACAAACCCCAGTTGCTTTTGCCGTTCCAGAATCGCCAGTTGATACTTCTTGAAGATGCGGAACCACTCATCCTTGTGCCCATATTGAACGCGGTAGACCCACTCTTCGATGAAGTCCTTCTGAGTGGCAATCGATGCAGGCGAACTTGGACTTGTCTGCGACTGTTGTCCATCTAATTGCTTCGATGCTAACGGGAACATGACAATGCCAAGTACAAAGACGACCAGGGTCTTGCTGGAGATGCGACCCCGCCGGGAGTTATTGAGTTTCATCGAACAATCTCCTTCTCGCCGAAGTTAAGGCAGCTGAACTGCGAGTTCAGGGCACCGGGAACATGGCTGCCAAACGTCGCGATCAAGCGGCGACTCAAGGATGAGGAATCGGAGAGCTGCTGGAAAGAGCTAGATGCTGTGTGGAATTCTCATTGCATCGAATGGACAGCGGTGGTCGCTCGCCCAGCTATGCGCGGGAGCAACAACAGCGGCAAAGAGCTGAAGCCCACATGCATTGAAGATACCCGGAGATCGACAATCTCGTCAATCTCACATGCATGGATTCCGTCACCGTGATTGGCAATCCAATCTTGACACGCGAAACGTTGCGTGATAACAACTGAAGTATGAGTTCGATTCGGCAAGCGATCGGCGCACTGCCATTGGCATTCCTTGCTGCCGAGAACCTGTGTTGTCCCTCCCTGGCGTAAATCACCAACATCTTCAGCTGTTGCGCTCGATGCAGATGCATCCGGTTGCGTTTTTGCGATCACGGAACTTTGCGAACCGAGGCGGCTTCGGCAACTGTTGCAATCGTCCCGCGCCGATCCGAATGGAATCATGGGCCGCCCCAACATCGCATGGGAGCGGAGCCGGCTTCCCCGGATACCGGCGTTCGGGCTTACACCCCGGAGAACTCATGTCTATCCCCTGCGAACACAAAGGCCTAAGCATCTCGCGCCGAAGATTCTTGCGTACCGGCACTCTTACCGCCGCGGCGGTCCCCGCGCTCTCCTCCTGGAGCCTGGCTACCGCCAGCCCTGACGTCGCAAAAGAGAAAGGGGCTCCATCTGCATTTGCGCAGAATCCCAATCTTCTTCAGTCGGCGAAAGGCGCGGCCCAGTGGATCGAAAGCGCGCAAATACGGGACGAACGTGGCGTCCACTGGCTCCCCGAACCTGACCACCCCGAAAAGAAAACGACTGTCTCGGCGGCAAACGCAATCTATAGCGGGAGTGCCGGGACGGTTCTGTTCTTCATTCAATTGGCGAATGCCGCAGGAGATACTCGCTACTTGAAAACCGCAGCATCGGGTGCGGACTACCTGGTCGCGACGTGGCGCGATCTGGTTAATAAACCCGGCGAGGGTTTGCTCTCAAGCGCGGGGTTGAATCTGTCCCTTTACGGCGGACTGGCCGGCGTAGCTTTCGTTCTCAACGAGACGGGAAAGGCTACGGGCAACGCAAAGTACAGTGAAGCTGCAAGAACGGCTACCGACTATATCGTGCAGTCCGCAAGACTCACGGGTGCGGGTTTCGCCTGGTCCGAAGCTCCCGGTATCGCAGGCGACGGGAGCATCGTTCTCTACCTGCTCTATGCGGCCCGCGAATTCAAGAGCGAACTCTATCGCGCCACTGCGGAGCGCGCCGGCGATCGTATTCTCGAACAGGCAACGAATGAGCGTCGCGGAGGCTTCAGTTGGCGCGGCTTCCCGCCGTTTCCAGGCCTCCCCAAAGACGCATACTTTCCAAATTTCGAAGGTGGAACCGCCGGCGTGGCCTACGTGTTTGCGCGGCTCTACAGCGAGACCAAGAGAGCCAAGTATCTCTTTGCAGCCAAGCAAGGTGCGCTGCACTTGCAAAGTATTGCCACGCTGCACGGCAATGCGGCGCTCGTTCCGTATCGATTCCCCGATCTTCCGGACTTGTACTATCTCGGGTTCTGCCACGGACCCGCGGGGACCGCACGCACATTTTTCGAGTTATACAAAATCACGCGTGAGCCCGAGTACCAGGTGTGGACCGAGCGGCTGGCACAAGGGGTTCTGCAGAGCGGCATTCCAGAAAACCTCACGCCGGGCTACTGGAACGTAGTATGCCAATGCTGCGGCTCGGCGGCTGTTATCGAACTGTTCATCGGACTGTGGGCCTCCACCGGACGCCGGGATTACCTCGTCTTTGCACAGCGCGTGGCACGCCAGCTTGTTAGCCGGGAGACTAACCTGGATGGCAAAGGAAGCCGGTGGTATCAGGCCTGGACGCGCGTGAAGCCATGGGAAGTGAGTGCGGAAACTGGATACTCAATAGGTGCTTCCGGTGTCGGAACCTCACTCCTGCATGTACACCTTGCGGAGCAGGGGAGATACAACGCGATCCTCCTGCCCGACAATCCCTTCGCCAGCACTCGGCAAGCATAGACCTCCCAGGCGCGAGGATCGCAACCGGATTGATTCATTAACCGGGTGCGATCTCTCTGCATCCCGGCACGGAGTGAAAAATTTGACGTTGCATTCACAATGAATTTGCCCCATACTTTCACCATGGGAAGTCTACCCTCTCCATTCCGCTGTTGTCGCTAACACACCCCTGACAATCCAGCCCCTTTGCGTGCATTCTTGAGCGCCAGCTCTTGCGCATGCTCTCCATCTTTCATTCGGGGCTATTTGTACAACTCGAACCACATTCTTGGAGGAATGACGTAATGATTTATTTACGTACCCGAAGCGCATCTACTGCGCTGCTGCTGGCGTTCGCCATGTTGCTTTCACTGCCTTTTACCGGCGTTGCCCAGACCTTCCGCGGCGGCATCAGCGGGGCGGTCACCGATCCATCAGGCGCTGCCGTGGCTGGAGCCCAGGTCACGGCCGTTGAAACCGCCACCAATGTCTTTTACAAGGCAATAACCTCCAGCGCGGGCGAGTTCGCTTTCGTTAACCTGCCGTTGGGGAGTTATTCCGTCACGGTGAAGGCTGAAAAGTTTCAGCCGACGAAGTTCGATAACATTCCAGTGACGGCCGGTGTAACGTATACCTTCCCCATAAAGCTTAGTGTCGCCACGGCGACGGAAGTAGTCGAGGTGACAGCCGATGCACTGACGGCCGATCTGGTTACGGATACCCAGGCAACAGTATTACCCGAGGAAGAGTTGAAGGACCTGCCTAACAACGGACGCGATTACACGCAATTAATTGGACAGGCGACCGGCTTTGGCGGCCTGACCACTGGCGGCGGCGGATTCCTCTTCAGCATCAATGGTACCCGCTCGAACGATGTTAACTATCAGATCGAGGGAACCGACAACAACGACCTGTGGTGGAACATTCCCGCAGTGAATCAGACGGGCGTCAACGGCATTGCCGGCGTACTGCTGCCGGTGGATACCATTGAGAATTACTCCTTCGTTTCCTCCGGCTCCACGGAACTGGGACGCAATCCGGGGGGAACCGCTAACCTGACGATCCGTAGTGGAAGCAACCATTTGCATGGATCGGCTTATTACTTCAACCATAACGAGGCATTTCAAGCGCGCAATCCATTTGCCGACGTCACGCCGGAGACACGCAACCAGCACCTCGGTTTTTCGCTGGGCGGGGCCATTAAGCAGAACAAGTCGTTCTTCTTCCTCTCAGCCGAAAAGCAATGGTTCCTTCTGGGAGCAGCCGCCGATACGGGGGTGGAGCCTTCGACCACCTACCAGAATGACGCCTTGGCAATTCTGAGCCAATATAATGTGGCGCCCAATGCCGTTTCAGCAAAACTACTCTCCACGTTATGGCCGGCTGATGCGCTGACCGGCACGGACAATCCAGCCGGCAACTATCAATCGTCCGGCAATGTGGTTGGATACAGCTATAACAGCATCATCAAACTGGATGAGAACCTCTCGAGCAAGGATCATTTGTCTGTCAACTGGTTTGCGGGCAACGGCTCACAGACTGCGCCGGCCGGCTCTGCGCTCCCGTGGTACTTTGAAAACGCTCCCATCCACGTGCAGAATTACTCGGTGGTCTATAACCGGGTGTTATCGCCCTCGCTCGTCAATCAGTTGGCGGCCGGCGTCAGTTATTTCCACCAGGTATTTTCGGACGCCAACTCCAGCTTTGATCCAAATGCCCTGGGTCTGAATACCGGTTCCACCGTGCCGGGTGCGCCCTATATCAAAATCGGTCCTACGTCGGGGTCAAGCGGCGGGTTGTTCTCCAGCGGCGGCAGCGGCTTCGATCCGATCGGCGTGACCAATCCATCGGGACGCACGGACGGCACCGGCCATCTTAACGACGATCTAAACTGGACGGTCGGGGCACACCAGTTGCATTTTGGCGGCGAGTACCGCCGCGAGCAGGTTTACGACTTCTATCGCAGCAATGCGCGCGGCGGTCTCATCTTTGACGGTTCGCAGGGTCCGTGGAGCACGGATGCGAGCATCAAGGACGCCAATATTGCGTACCTCGCCGACTTCCTTGCCGGCCTGCCCGACACGACCTACTCGAATATCACCTGGGGAGATCCCACTCGAACGGTCAAAATCAACACCTTCGCCCTTTATGCGCAGGACGCCTGGAAAGTGCGCCAGCGACTGAGCTTCGACTACGGCATTCGCTACGACTTTGAGGGAGTGCCGTACACCGGCAAACAAGACCTTTCGATCTTCGATCCCTCGCTGTTGACCGGCCTGGCGGTTCTGGGCAAGGACACCAGTAAGCTTTACAACAATTTTTTCGGCGCCATTAGTCCGCGCGTGGGCTTCGCCTACCGGCTCGACAAGTCGGGCCAGACGGTTCTTCGCGGCGGCTACGGCCTCTACTACGATTCAATCTTCCTGCGCGAACTGCTGTATAACACATGGCTGACCAATGGCGGTAAATTTGGCCCGCAGTTTAATCCCGCGGGCTCGAACCAGGTAGCCACCGCATCGGCACTCGGTGGAACAATCACGGCTAACTCGCCGATCTTTAACAGCTATGAGCAGGCTCTGGCCGGACAGGGTACGGTGGGGCTCTCCACTCTCGATCGCAACTTCCGCCCCTCTTATATTCAGAGCTACAACCTGAATGTGCAGCACAGTTTTGCGCCAAACATTCTAGCGCAGATTGGCTATGTGGGAACCATAGGAACACACTTGACGGGCATCTACGACCTCAACCAGGCTGAAACGTCTGCGCAGCGAGCAATTGACGGCAAGACTCTGCAGCAGTCGCGGCCCTATTACGGCCAGTTTAATAACTTCGGAGTTATCAACGAACTGCGCAGCAACCTCGGTTCAAATTACAACTCGCTGCAAGCCACGTTGAATCTGGTCCACTTCCACGGGCTAACTTCGCAACTTGGCTACACCTGGTCCCATGCGCTGGATTATGAGACCGGCCTGTTGCCCTATCTGCCGCAGGATTCCACCAACGAGCGCGCCGAGTATGGCAACTCCGACTACGATGTACGGAACTCCTTCTCGGGCTTCCTGAGCTATGCCCTGCCTTATTCGGGCGCGCACAGACGTCTGACCAACGGTTGGGAGTTCAACACAGGCTTCAACTTCCACGGCGGCGTTCCTTTCACCGTGGCCTCCAACAACAATCCAAGCGGCAACGGCGAAGGCAACGACCGCGCCCAGTTGCAGGCTCCCAATCCGTTTGCGGAGACCAGCCACGCAATCGTCAACGATAAGGGCACGAAGTACGTCCAATGGTTCAGTCCTGTTGCCTTCGCCGACGCTAACCCGGGCACCTATTCGACCACTCGCCGCAACCAGTTCCACAACCCCGGCTATTACGACCTCGATCTGGCGGTGCAGAAGAGTACCCCGATCACCGAATTGGTCAAGCTCCAGCTTCGCGCGGAAATCTTCAACGCCTTCAACCACAACAACCTCTCCCCGCTCGGAATATTGTCGGACGCCTCCGAGAAAGGAACCATCGGCTCGACGGTTGGCGTGGCTCTCGGCAATCCCGGCATCGGGCCGGGCGAGCCGGTCAATGCCCAATTTGCCGTGAAGATCATCTTCTAGTCAATTGAGGCATGGCAACGTTAAGTGTTAAGCAAAACCGCGCGGCTCCGGGAAACACTCCAGATGCCGCGCGGTTTTGTATCGGTCCGATTTCATCGGTTGCCGTGTTGTGATGCGCATCTCCGCACTGTTTGGACCCCGCGACTGTCGTCCGTGCAATTCGCTGCGTTAGTAGGATACGCGCAATCCGAGTTGCAGATAGCGCGGGAAGTTGGCGTCCGACGTGATTTGGCCAAAGCTCGAACTTCCGAAGGAGGTATTTGGACCGTTGTATTCAGGCGTGTTAAATGCGTTGAAACTCTCGGTGCGGAATTGCACGTTCACAAGTTCGCGAATCTTGACATTCTTGAAGAGTGCCAGATCCCAGTTCTCGTAGGCTGGACCGCGAAGCGAGAGCGTGCGCGGCGCATTGCCGAAGGTGAGTGCCGAAGAGGATGTAAAGGCAGCCGGATTGATATACCCCGAAAGGCGGCTATACAGACTTCCTGTAGTTCCAAGCGGAACCCCAGGAACCAGGTTCGGTCGCTGCACCCCATTGCCGACCACCGAGCTGTTCGGATTACTGCTCTGGCGGATGGTCACCGGGAATCCTGCTTGGAAGGTGGGAATCACGCTCAACTGCCAGTCGCCCGCAATCAGGTCTCCGATGCGCGACCTGGTGGAAAAGCGTTGCCCGTGCCCCACGGGCAGATCGTACGTGACGCCTGCTGAGAAGCGGTAGGGAACGTTGTTCACAGAGTATCCGTATTCCGCCTGCAGATCATAGATATTCTGAGGCGCGTGCGCCGCCGGACTTTGAATGCTATTGGTGGTTGCAAACGACGCATCGCGATTGCGCGACCAGGTAAAGGAGGAGAGAAGATTCAGCCCTCGCCCCACACGGCGCTCGGCCTTGATGAGCAACGCGTTGTAATCGGCATAACTTGAGGATGCAAGCAGGTTGACGGAGCTGAATTGTGGAAAGGGCAAAAGCAGTTGCGACTGCGCAACGGTAGGGCTGCCAATGACGCCGGAGCCTCCGTTTCCGTAATAGGGATTGCTTACTGAATTGCTGAGCGCCGCAAGGCCCAGGTTGAAGTTCGAAGGATTGAGCTGGTTGTAGTTGATTGGGGTGCTCCCCGTGGAGCCGGGTGAAAGGTTCGTGGAGCGGGACCCAACATACTCGGTCTCCAACGCAATCTTTCCTGGTAGTTCGCGCTCCAGGCCGGCAGAGAACTGCTGCACGCGCGGCGCCTTGAAACCCTGGTCGTAGCTGGTCACAGAGCCTCCGACGCCGGTGAGCAGTCCTCCCGAGTTAGCA
>Ga0181517_10000414_pt1 | contig 58456 bp, 54 predicted proteins | sample PEATcosm2014_Bin_31_FD_119748 | JGI IMG/M metagenome (GOLD analysis project Ga0181517, IMG submission 119748) | Peatland microbial communities from MTU Mesocosm Facility, Houghton, MI, USA - PEATcosm2014_Bin01_30_metaG | ecosystem: Environmental > Terrestrial > Soil > Wetlands > Peat | place... | reverse complement strand
GAGCGTATCCGTTTTCGAGAAAACCCCCATTTTATGCGCCCTTGGCGAGAAACTCGACGGAACCGACAATAGCCTCTCCGATAACCAAATGATTCTATTCGACTTCTAACCGGACACTACTGAAATGCTGTCGAGTCTCATTACCGGAACGGCTGTACTGTGGCTTATGAGCACTGCATCGGACCTCTCGGGGGTGCAATGGCGTTGTTGCACATATTGAGGGGTGGGCTTGATGCGCGGGAAGCCTCAAAGCAGAGGATATTGTCGGGGGCACCTCTGCCCGAGGACGTGAGGCCTAGGCGGCCCCTTTGAGCTAAGAGTATCCGAGGGATATTGCCCTGATTCCTGCGCCTATGCGATCCCGAGGCTGATCCCCGCAGTGTTGCGGCACTGGCGCTCCCGCCGCCCCATCGGCGACAATCTCTCCTGCCATGGATAAATTGTCTCGCCGGGAATTTCTGATGACCGCTTCCGCCGCCACGCTCGCTGCCGCCGCATCGCCAGCTCTCGCCGCAACCCGCCGCCAGCGGGTCTTCATCGGCTCCAACACGCCGGAAGGGATTCTGGCCTACGACTGGAATCCCGCGACCGCGGAACTTGCGCCCGCCGGGGTCGCCGCGCGGCTCGCCAACGTGGACTGGATCACCTTCTCGCCCGGCCGCGAGTTTCTCTACGCCGCCTCCGAGGTGGATGCGTTCAACGGCAAACCGACCGGCGCAGTGGCCAGCTTCCGCGTGGAGAATGGCGAACTGCATCCGCTCTCGGCCCAGAACTCGGCCGGCACGGGCACCTGCCATGTGGCGCTCGACCACAGCGGTCATGTGCTGCTCTCCGCCGACTACGGCGGCGGCAGCGCGGCCAGTTTTCTGGTGACCGAGGGCCGGCTCAGCCCCGCCGTTTGGACAGAGCACTACACCGCGCACGGCCCCAACACCGACAGGCAGCAGAGCGCACACGCCCACTTTTCTTCCTTCTCGCCCGACAACCGCTTCGCCTACGTCAACGACCTGGGCGGCGACTGCATTCACATCTACAGCCTCAACGCCGCTACGGCCGTGCTCACTCCGGCGGGCACATACCACTCGAGGCCCGGCGCCGGACCGCGCACGCTGCACTTTCACCCCAACGGCCAAACCGCCTACTCGGTGAATGAACTGGATTCGACCGTGGATGTGCTGGCGTGGAGCCGCGTCGACGGCAGCCTGTCTCTGGTCTCGCGCATCGAATTGCTGCCCAAGGGCTATCGCGGGCTGACGCGCGCCTGCGACACGGCGATCTCAAAAGATGGCAAATCGGTCTACTTCGCCAATCGCGACAACGATTTTCTCTATAGCTTCCATGCCAACGCGCAGACCGGAGCCCTGACGCCGATCGGCCGCAGCAGTTGCGGCGGTAAGATTCCGCGCAACTTTGTGCTGGACCCCACGGAGCGCTGGATGCTGGTGGCCAACCAGGACTCGAACCTGATCAGCGTTTTTGCGCGCAATTCCGAAACCGGGAAGCTGGCCGCGGAGGGGAAGAGCTTTGCGGCGGCCGCGCCGATGTGCATTCTGTTTGCGTGAGAGCCCGGTTTCGCATGAACGGGCCGGCTCAGGCCTTCTTGCTTCGTAAGAGGTAGGCGAAGAGAAGCCCCGCCACGGCGCCCACCAGCGGACCGATGAGCAGGAAGCCGGTGACCGAGTTGAGGGAATGAACCAGCGCCTGGGTCGCCTGGTTGCCGATTGCGAGGCCCTCGTATTGCTTCCAGGGGTCCTGCGTGACCGGCCGTGGAGCGGCGAAAAACATCGACACCAGGATCGCCGCGCAGGCCATCAGGCAGCTCACCATGGCGCTCCAGGCTCCAGAGAGCGCGCCGAGGCCGGTGTTCCCGGAAAGCCGCGCGCCGCGAAAACCGGCGAAGCCCCAGAGGATTCCGGCCGTCACCAGCAGACCGGCCTGTACCGAGCCGGACTGGCCGGGAGAGATCGCTTCGAGCGCGACATAGGCGACGAGGAGGCAGCCCGCCAGCAGCCCAATGACGGTACCCACCGACAGCGCCCACCGGGTGCCCTCATAGTGTGTGTGGTTCATCCACAGGATGAGCCCGACATAGGCCACCAGGCTGATCGCGGGATCGAAGCCCGTGGTTCCATTGCCGGGCAGGGTGAACACCTCCGGCCAGGGCCATAGGCGCATGCCCAGAATTGCCAGGTTGGCCACGGCGAGCAAAATCAAGGGAGTTCGTAAAGTTGGCGGCGCACCGGTGCCCATCAATTCTTTCCTCGTGCCTCTCTTGGCGTATCCAATCCAGAAGAGAATGATGTCTGAATCTTCCCCTAGCTTAAATCTCCGGGCGCTGCCGCGCAGGTCGAAAAGCGGGACGGGCCAGCCTGGTAACCCCACCCCGTTGCACAGGTCAATCCTTTCGATTCGCCGCGCCCGATCGAGCCAGGCCCAGGTGAAGGACCGCGCCGGGAGGGGCAGCTTACGCGCCGATGAGGGCTGGGCTGGAAAGAGCGCTGCCGGAGAGGGTTGCCGGGACGGTTTCTTCCCGCGGCGCCGTCTCCACTGGTACGTGAGCCAACTCCCAGGCCGAGCGGTCCTTCAGCAGACGGGAGACCAGAGCGGTGTGCATGGCATGGCCGGCGCGCTCGGCCACCACGTGACCTTCGATGCGCCGCCCGGCCAGGGCCAGGTCGCCGATCAGATCGAGCACCTTGTGGCGCACATACTCGTCGGGAAAGCGCAGAGGGCCGTTTTCCGGGCCATTCGGCCCCAGGATAATGGCGCTCTCAGGACCGGCGCCGCGGATCAGGCCCATGTCGCGCAGACGCTTTTCGTCGGCCTTGTAGCCGAAGGTGCGGGCGGCGGCGATGTAGGCGCCGTACGTCTCCGCAGCCAGATCGATATAGGCTCGTTGCTGGCCGATCGGCGCGGGAAAGTCGATGGCGTACTGGATGCTGTAACCTGTGCCGGGATAGACGCCGATGAATTTGTCGCCCTCGCGCACCTCCACCGGGCGCAGTACGCGGATGGTCTCGCGGCGGCGGCGCTGGGTGCGGATGCCGGCGCTGAGAATAGCCTCCACGTAAGGCAGGGCGCTGCCGTCCAGGATGGGCAGTTCCAAGTTGTCCAGTTCCACGATCACGTTATCCACGCCCATGCCGATGAGCGCGGAAAGCAGGTGTTCGGTAGTGGAGATCAAAACGCCCTGGCGCATGAGGCTGGTGGCGTAGCTGACTTTGGCCACATTGCGGCCGGTGGCCGGGATCTCAAAATTGTCCAGATCGGTGCGGCGGAAGACAATGCCCGATCCGGCCGGAGCGGGCTGCAGACGCATGGTCACAGGCGCGCCGGAGTGAAGGCCCACGCCGGTAAACTCGATGGGAGCGGCAATCGTCTGTTCCAAATGCGCGGGATTGGCCAAAATTCGCTCTCCAAAATATGCAAATCGGGACGTTCCGGTTAGATTAGACGGGAAGTGCGATCTCCGTGCTGTGGTATTTTAGCCACACTCTGCGCCTTCCAGACAATTTCATGACCGGACAGAGGGCGCGGAGACGGGCTTTGCCCGGCGTAGAATCGGAGCATCTCGGGCGTCGCCGCCCTGAAATGAGCCTGAAAGAGATGCCGATGCCCGCCGCACCTGACCTTCCTGTCCCGATGCGCGCCCTGCTGGCCGGGGCCCGGCGCAAGCAGTCCGCGCTGCTCGATCTCACCCGGCAACTGGTGCGGGCGGAGTCGCCTTCCGACGATAAGGCCGCCGTGGATGCCTGCATTGCGATGGCCGTGGCGCAGGCCAAGGCACTGGACGGACGCGTGAAGCTCCACCGCCAGCGCGGCTTCGGCGATGTGCTGGAGGCTCGGTTTGGTCCAAAGACCAAAGCCGGCGACGCAAAACCAATCCTTCTGTTGGGCCATCTGGACACGGTCTGGCCGCTGGGAACGCTCAAAACCATGCCCTGCCGGCTGGGCGAAGGCCGTTTGTGGGGGCCCGGCACGCTGGATATGAAGGCCGGTGTGGCCATGGCCTTCACTGCGGTGGAGATGCTCGCCGAAGCGAGGCTCCTGCAGCGGGAGATTGTGCTTCTGCTGAACAGTGACGAGGAGGTCGGCAGCCCGGTTTCGCGGCCCATCACCGAGCGGTTGGCGGCCGGGTGCGCCGCCGTCTATGTTCTGGAAGCCGCGCAGGGACTGGCGTACAAGACGGCTCGCAAAGGCACCGGCATATGGCGGATCGAAGTGCAGGGAGTGGCGGCGCACGCGGGAGTGGACTTTGAAAAAGGCGCGAACGCCATTCGCGAGTTGGCCCGCGTAGTGGAGACGGTGAGCGGCTGGACCGATCTGAAGCACGGCCTGACGGTGAGCGTGGGCGTGGCGGGCGGCGGGACCAAGAGCAATGTGATTCCCGCCGAGGCCTGGGCGGAAGTGGATGTGCGGATTGCCCGCAAGGCCGACGGCGCGCGCATTGAGCGCAAATTTGCCGGCTTGAAAGCGGCGGACAAAGCCTGCGCGCTCGCGGTTACCGGCGGCATCAACCGCCCGCCGATGGAGCGCACGCGCGGAACCCAAAAGCTCTTCCGCCAGGCCAGGGCGCTGGCCGTGGAATTGGGCTTCGCGCTGGAGGAAGCCTCGACTGGCGGCGCCTCCGACGGCAACTTCACCTCGGCGCTCGGCATTCCCACGCTGGACGGCATGGGCGCGGTGGGCGAGGGCGCGCACGCCCGCCACGAATCGATCGTTGTGGAACACCTGGCGCCCAGGGTGGCGCTGCTGGCGGCATTGCTGGCCGGGTGAAGCAAAGCGGGAAAGCCTGATACACTCCCGTGAAGAACCAAGCTGGAGCTTAATCACGCTATGAAACACATCGTTGTTGCTTTGTTGATGGCGGCAAGCGCGGCTGCCGCGACCGCTCAAATCCCTGCCAAACCGGCTGCGCCCGCCGCCAAAACCGCCGCCACAGCCCCAAAAACCACGACGGCGTCGACGGCCATTAAGCTGCCTCCCGGAGTGCCTCCGGTCAGGGGCATTGTGAAGACGGCCTTCACCTTGCGCTATCAGGAGATCAAGATCGGGACTGGCTTGGAGGCCGAGCCCGGCAAACTCTACAAGGTCCACTACACAGGCTGGCGCGCCGCCGATGGCGTCAAATTCGACTCCTCCTACGACCACCCCGGTCAGCCGCTGAAAGACAAGGACGGAAAGCCGGTGCTGGGCGACGATGGCAAGCCCAAGCTGGGAGAGCCGCAGCCCTACCAGTTTGTCCAGGGGATGGGCGGCATGCGCGGGCCGTTTCCAGGCTTCGACCAGGGCTTTGCCGGCATGAAGATCGGCGGCAAGCGCCGCCTCTTCATTCCCTGGCAACTGGCCTATGGCATGCATGCGATGCCCGACCGTCCGGATCATCCGGGGATTCCCGCGAAATCGGACCTGATTTTCGATGTCGAGCTGGTGGATGTGACCGATGTGCCGATGCCGCAGAATCACCCGCCGATGGGCGCAATGCCCGGCCATGGCGCGCCGATGCCGCCGAACCACCCCGGTGTGCCTCCGGTTCCGGTCCAGCCAGGAGCGTCTGTAGCTCCGGCTGCGCCGGCCAAGCCGCCTGTCTCCGCAACGCCCGCGCCGCCGGCCACTCCGGCAGCTCCCGCAACGCCGCCCGCCGCGGCCATCCCGGCGCAACCACAGTCGAAGTAGCAGGGGCTCCCATCCTTGCTGTCATTCTGAGCGAAGCGCAACGGAGTCGAAGAACCTGCGCTTTGCCATTCCGTCGCAAGGGTGGGATGCCGCTCCCTCAAATCAGTCTTCCGTCTTCAGCGATCGATCAGGCAACTCCGGCAGGCAGCTCCGGCGTGGCCGCGATCAGTTGGCGGGTGTACGCCTCCTGCGGGTTGGCGCACAGCGTCACGGCCTCGCCGGTTTCCACCAGCCGGCCCCGCTCCATCACCGCGATGCGCGTGCTCAGGTAGCGCACCAGCGGCATGGAATGCGAGATGAAGAGGTAGGTCAGTCCGTGGTCGCGCTGCAACCTCCGCAGCAGGTTCACAATCTGCGCTCCCACGCTCACATCCAGCGCCGAAACCGGCTCGTCCAGAATCAGCAGCCCAGGCCGCAGCGCCAGCGCGCGGGCAATGTTGATGCGCTGCCGCTGGCCGCCGGAAAATTCGTGCGGATGGCGCGCGAGCGTCGACTCGTCGAGACCCACCTGGACGAGCAGTTCGACGGCCTTGGCGCGCAGGCTGGCGCGGTCCGTCGCGATTCCCGCCTCCCGGCCATGGATGACCAGCGGCTCGGTGACGATATCGAGCACCTTCATGCGCGGATTCAGCGCGGCATAGGGGTCCTGGAAGACAGGCTGCATCTGGCGGCGCAGACGGCGCAACTCGGCGCGCGAAGCGCGGGCCACATCGATGCCGCCCACGCGCACGTTGCCGCTGCTGGGCTCGACCAGACCGAGAATCATCCGCGCCAGCGTGGTCTTGCCCGAGCCCGATTCGCCCACCAGCCCCAGCGTCTCGCCCGCCTCGATGGTGAACGACACGTCCTCGACCACCGCTTGCTGCCGGGTTCGCAACCCCACGCGCCGCGGATAGCTCTTGCCCGCCGAGTTGACCTCAACCAGCGCCATAGATCGATGGTATACGCGCGCGTTCCTCCCACCCCGGCGCCATGAGGGCAAACGCAGGTCCTTCGACTCGCTTCGCCCGCTTAGGACGACACGAGCGTGGGGTACCCGGGTAAGATCAATTGAGCTTGGGGTGCAGCTTGTGGAAGCCGGTGGCCTGCTGGTAGGCGTGGGCAAAGGCGGCCAGCTTGGCGTCCTGATAGTGGCCGGCCAGAAAAGTGAGCGAAACCGGCGTGCCCGGCCCGCCGATGTCGTCGTGGTTGCCGTCGTCGATCGCCGGTGGTTTGGGGGCGTCCGCGCCGCGCAAGCCGTTGGGCACGATCAGCGCCGGATGACCGGTGAGGTTGGTGGCCATCAGCTGCGTATCGGTTGAAGGCGTCACCACGATGTCCACCTGCTCAAACAACGCCGAGAGCTGCTGGATGGCCAGCGTGCGGGCGCGGTTGGCCTGGATATACTCGACCGCCGGGTAATAACGGGCGATGCGGAAGGCGTTGGGCCAGTCCTCGACGCCCTGCTCGGTGAGCAGGCGGTCGCGGCCGGAAAGGGTCAAGTCGTCGAAGGCCGCGGCAGCCTCGGCTGTCAGCAGCGGCACCATGGCGTCGTAGGGCAGCTTGGGCAGCTCTACCGGGATGAGCTGGACCCCCATGGAGCGCAGCTTATCGAGAGCGGACAACTCGTAGCGGCGGTCGTAGTCGCGTCGTGCGCGGGACTCCTTCTTCGCCGTGTTTGCCTCTTCGCGCTTCTGCTTCTCGTCGGAGGTCTCGTTCGGCTTGGGCTCGGCGAGCTTGAGCGGCGCGAGCGGATCGAATTCGCTCTTCAGGTAGCCGATGCGCAGCCTCTCCCAGGCCATTCCAGGCTCCCAGCGGAAATCGGCCGGCGCAACGGAAGTATCCTTGCCGTCGGGGCCGTGAATGATGTTGAGGACCAGCGCACAGTCTTCGGCGCAGCGGGCGATGGGGCCCAGTTTGTCCATCGTCCAACTCAGCGCCATGGCGCCGGTGCGCGGCACAAAGCCGAAGGTGGGGCGTAGGCCGGTCACTCCGCAGCGCGTGGAAGGAGAGGAGATCGACCCCAGCGTCTCAGAGCCGATGGCAAAGGCTACGCAACCTGCGGAAACGGCGCTGGCCGAGCCCGCCGAGGAGCCGCTCGAACCCTGCTCCATGTTCCAGGGGTTACGCGTGCGTCCGCCGAACCATTTGTCGCCCATGGCCAGCGCGCCCAGCGAGAACTTGGCCACCAGCACTGCGCCGGCCGCGTCGAGCCGCTGGACCACGGTCGCGTCTTCGTCGAAGGACTGATGCTCGAAGCCGCCCGCGCCCCAGGTGGTGGGATAGCCTTTGACGGCCAACAGATCCTTTGCGCCCCAGGGGATGCCGTGCAGCGGTCCGCGATACTTGCCGGCGGCAATCTCGGCGTCGGCGGCTTTGGCTTGCGCGAGGGCTCGCTCTTCGGTGAGCGTTATGACGAAGTGGAGTTTTGAGTCGTAGCGCTTGAGCCGCGCCAGGTACATCTTCGTCAGCGCGAGCGAAGTGATCTTGCCATACATCAGCAGACTGCCCAGCGTACCAACAGTGGCAAATGCCAGCTCCTCGATGGATTTTGGTTCCTTGAGCCAATAGCCGCATCCTGGTCCTCCGCAGTCAGTCCACATCGACAGGGGCGGGGGTTCCTTGCAATCAGACTCTGGGGGCTTCGCCGCCGGCAGCGGATGAAACACAAACGCCGGGGGCACGGAGTTGGGCAGCTTGAGCGCGCGAATCGCCTCATACGATCCCCGCTGATCGTTCAGCCCATCGAGCATCATCTTCTTCTGCTCCGGCGTGAACGGGCCTACGCCTGCCAGCGCGGCGGCCTGATCGAGCATCTCCGGCGTGATTTTGGCCAGTTCGGCCGGCTTCACGGCGGAAGTGGCTTCCTGCGCCTGCGCGGCCAATGTATACAGAATGCCGGGCAGCAGCGCGGAGGTGATGCCGGCGCGGCTGCAAATGGTCAGAAATCCTCGGCGGTCAAAGTGCGTGAGGGACATCGCGAGTCTTCTCCAGGGATTTACGGCGTTTTCTTGAGGAATGCGACGCGCATCTCGGCCACCTCAATGCGATTTACTCCGGCCTTGACGCTGGGATTGGCGGCGGCGATGGCGCGCGCTTCGTCCTCGCTGGCGGCTTCGATGGCCAGAACGCCATAGACTCCCCTGGGATCGAGCACCGGCCCTCCGAAGAGGCAGACGCCTTTTTCAAACTCGGCTTTCCAGTAGACGAAGTGCTGCTCCATGAGCTTCCGCTCGGCCTCGTTCATGTCCTTGTCGAAGGTGGGACGGGGCGGGATGAGCCGCACGAACCAAGTCTTTCTCGCGGGCGCGGGCTGGCTGGCCGGTGCGGTCTGGGCCGCGACCGGTTGCATCAGGGCGCAGCCGGCGGCCAGCAACAGGACGGCAAGAGGCAAGGTTTTCATGACGGGGAGCATAGCACGAAGGCCGGCTCCCCGCAGGTTCATTGAGAGGTTCAGGCAGTTCCGCCTGCTCACTTGGCCGCCGGCGTGAGTTTCAGCGCGTAGGCATATTTGCAGGCCGCGCCGGCCGGAAGAGTGACTTCGAGCGCTTCCGCGCCCTGGGTCCAGGTGACCTTGTCCGCCGAGCCCAGTAACTCGACTGAAGCGATGGGAATGGAATTGCCTTCGTGGGCCCAGCCGAGCGAGTGGATGGTGGCCTTCCCGTCCGCCGGGCAGGCCATGCCGATGGCGTAGACTGTCTTCTCCTTGGCCGTAAAGCGGAAGTCCTCCGCCGTATAGGGCTTGGTCTCGGAGTCGTGGAAGGCGCCGGCCTTGATCTGTGTCGGTCCCTCGCCAAAGGTTTTCCACGGCGTGGTCGCGTAGATGGCCTCGCCGTTCACCTTGAGCCATGCGCCGATGTCGAGAAGCGTGGCTTTCACCTCGTCGGGAATGGAGCCGTCGGGCCGGGGGCCAAAGTTCAGCAGCAGGTTGCCGTTCTTGCTCACGATGTCCACAAGCTGGCGGACGAGGAACTCGGGCGACTTGAAGGTGTCGTGCTCGATATAGCCCCAACTGGCGTTGCTGATGGAGGTGTCGGTCTGCCAGTGGTCGGCAATGATGTGGTCCTGCTGGCCGCGCTCGAAGTCGCGCGTGCCGGCTTTCCAGTTCATTGAGAAGTCCTTGAAGTCGACCACTCCGGTATAGCCGTGGGCGGCGGCAAAGTTGTAATAGAAGGCGGCAAACTGAGCCACCGCGCCGCGGAAGCGCGGCTGGCCGATCCACCAGTCGAAATAGACGACCTCGGGGTGGTATTTCTCCACCAACTCCGTGTCGCGTGCCAGCCAGTCGCGGGTCCAGGCGTCGCTCACATAGGTCCAGTCGTTCTCCAGGTTTGAGCCGCCGCCACCGGGAGAAGCCATCCACTCATGCGCCGGGCCGTAGAACGAGGCGAATTTGGGGTCGTTTACGTCGGAGCGGATCGACCGGCCGCCGTCGAAGAAGAAGTTGTGCTCGGCGCGATGCGAGCTGAAGCCGAAATGCAGTCCCTGGGCGCGAATGGCCTGGGCCAGCTCGCCCAGCGTATCGCGCTTGGGCCCCATCTTCACCACCGTCCAGTCCGAGAGGCCGGAGTCGTACATCGAAAAGCCGTCGTGGTGCTCGGCCACGGGAACCACATACTGCGCGCCGGAGTCCTTGAAGAGCTTGGCCCAGGCGGCGGCGTCGAAGTGCTCGGCGCGGAAGAGCGGAATCATATCCTTGTAGCCCTTCCCATCCTTTTCGGCAGGATCTTTCGAGGCATAGTGCTCCTGAAAGTTCTTGTACGCGCCCTCGCTGGGCCGGTACACGTTGCGCGGATACCATTCATTCTCCGCGCCAGGGACGGAATAGACGCCCCAATGGATGAAGATGCCGAATTTGGCGTCCTTGTACCACTGCGGTTGCTGGTACTTGATCAGCGTGGCCCAGTCGGCGCGGTAGGGGCCGTCGTTCTCCTGCTTCTCTTCGACGGCCAGCAGGCGGTTGCGCTCAGCGTCGTATTTCGATACCGACTGCTGCCACTCGCGGTCGATCTCGGCGGCGGATTTGACGCCCAGCGTGGGCGCAAGCGGATCGGAATTTGCGGCGGGAGCCTGCGCAAAAAGCATTGGCGCGGCCAGGAGCAGAAGAGCAGGCAGAAAACAGACGGGGTTTTTCATCAGCCCGAATGGTAAACCGATTCATTCCTCTTCGACAAACGCTCTCCTGAAACGGCGTCCGCCGCGAAAGATTGCCTTTCCCGCGGCGGCCGGCGCTGTGCTTTGGTTATTTTTCCGCTTCCGCCACGAGCCGCTCGGCCCGGTCCATGGCGTCGGCGCGGCGCTGCTTTTCGGTTTCCATGTCGGCGCCGGCCGGGCGCCAGTTGCTGGCGGCCATGCGGTCGGCGTAGTCCTTCAGATGCTGGGCAAAGTCCGCGCCGATCCGGGCGATTTCAGCCTGGGCCTTGGGCAGCACGTCGTGGAAGCGGGCAATCTCCTCCTGGGCGCGCTCGGGATGGTAGCCGAGCCGGTCGCCGGCCTGCATGGCGTCTACCAGAATATCGGGCGGGTCGGAGACGGGCCAGGTCTGGTGCATCGCGTCGTAGGCGCCGCGCAAACGGGTCATGGCGCCGGCAAAACCATCCAACTTGCCACGGCGGGCGGTGAGGCCGGCAGCCCGGCGCACCTCGACCGTGACTTTGGCGGCCACGCTGGCGCTCGGCACTGGGATGATTGTGGTCAGCGTGTTGCCATCGAAGGACCAGCCGTCTTTGCGCGTGGGTTCGGCGCGCTTTACAGGAACGCCGTTTACCGTGACCGATGCGGGCGGCCAGTCGGCGGGCAAGCGGAGTTCGTAGGCGCGCGTCCGCGGCATCTTTGGATAGCCGCCCTCGACGGGCCCAATTTCGACGCGCAGCGTGTCGCCAATCTGCGTGGCCTGGATGGGCGTGCGGGCAAAGACGCCGCGCTGGTATTCGACCGAGACGCCTGAGTCCTCGTAGACCTGGTAGCTGGATGTCGTGCCCGGCGCCAGCGGCCATACGTTCACAATCAGCGGGTCCACGGGCTTTTCGCCGGTGAAGCGCATGGGCGGCTGCATGGGAACGATGGCTCCGGCGCGCAGGTAGACGGGCGTCTGCTCGATGGAGAAGCTGCGCTCGACGGTGGTCGGGCCGGTGAGGCGTTTGCCGGTAGGCCACTCGATCCAGTCGCCCTTGGGCAGCCAGATCTTTTCGGTGGCCAGGCCGGAGATTTTGTCGGAAGGGCCGACGACCGGGGCGGCCAGCATCTGGTCGCCGAAGAGATACTCGCCCTTGCTTTCGTAAGCGGCTGCCTCCTCGGGCCAGTCGTAGTAGAGCGGGCGGAAGAAGGCGACGCCGGTGTCGTAGGTGCGGCGGGCCTCGGTGTAGATGTAGGGCTGGAGGGCATAGCGAAGCTGGAAGGTGGAGCGCAGGATGGAGGAATAGGGCTCGGGATAGGCCCAGATGCGGCGTTCCGATTCAGGATTCTTGGTGGTGTGGGTGCGCAGGATGGGGCTGAAGGCGCCAAACTGGACCCAGCGAGTGTAGAGCTCCGGCTCCACGGCGCCGGGCATGTGGCCGCCGATATCGTGGCTCCAGTAGGCGTAGCCCACGTTGGCCGCGGTAGCCGTGAACCAGGGCTGGAAGGCCAGAGAATCCCAAACGGAGAAGGTGTCGCCGGAGAAGCCGATCTGGTAGCGATGGTTGCCCAGGCCGCCCCAGCGATGGAAGAGCAGCGGCCGCTGGCCCTCGCGCTGCTGGTCGGTAAAGTGCACATAGTTGAGCCACCAGGTGGGGTTTACGCCGGCCATTTTGGTGGTGTGTTCCTGCTGCCAGTCGAGCCACCAGAAGTCGATGCCCTGTTTCTCCAGCGGATGGAGAATCAGGTCCATGGAGTTGGCGGCGAATTTCTTGTCGGTCAGGTCGAAGGGCACGTACTTCTGCGAGGCCGGGTCGATGCCCATGGCCTTGGCCATCTGCGGGTAGCGGTCTTCCCAGGGCTGAATGCCCGAGGCCGGGTGCAGGTTGAGGCTGGTTTTCAGGCCATCGGCGCGCAGGGTGGCCAGGAACCGGTCCGGGTCCGGGAAGAGCAGGCGGTTCCAGCTATAGCCGGTCCAGCCTTTGGGGTGGCCGCTCTGGTCCTGTTCCGCGAATTTGCCGCCGAAGATGGGATGCCAGTCCATGTCGATGACGAAAACATCCAACGGCGTATCGTTCTCGTGGAAGCCGCGGACAATCTCCTCGATCTCCTGGTCGCTGTAGGCCCAGTAGCGCGACCACCACGCGCCGAAGGCAAAGCGCGGCGGTAGCGGGATGCGACCGGCCACGCGCACATAGTCGCCCAGAGCCTGGCGGTAGTCGTGGCCGTAGCCGAAGAAGTACCAGTCCTGCCGTTCGCCGGTGGGCCGTTCGATGACCCACGGCCAGGGGCTTTTTTCGCCTTGAAGGAAGCGGAAATCGGCCGAATCGAAGAGAGGGCGGGTGGAATCGTCCACCAGCGCCCAGCCGGAGCGCGAAACCAGCCCCGGCTCGATCGGTTCCTGAGTCTTCGAGCCTAGCGCGCCGTCGAGGGTGCGGGTGGTGCCTTGCAGGTTTTCCGGGTCGGCGAGGCCGGGATGCCAGGTTACCGGCTTGCCGTCAACAGTGAGCGTAATCGACAGATTGTCTGCGGTGAATGGACCGTTATTCGGCATGTACACGAGCCTGAGGACTCCCGTGTCGATGAATGAGGGAATGGACTGTTTCTCCGGCGGCCCGCTGGTATCCAAACCATGTGTAAACTTCGGCACCGGCAAGTGGCGGTTGAGAAAGACGAACGAAGCGTGGTCCTCAAACTTGCCGTCCGCTGCCCACTCCATGCGGATGAGTTCGGGCGTGAGCACGGTAAACCGCGCGTTGCCCAAGGTGACCACGGCTTTGGGATCGGCTACCGGATCGGTGACGGCTTCGATCGGGTTGTGCTGGGTTTGAAGCGCCGGGACAAGCCTGGCAGCCGGTTGTACGGCAGGCGGCGCCTGCGCCTCCAGGCCGAGAGTGAGTGCGATTGCGAACGGGATTGCGGCAAAGCGATGCAAGGGAATACGCACAGGTTCCTCCAGTCTTTACTTCACGGGAAGGGTAGCACTGGCGGGACGGGAAGAAGCAAGGGAAGAAAATCGCAGGCATGCGGCTGGCGGCGCGTTATCCGGCTGCCGATCCCGGCGATGCGATTCCGCAGGGCTCAGGCGATCCGATGGAGCGCCTGTGAGCCGCCGATCACGGCGTCCGCGACCAGATAGCGGTCAAAGGTGGCCAACTGGCCGCCATGGGCGCGGGCCAGGGCCAGCAGGTAACTGTCGGTTACCTGGGCGGAGTCGAGCAGACGGGCACTGTCGATGCGCCGATTTTCGAAGAGAGTGACGTCGTCGGGCCAGAACTCATGGCTACCGAGAGTGCGCAAAATGGCGACCAACTCCGCGACCGCGGCCGGGGTTCCGGGCGAATTTGGGTAGCGGGGATGACCCACGATGCGGAGAACGCCATTCTCGGTCAGCGGACAGGTAGCCCATGCCTGGCGGCCCGTTGCGGCAAACCAATCGTGCGCCCGGTCATGCTGCACATGGGACGGATCGATGAGGGCGATCAGGACGTTCACATCCAGCAGGTAACGGGTCACTGCAATTCTTCCTGGAGTTGGCGGACCAGTTCGGAGGTCACGCGCGGCGCACCGGGACGCACCGGGAGCAGAGGCACGCCATTGCGCGTGGTGTGGCTGGAGGGAGTGGGGCGCATCGCCTGCCGGGCCAGCGATGAGATCACTTCACCCAGGCTTTTCCGTTCGGTTGCCGCCATTTCTTTGGCGGCAGCCAGAACGTCGTCGTCGATGGCAAGAGTGGTGCGCAGAACGGCTCCTTTGTAAGAAACATCACGCATCACTCATCATACATCAAATCTGGATGAGGCGAGTCTTTTGTGCTTCAGTGAGGCGGAGCCGACGGAAACGGGACCGGCGGGACACTGCCGCCCGAAGAGAGTGCTGTTTCGATGATCTGCTTACACGAGGCAATCTGTTGCCTGAGGCCATCGGAGCCCGGGCTTTGCGGGAGCGTATCCACGAGTTTTTGTGCCTGGCCGGTGTGCTGCAGGGCCAGGGAGAATTGCCCTATTCCTGCTTCCGAGCTGCCCCAGGCCAACTCTGTCGAAATTGAGGTGCTGATCTTTGTGTAGGGATCGTAGTCAGGGAATTTTGCAAAAATGTTCAACGCCTGCTCAAATCTTGCGCGGCCTTCCGGATAATCCCCGGTAAGAAAGTCGAGGTACGCGCCCGATCTGATTGCGGCGATCTCGTCGTTGAAATTGGTGGCTCTCTCGGTGGCCAAGCGAATGGATTCCTTTGCCCCGAGGAGGTCGTAGGCATGTTGTTGCGCGTAGGCAATTGCGTAGTGCTCGGTCGCCGAAACCATATTCCGGGGCAATTTTCTGGCAATCTCCAACGCTTGTCTTACAAGGATTGAGTTCTCCTGGTTGTCCAACTGGCTGATGGCGAATATCGTGTTGGCGTCGCCGGCGTATTGCTTGGAGGCGGCGATTTCCTCCCGTGGTATCGCGCTCAACCTTTGCAATATTCCTCGCAACTCCTGGCGAGCGGCCTGAATATCCTGCACCTCGGTCCGGTGATAGGAGACAAAAGTCGTGCCGAAGGAGAAAAGCAGCGCCATCATGGCGATCAAAGTAGAGGCATCCCGATACCAGGGCTTTGTCTGGCCAGCAAGAGCGGCCCGCAGCCCATCGATGTCGTGTTGCATGAGATCGACTCTGGCCACAATATTGCCGGTGGATTGATTGCTGGCGGAGGACGAGGCGTCGGGCGACGATTTTCCGGCCATCTCTCCTTTGCCCGATTGCTTCTGGGCCGCCTGCGCCCCCTGCGCTTGTGCGCTGCGAGAGGAGACAAAGACTATGCCGATCGAGAAGATTAGCGCCATCAGAGCGATCAGCGTGGAAGGATGGCGGTACCAGGGTTTCCGCAGGCGGGCGGAATCGACTCCGGCCGCAAGGTTTCCGATGCAATTGCCGCTGTCCGGTACCGGAGCAGCCGGCGACGGTTCGTTGTGCATATCTCCCCTCCGTAGTAATTAAAGTCAACGAAGCAAAGATCTGGACTGAGTCGAGGCTGTGAACATCCCAAGGCAAAGTTGCACTTGGGATGTTCGGCAAATTGTTCGGAGCAATCCGCCTATTTCTTCAGCGGCTTGCGCGCGAAGTAGTAGAGAGAGAATGCCAGGGCGGCGAAAGCTGCCACCGAGACATAGTTGTTATCCAGGAAGGTGTGGGGGAAGTTGAGGATGTCTCCCTTGTCGAAGGTAGCTTCGTAGCCTTTGAGGGCTACGCCGCAGAGACCGACGATGCCGCCCGCGGCGATGAGACCGGAGGCGAAGAGAGAGCCGGGGGAGATTTCGCTTTCAGAGTCTGCGGTGTCGCCGCCAGCTTTCTTGACGGCTGCATCAACGAACCAGCGGACCATGCCGCCGCAAAAGATGGCCAGCGTGGTCCCGATGGAGAGGTAGGCGCCGACGGCGAAGGAGAGCGAGCGGATTCCCAACAGCTCGACGGCGATGACCAGGAAGACGCCGAGCAGGACCAGTCCCCAGGCGAGCTTGCGGGTGAGGATGCCGTTGATGACGGTGGCCATCAGCCGTGCTTGCGGGGCGGCGGCCCTTTCGCTGCCGATCCCTTGTATCCACTGCACCTCGATCTTGCCGGTGGAAGGCGCGTAGAGATATTTGCCGTCGGCCAGTTCGGACGAGCCGAGAGCGTTGAGGACGACGTACTCGGATTTGTGGTGGGTGGTGGAGGTCTTGTTGGGGCCGAGGACGCGGATTTGCTCGGGAAGATGCTTGACGTCTTTCTGCACGGCGACGCCAGGATGAGCGGCGTTCATGTCCCAGGTCTGGGGGGCCTCGCGGAACTCTTGCAGACCGGTGTTCATGAGGTTGAGGGTGAAACCGATGGCGAGGGTCGAGACGACCACGCCGATCATGAGGGCGAGTTGCTGCAGGCGGGGCGTGGAGCCAACGAGGTAGCCGGTCTTGAGGTCCTGGGAGGTGTCGCCGGCGTTGGCTGCGGCGATGGCGACGATGCCGCCGATGGTGATGGCCAATGCGCCGTAGGCCGGGGTGGTCCAGCCCTCGACAAGGAAGATGGCGCAGGTGGCCATGAGGGTGGCGATGGCCATGCCGGACATGGGGTTGGCCGAACTGCCGATGAGGCCGACGATGCGCGAACTGACGGTGACAAAAAGAAAGCCGAAGACGACGACGAGGAGCGAAGCGGCCAGATTGGGCCAGATGCCCACGTAAGCGCCGGGCACGGGCTTGAATTGGAGAAAGAAGAAAGTCAAGGCGACAAGCAGCAGCGATCCCATCACCACGGTGCGCATGGAGAGGTCGTCCTCGGTGCGCAAAGGCTTGGCGTTAGCGGCCGTGCCGGGACGCAGGTTCTTGAATCCGGCGCCGAGGGCGCTGACGATGGTGGGCAGCGTGCGGAGCAGGGTGATGAGCCCGGAGGCGGCGACGGCACCGGCACCCATGGGGCGGATGTATGTGGACCAAAGCTGGCTGGGACCCATTTGCGCGACGGGGATAGTGCCGGGGTAAAGGGGATGGCCCAGTTCCTTGCCGAAGAAGTAAATCAACGGCATCAGAACAAGCCAGGAGAAGACGCCTCCGGCAAAGATGACACCCGCGACCTTGGGGCCGATGATGTAGCCCACGCCTAAATACTCTGGCGTGGCGTCGGCCTTGATGGATGCACCTTTGAGGACGTGCTGGGGGCCGAAGTCGGGCTGGAATTCGGGCGTGCCGGGCCAGGCTTTGAAGAGATTCTCGTTCTGAAAAAGGGTGTAAAGGCTGCCGAGACCGAGGCCGAGGAAGACGCGGCTGGCGAAGGAGCCTCCGCGTTCTCCGGCGATGAGGACTTCGGCGCAGGCCGTGCCTTCAGGGTATTTCAGATTTTCGTGTTCCTTGACAATGAGCTGGCGGCGCAGGGGAATCATGAAGAGTACACCCAGCCAGCCGCCGATGAGCGCAAGGAAGAAGATGCGGGAGTACTCCAGGTCGAAACCAAGGAAGACCAGCGCCGGCAGGGTGAAGATGACTCCCGAGGCAATGGACTGGCCGGCGTTGCCGGTGGTCTGGACGATGTTGTTTTCGAGGATGGAGGCGCGGCCGAAGGCGCGAAGAATGCTGATGGAGAGCACCGCAATGGGAATGGAAGCGGCCACCGTGAGGCCGGCGCGCAGGCCTACATACACCGTGACGGCGCCAAAGATGATGCCGAAGATGGAGCCCAGCAGAATCGCGCGGAAGGTGAACTCGGGGGGCTTCTCGCTGGGCGAGACAAAAGGTTGAAAGTCTGGCATGGATCGTCTCCAAACGGTTACAAACAGGTTTTTTGCAATCTCCCTGAAGGGGGAGTTTAGCAGCAGAGGGGGCGGAAGTGACAGAGAGACCGTGCCGGACCGGGCGGTCTGGCTTGGCGAACCGTGCCCCAACCGCGTAGGGTATGGGGCAACCCTGCAATGAGTTGAAAGGGAGAATTCAACCGGAATGACCAACCCCGCTCCAGCTTCCACCCCCACCCCGCGTCTGCTCTCGCTGGACGTTCTGCGGGGCATCACCATCGCCTTCATGATTATGGTGAACAACAACGGCGGCACGGGTTCGTGGGGCTTCATGAACCATGCCGCGTGGAACGGGCTGACGCCTACCGACCTGGTTTTTCCCACCTTTGTCTTTGTGGTCGGGGCTTCCATCGTCTTTGCTTTCGATGCGCGGCTGGCCCGCGGCTCAACGCGCGCCCAACTGGCCTGGCACACTCTCAAGAGGGCGGCAATCCTGTTTCTGCTGGGCATTGTGGTCAACGGATTTCCGTTCTTCGCGTTGGAGCACCTGCGCATCTACGGCGTGTTGCAGCGCATCGCCGTCTGTTACCTGGCGGTGGGCCTCTTCTATCTCTGGGACCAGCGCGTGTGGACCAAGGCGGCGGCGCTCGTGGCGGCGCTGGTGGGCTACTGGGTTCTTCTGCGCTGGGTTCCGGTGCCGGGAGCGGGGATGCCGGGACGGGAGATTCCGTTTCTCGATCCCGACCTGAATCTGGTGGCCTGGCTCGACAGGCACATCCTGCCCAACCACCTGTATGAAGACTGGGTGACCCACAATCTGCGCGATCCCGAAGGGTTGTTGAGCGATTTGCCGGCTATCGGGACGGCGCTGCTCGGCCTGCTGACGGGGCTCTGGCTGCGCGGGCAGAGGGCGGTCAAGGACAAGACAATCGGATTGGCCGTGGCCTGCGTAGCCTTGCTGGCCGCGGGCTATCTCTGGTCTATCTGGTTCCCGCTCAACAAGAAGCTGTGGACCAGTTCCTATGTGCTGGTGGCGGCGGGATGGTCGCTGGCCGTGCTCGCGCTGGCGTATTGGGCCGTGGAAGAGCGGGGTTGGGGAAAGGGACGGAGCAAGGGAGCGATCTGGCCGTGGCTGGTCTTCGGCTCGAACGCCATCGTGGCCTATCTGTTCAGCGAACTGCTGGCGAGTTCGTTGAGCGTCATCACGATCGCGATTTCGCCACGGCGGCACGATACTTTGCAAAGCTATCTTTTTACCCGCATCTTTGCGCCGATTCCCGATGTTGGGTGGGCCACATTTGCCTTTGCAGTTTCCTTCACTGTTGTTTGCTTCCTTCCGGTTTGGTTCCTCTACTACAAGCGGATTTTTGTGAAGGTGTGAAGGCGGCAGAACCCAGATGCTTGGTCCGGGAACTTCTGAGCAAATCGGGACTGAACCGAAGGAAAAGCTACTGTATGATGGGCCGACGAGCAAAGGGGTGACTACGGTGAAATGGAAGGTATTGTTACTGATTCTGGGCAGCGCATGTACGGTCCCGGCCCTTGCCCAAAGCGCCGCAACGCCCCTTGCCTCTCCGGCGCAGTCTGTCCCGGTCGTCACCCCGGTAGATAACAGCGTACGTGTGCGGATTCCGCATTCAACTCATCCCAAGGCGCGGGCTGAATATGACGCCGGACCGGTGGATGGCGCGGTGGCGATGGACCAGATGATTCTGGTGCTCGGCGCAAGCGCTGAACAGGAGCACGAGGCGCGCACGCTGGTGGACAGCCAGCAAACCAAAGGCTCGCCCGACTTCCATCGCTGGCTCACGCCGGAGGAGTTTGGCCGGAGATTCGGCCCCTCGGTGCAGGAGATACAGGAAGCTGCGGGCTGGCTGCGGCAACAGGGATTCACCGTTACTTCGGTTGCCAAGAGCGGACGGTGGATCGAGTTCTCAGGAACTTCGGCGCAGGTGGAGTCCGCGTTCCAGACTCAGATGCGGCGCTATCAGGTGGATGGCGAAGTGCACACGGCGAATGCGACGGACATCAGTATTCCCGCGGCGCTGGCCCCGGTGGTGCAGGGTGTGGTTTCGCTGCACGACTTCTATAGCAGGCCGGCCATGATCCCCTCCAACAGGAAGGGAACGGCGAAGCTGGTGGGAGGAAAGCCTCTGATCGCTCTTGGAGGCGGAGGGTATGCGATTGGCCCACAGGACTTTGCTACCATCTACGATCTCAATCCCCTCTATAACGGCGTGGCGCCGTCTCCGAAGACCACGCCCATCGATGGAACCGGGCAGACGATTGCGATTATTGCCGAGGGAATGATCAACACAATCGCCACAACGGGCGTGGACGATGTGGCCAGTTTCCGCCAGATTTTCTCGCTACCGAGCAACCCGGCCAACATCATCCTCACCGGACCCGGCGTCACGCTGGACAAGGTGGACGGCGAAGCAACCCTCGATGTGGAGTGGGCGGGAGCCGTGGCTCCCAAAGCCACCATCGACCTGGTGGTGAGCGCCGGAACCCTGGCCACCGACCCAGTGGATCTTTCCTCGATTTATGTGGTTGACAACAACCTGGCTCCGATCATGAATCTGAGCTTCTCAGAGTGCGAACAGGACTTTGGGACGACGGGAAACGCGTTTTGGAATGTGTTATTCGAACAGGCGGCGGCGCAGGGCATCAGCGTCTTTGTGGCGTCGGGCGATTGGGGCGCGGCGGATTGCGAACCGGACAGCCTTTACACCGCAGGCACCGCGCTGGCGGTGAATGGCTTGAGTTCCACTCCGTACAACACCTCCGTGGGCGGCACGGAGTTCGATGAGACCGTGAACGGCGGGACGAATGCGACCTTCTGGAACGGCGGAACGGACTTGGCGACGGGTTACATTCCGGAGATGGTCTGGAACGATTGCGTTACTCAATGCAATTATGCCGCAGGGGGCGGAATCAGCACCGTCTATCCGGTTCCGAGCTGGCAGACGCTTCCCATCCTGGGGTTGACGGGCGCGAAGTTTCCCAATCGCGCCTTGCCCGATGTTTCTCTGGCCGCCGCGGAGGGCCACGATCCCTACGTGTATTGTTTCTCGTCTCATGCCTTCGACCCGGACTGCCAGGTGAGGCAAGGGGTGGTCACGTTCGACAACTTCGCGGGAGGAACCTCGTTTGCGTCGCCCGAAATGGCGGGCGTGATGGCCCTGGTGGGGCAGGCGACGAACAGCCGCCAGGGACTGGCCAATTATGAGTTTTATGCGCTGGGCGCGCAGGAGAGCGCGAACTTTGCGGCGTGCAACTCGAGCAACCAGACCAATCCGGCCACGCGGCCGGGCGCGCAGTGCATTTTCAACGATGTGACCGCCGGAAACAATGGAGTTCCCGGCAACGATACGCTCAGCTTCGTTCCTCCCGGCGACAAGACAGGGCAGCTTGGATATAACGCGGTCGCGGGATACGACCCGGCCAGCGGACTGGGATCGATCGACGCCGCAAAGCTGGTGAACGCGTGGGCGAGCGCCGAGGCGGGATTCAACGGCTCTTCGACCGCGCTTACGGCGAGCTTCAATGGCACTGCGCTGCCGTCGAACGCGGTAAGCATTGTGCATGGACAGCCGGTTACCGTTACCGCCTCGGTTTCAGCGCTGAGCGGAGAAAAAACGCAGACGCCGGGCGCGGAGATTGCACTGTTGGGCGAGGACGGGAATCTCGCCGCGAACACCGGCATCGCCAGTTTGCCGATCAGCGGCAGCGGCGGAACGGCGACGACGGGCGCGGTCAGCGTGAAAGACCTGCCCGCGGGGACGAACTATAACCTTTACGCGTATTTTCCCGGAGACGGCGTCTTTGCCGGCAGCACATCCAACTCGATCGCGCTGAGCATTGCGGCGGAGAACACCACGACCGCGCTGCAATCGGGAATCTCGAACGGGACCACGGTTACCGCGGGGAATACGCTGGACTACGGCGATCCAGCGAATACGCTGATATTCACCGTGAATGTCGCGGGCGTTTCACAGCTTCTTCCCACCACCGGGACGGTTACGTTCACCGACAACGGCAACGCGCTCGCCACCGTTCCGCTGGGACCCGATCCGGGCGGGATTGCCGAGTATCTCGACGGCTCGGCAAGCCAGGGCACGCTGCCGCTGGGAACGCATGTGATTGGCGCGTCCTACGGCGGCGACGGCGCAACGCCACCCAGCTACAACCCCAGCGCCAGCGGCAGCGTCACGGTGACGGTGACCAAGGGCTATCCGCAGGTGGTGCAGGTGCGCGCGCCGTCGACCGCGGTTGCCGGCCAGCAGGTGAATCTGAGCACGTTTCTCGATTACAACTACGAAGCCGCCGCACCGACGGGCACCATCCAGTTTATGGACGGCACGACCGCTCTGGGGTCACCCGTAACATTGACCGCGGCGAATGGAACCAATGCGGCGATCGTGGCCACTTTCACGACCGACGGCACACATGCCCTTACGGCCCAGTATTCCGGAGATGGTAATTACAATTCCGCCACCTCGCCGGCACTGAACCTGGCGATCACGGCACCCTTCGCGTTGACGGCTACTTCCACGTCGCAGACGATTCAGCAGGGCCAGACGGCCACCTACAACCTCACGCTCGCAGGCACGAGTTTTTCGGGAACCGTCAACTTGACCTGTACGTCAACGAATGCGCCGGCGGGAGCGCAATGCAGCGTGCCGGCTTCGGAGACGCTGAGTTCCTCCACGACATCCGTGCCCTTCACCGTGACGGTTGCGACCACAGCAGCGGCACAAACACATGCGCCGTCCTTTTCGGGCGGAACTCTCCCGCTGCGTCTTGCCGCGTTCCTTATTGTGGTGTTTTGGGGAAGAAAGAGAATTCCGGGAGGGTTGCTGCTTGCCGCTTTGGCGGTCTTTGGGATAAGCGCCTGCGGCGGCGGAAGCAGCCAATCCTCGCCTCCCCCGCCCACTTACGCCGCCTACACGATCACGGCGACGAGCGGATCGCAGACCACAAGCATTTCATTGAATCTGACGATTAACAACTGAGCAGCAGAAATGGCGGGCGTCCACGGGAGCCGGAAACCGGCTCCGCACCGGGCGCCCCGCCGATTCGCTTTTGCTATTCCTTCTTCTCCGCGTTACGGGCGCGGACCTTGAACCAGATCGGCGTTCCCTTGAAGCCGAAGGCCTCGCGAATCTGGTTTTCTAGGAAGCGCTCGAAGCTGAAGTGCAGCTTGATGTCGCGGTCGGTAAAAAGAACGAAGGTGGGCGGGGCCACGGCGGCCTGGGTCATATAGAAGATGCGCAGCCGCTTGGCCATGGGCACCGGCGCGCGCTGGAAGTCGATTTTTTCGAGGAAGCGGTTCATCTGGCCGGTGGAGACGCGTTTGCGCCGCTCGGCGGCCACGGCCTTGACCTCGTTGAGGACGCGGCCCAGGCCGGTGCCTTCGAGCGCGGAGAGAAAGATGACCGGCGCGTAGCTGAGGTACTTGAGCACCGAGCGCAACTGCTTCTCGAAGATTTCACGATCGGCGGGCGGTTTGCCATCGGTGCGGCCGGTGGTGACAGCGTCCCACTTGTTGACGAGAATGATGACGCTGCGCCCACTCTCGTGGGCATAACCGCCGATGGTGGCGTCGGCGGCGGTGACGCCGTCCACGGCGTCGATCACCAGCAGGGCCACGTCCGCGGCTTCGAGATGACGGCGGGCCATGACCACGCTCAGCTTCTCGGCCATCAGATGAGTCTTGCTCTTGCGCCGGATGCCGGCCGTATCCACAAAGCGCAATTGGCTGCCCTCGAACTCGACCACCTCGTCCACCGCGTCGCGCGTGGTGCCGGCGACGGGTGAAACAATGGCGCGGGAGGTGCCGGTGAGGGCGTTGAGCAGCGTGGATTTACCGACGTTGGGCCGGCCGATGATGGCGACCGAGGTCTCGTGCTGCTCGAATTCTCCGTGGCTGCGGTGGAGGGTGCGCGCATCCTCGTCGCCTTCTTCCGCCGGGACCGGAGCTTCTTCCGCGGCTTCCAGGGCGGCTTCGGCCTCTTGAACGGCCTTGAGTTCTTCCGCGGTCAGGACAGCTTCGGGCGGAGCGGGAATGGCTTCGGAGATGGCGTCGACCAGGTCGCCGATGCCCAGGCCATGTTCGGAGCTGATGGGAAAGACATTGCGCAGGCCCAACTGGCGGAAGTTCTCCGCGGCAAAGGCCATGGCTTCGCCTTCGACCTTGTTGACGGCCAGAAAAACAGGCTTACGGCTGCGCAACAGCAGTTTCACAAGGTCATAGTCGGGGCTGGCCAACTCGGTGCGCGCATCCACTACCAGGACCAGCGCGTCGGCTTCTTCCAGCGCAACTTTGGCCTGGTTGTAGATCTCGGTGGGGATCAGTTCGGGATCGTCGGGCACGATGCCGCCGGTGTCGACCAGGCGGAACGGACGGCCGAGCCACTCGAACTCGCCATAGATGCGGTCGCGGGTGATACCGGGCTCATCGCCGACGATGGAGCGGCGGCTCTTGGTGAGGCGGTTGAAGAGCGTGGATTTGCCCACGTTGGGCCGGCCCACGATGGCCACGAGCGGCAGGGCCGCGGCGCCGGGCGTGCCGGGTACTACCGATCTGCGATACTTTGCCAAAACTTGTCTCCATTCGCCGTTTGCCTCAAAAGGGAGAAGGCCCAACGGCAGATCCATTCCAGAATCGTTTCAATCCCAAATGCGCTGTACGCCATACGCATCGAAGATCCGGTCGCGGCTGACGAGGGGAATGCGCAGATCGAGCGCCTGCGCCGCCAGCAGCCGGTCGAAGGGGTCGCGGTGATGCAGCGGCAAGAGTCCTGAGCGGATGGCCTGCGCCGTCGTAATGGACGCAAAGGAAAAACCGGCCGCGGACTCCCGGCTTTCGATATCCACCAGAAGCCCGGCCACGTTCAGCTTGCCAATCCCCGCCTTGATGGCGAGTTCCCAGGGCGTCACGATGGAAATAAGAACCTCGAACGACGAATTGGTCAAAAGTTCGAGCACCGTGGCCGGCAGCGCCTTGGGCGAACTGCGGAACCAGAGATAGGTGTGGGTATCGAGCAGGTATTTCATCCAGCCCGTTCGCGCTGTGGAGGCTCCGCTTCATAGGCAGGCTTCACCAATTGGCCGTCAAGCATAAAGCCGAAGCCGTATTCAACCAATTGCTCGTCGGTCAGGGGATCGAAGGCGCTGTCGTCGGCTTGAACCAGGCCCTCAAAGCCGCCGGGGATGCGCCGCTTGAGCGCGGGCGGTCCAATGGGCACGATCCGGGCCACCGGCTTGGAGCCGCGCAGGACAATCACCTCCTGGCCCGCCTCTGCCTCTTTGAGCAGCCGGGAAAAGTGGGTTTTCGCCTGGTGGACGGTGTAGGCCATGGACTAAGTATGCTTAGTCCACTCTGCGAAGTCAACCGGAGAAAGGGATAGGCGTGGCCGGGTCTGGATGAGTCTTTTCCAATCTCTCCGGCAGAATCCCGGCACGGCGATTGCCTTTGCCGGATTGAGGAGAGAACCATGCATATCCACGGCAGTCTGATGAATTCCAGTGCGGTGAATCCCTATTCCGCCGCCGCGGAGAAGGCGCTGGCCGCGCAACGAGCCGCCGATGTCCGCAAGAAGCGGATGAAGAGCGCCACGGAGATTGAGGGCGCACCGAGTCCCGAAGAGGCCTTCATGGTGGGGCAATGGATGGACGCGCGGCACAGCCAGGTGTTGAGTGAGGACGAGTACAACGCCGCTGTCGCCGGCAAAGATCCGGATTTGGGATGAGGCCGAGGCCGGCCAGAGGCCCTGCGGCGGCGCGGCGCGCTACGGCTTCTGTGCCGCCTGAAGCCTTTCCGCTTCGTCGTGCTTGCCTTCCTCTTCCAGCAACTGGAGGTGGGTGGCGACGATCTCTTTGAGGAACGCTTTCGAATTCCAGGTTCCCTCGGGAGGTTCCTTTTCGGCCAGGGCATCGCGGTTCTCTGCGGTGGAGAAATCCTGTTCCGCCTGCGCGTACTCGCCCAGCCGCATGTGGGCCTGGCCGCGATGCAAATAGGCCTCGGCGTACTCGCGTTGAGTCGCCGGGTGCGCCTTCGCAAGCAGGGCGAGCTCGATCTCGAATTGCGCCAGCGCCTCTTTGGGCTGGTGGGCAAAGTCGAGCAGCGCCAATCCGTAGTCGTCGTGTGCCTCCAGGCGTTCGACTTTGTCGCGATTGGCTGAAAGCTGATCAAGAAGCTCGGCCCGGCGGCCACAGGCGTCCACGGCGGCGGGAAGATTCAGGGTCGAGCGGGAGTTTTGCCACAGGTGCTCGCACTGCGCCATCAGCGGCGCGATCTGGTAGAAGATCTCTTCCTCTTTCCGCTCGTATTCCGGAGGCGGCGGAGTGGCGTCGCAGTCCAGCCTGGCGGTGGTCCGGATGGCGGCTGGCTGGCCGTTGCGCAGGAAGGGAAGGAATCTCCACTGTTTCACTGCCGCAACAGCCGCATCCTGCAGCATGGCCGGTCCATCGAGGACCTTCACGTCCGAAACATTTCCGGCCGCGGTGATGGTGAACTCCACTTCGACCGTAGCGGCCGGCTTGGCGTTGGGCGGACAAATGGGCGCAATGCGCTTCACGATATAGCGGTCGGAAATCTCCGGAGCTACTCCAGGAAGAGGCGCCTGGCCGGGCGCATATGTGCTTCCATGCAGGAAAACTACCGCGACAAGAGCCAACTTGAAGCAGTTCGCTTGCACGCTACCTTTGAAGATCATTCTTTCCATTTCCTTGTTTCCCGTTCACCGTTGCAGTGGTCCGGGATTGATGCGGGTCTTCGTAACGCACCATATTACAGCCGCGGGCGGCATATTGGCGTCCTCCCGTTGGTGGATCATTGGAGTGGTCCATCTGCAATCTCTCTATCGGCTGGTTCGCGGCCGCATCACTATGATGGAGTGAGTCCCGATGCCCACGACCGACAGCCCAACCCGCGCTTTGCCCACCCTGCATGAGTTTTTTGCGCCGGGCGGCCTGTTGGCGCGCTCCGCGCTGCCCTTCGAGTACCGGCCGGGGCAACTGGAGATGGCCAAGGCCGTGGAACGGGCGCTGGAAGAGCGCCGCCACCTGATTGTCGAGGCCGGCACCGGCACCGGCAAGACGCTGGCCTACCTGCTGCCGGCGCTGCGCACCGGCCGGCGCGTCATCGTTTCGACGGGAACCAAGGCGCTGCAAGACCAGCTCTACTTCCGCGACGTTCCCTTCCTAGAAACGCTGCTGGGCGGGCTGCATGTCTGCTATATGAAGGGCCGGGCCAACTACCTCTGCCGGCACAAGCTGGCGGCGCTGCGCGATCAGCCGATCTTGTCGGGGTTGGAAGAGATCGACCAGTACCGGCAGATCGCGGAGTGGGAGCGGACGACCGAGACCGGCGACCGGGCCGAGCTTTCCGGGATGCCCGAGTCGAGCGCGTTGTGGAACAAGCTGGATGCGCGGACCGAGGCCTGCCTGGGGTCCACCTGCCCCGATTACCAGCGCTGCTTTATCACCGAGATGCGGCGCAAGGCGCTGGAGTCGGACATCGTCATCGTGAACCACCACCTGTTTTTCGCCGACCTGAGCGTAAAGCAGGAGGCCGGAGGAGCGCCGGACGCGGGCATTCTTCCCGAGGCCGCGGCGGTGGTCTTCGACGAGGCGCACGAACTGGAAGAGGTGGCGTCGAATTATTTCGGGCTTTCGGTGAGCAATATCCGCTTTGAAGAGCTGGCGCGCGACACCGATGTGCTGCTGCGCGGCAAGGAAGGCGCCGACAGCATTCCCGGCGTCACGCAACAACTGCGCGAGCGGGCGCGGATGTTCTTTGCCGGGCTGCCCATGGCCGGCGACGGACGCCAGCCCTTTACCGGGCGCGAGGAGTTTTTGGAGACTTCGGGCGACCTCTATATGGCGGTGCGCGCCACGCTCAGGCGCCTGGAAGCGGAGATGGAGGGGATGAAAGGCGTGGACGAAGCGCCGGGACTGAAGAAGCGCGTCGCCCGGCTGCGGTCCGAACTGGAGTTCCTGCTCGAATCGAACGCGCACAACATGGTGTATTGGATGGAGCGGCGCATTGCCGGCGGGACTGCCGACCGAAGCGCCGCCGGCCGCAGGCCTTCCCAGTCGCGGACCACGTTTCTGCAAGCCACGCCCATCGACGTCTCGGAGCTGCTGTCGGAGCTGGTCTTCGAGCAGATTCCCACCGTGGTGCTGACCTCGGCCACGCTCACCGTGCAAGGCGGCTTTGAGCACATGCGCAAGCGGCTGGGGCTCAAGGAGGCGCGGGAGTTGGTGGTGCCGTCGCATTTCAAGTATGGCGAGCAGGCGCTGCTCTATCTGCCGCCGGAGATGCCCGACCCGCGCGATGCGGATTTTCCCGAGGCCGCCGCGCGGTGCATCCGGCGGGTTCTGGAGATTACGCGAGGCCGCGCCTTTTGCCTCTTCACCAGCTATAGCCAGATGCGCGACCTCTACGAGCGGCTGCTGCCGGTACTGGATTTTCCGCTGCTGCTGCACGGGACGGCTCCGCGCAAAGCGCTGCTGGAGCAGTTCCGCTCGACGCCGAACGCGGTGCTCTTCGGCACGGCCAGCTTCTGGCAGGGCGTGGACGTGCAGGGCGAGGCGCTGAGCTGCGTCATCATCGACCGGCTGCCCTTTGCCGTGCCCAGCGATCCGGTGGTCTCGGCGCGCATGAAAGCGATTGAAGAGGCCGGCGGCAAGCCTTTCTTCGACTACCAGGTTCCGGCGGCGGTGCTGACGCTGAAGCAGGGCTTTGGAAGGCTGATCCGCTCGCTGGAAGACCGCGGCGTGCTGGTGCTGCTGGACCCGCGCATCAGGAGACAGAGATATGGGCAGACGTTTCTGGCGAGTTTGCCGCCGTATCGGATGACCCAGACGATCACGGATGTTGAGGCGTTCTTCGAGAAATAGTACTTGACAAGCGACTCTGCCTTATATATATTTATAAGCGGGATGAGCAAGCCGCATTCCTATGCGAGACAACAGGGTCATTAATACGCGGCTATTCGAATTAGGGAGCGGATTAAATAGGAGGACTTCGTGGAAGATATTCCCGAAATTAAATACAGTACGAAGTTGTCGAAGAGTACCGCGCGTAGTACTCTAAATGCGGGGAATCTGATAAAGCGCATTCCCGCCTTTTTCTTTCAGACGGAGTCAGGCGGTGAACCCGTTCGATCCTGGCTCAAGTCAATGGACCCCCAAGATCGTCGGCAAGTTGGCGAAGATATCAAGACCGTTGAATTTGGCTGGCCGGTTGGAATGCCTACTTGCCGTCCAATGGGAGATGGGCTCCACGAGGTGCGGACAGATTTGCCGGGGAAGCGCATTGCAAGGGTCTTTTTCTACGTGGACAGAAATCAGAGAATGGTCCTGTTGCACGGCATTCTCAAGAAGACACGAGCAACCCCGGCGTCCGATTTGGATCTTGCGCGCGCGAACAAGCGTAAGCATGAGAAGGGATCAACGTGAGCACTCGACAGAAGCCAGCATTCGACCACAGCGGCTCCAGTTTTGACAGCTTTCTTGAGGAAGAGGGCATTCTGGACGAGGTCGAGGCCGCAGCCATCAAGCGGGTGATCGCCTGGCAGTTGGCAGAGGCGATGAAGACGGGCAAAATCAGCAAGAAGACAATGGCCCAGCGCATGGGCACCAGTCGCTCGCAGTTGGATCGTCTGCTCGACCCGGAAAACAGCGCAGTTCACCTGCAAACTATCGCCAGAGCGGCCCGAGCCGTGGGCAAGCGGCTGCGAATGGATATGGTGGACGCGGCATAGATTACCGCGTTCCCACCTGTTAGCCGGTCCCAAGAGGCCGATGCAGATCACCTCACAAGACGCCCTCATTGTCATCGACGTGCAGAACGATTTCTGTCCTGGCGGGGCGCTGTCTGTGCGCGATGGGGATGCCGTGATCGAGGTGATTCATCGGGTTGCGGCGCGGTTCGAGCATGTTGTTCTGACGCAGGACTGGCACCCGGCGGGACATTCTTCTTTCGCTTCGGCGCATGTGGGGAAGAAGCCGTTCGACCAGATCGAGTTGAGTTACGGAATGCAGACGCTGTGGCCCGATCACTGCGTGCAGGGCAGCAGGGGAGCGGAGTTCCATCCGGCGCTCCAGTTGCCGCGGGCGGAACTGATTCTGCGCAAGGGTTTCCGGCGGGAGATCGATTCGTATTCGGCATTCTTTGAGAACGACCGCGCGACGGCGACCGGGCTGGCGGGGTATCTGGCCGAGCGGAAGCTGAGGCGGGTTTTTCTGGCCGGGCTGGCGTATGACTTCTGCGTGGGCTACTCGGCGCTGGATGCGCGGCGCGTGGGACTGGAGGCCGTGGTTCTGCGCGATGCGTGCCGGGCGATCGACCTGGACGGATCGGTGGAGAAGATCGAGGCGGAATTTGCCGAGGCCGGGGTGGAGTCGATCGGGAGCGCGGATGCGATCGGCTGAGGCAGCGCTGGTGGTTGGGGCCGCTCTATTGCCAGTCCTGTGAGGCGTGCAGGAAGCGCAGGATCTGAACCGACTGATCGTCCACCGAATAAATCATGAGATATGGGAGGGGCGCCAACACCAGTTCACGCGTGCCGTTCTTTCTGCCTACGCGGCCCGCATACGGAAACTGCTTGAGGGACTTTGCAGCATCGTAGAGTCGTTGGATGGTCGGCGCAGCAAAGGCGGGGTGATGAAGATAAAGCTAGTTGGCGATTCCCTCAAGATCGTCGGCAGCGGCCATGGACCACCGCAGCTTTCTCAAGCCCGCATCATCCTCGCCACGCGGGCATCCATCTCTTCCTCTTCGAGGAACTCGCCGCAGGCGATCTGATCGATTCCCAATTGCACCTGCGCGTCGAACCATGCCTCCTGGGCTAGAAGGCGGTCTACCGCGTCCACAACCAGTTCGCCGGGGCTGCGGCCGGTGCGCATGGAGAGGCTGGCGAGTTCTGCTGCCTGGCGTTGGGGAAGCTGAAGATCCATATGGCAAGGTTAGGAGTGGGTCATTGCCCTGTCAAGAGGCGAGCAGCAAACGCTAGAATCGGAATGACCTTGCAGGTCCTGGACTATGTCGCGAACCTTCTACATTCTGGCTGCCGCGCTGGTGTTGCTTGCGCTGGTTGCGGCGGGCTTGTCGCTGACTCCTTCGAGCTTGCAGCCGGGCTTGCCGGCGGGCGGATCGCTGGGGCGGACGGTGGCGCTGTTTCTGCTGCTGGGCTCTCTGGCGGCGGCGCTCGCCGGCGTGCTGAGCCATCTCTTCGAGCAGGTGGACCGGCGGAGCGAAGAGGCGCGGCGCAAACGGCGCGGCGGTACAAGCCGCTAACCTGCTCCAACCCATAGAATGAAAGAGGGACACTTTCCCACCAGGAAAAGAGCAGAAGCCGATGTATGAAGTCACAGTGGAAGCCGGATTCTCTTCCGGCCACTACCTCCGCAACTACCGGGGCAAGTGCGAGAACCCGCACGGTCACAACTACAAGGTTCGCGTCACCCTGGCCGGGGCCGCTCTGGACGAGGCCGGCCTGTTGCTCGACTTCAAGCTGCTCAAGCACGTGTTGCGCCCGGTGATCGAGCGAATCGACCACCAGATGCTCAACGAACTGGAGCCCTTCACGGTGCTCAATCCCTCGGCCGAAAACATCGCCAAGTACTTTTACGACCGGACCAACGAGCAGCTCGCCGAGATGACGCAAGGCCGCGTGCGCGTGAAGGATTGCACCATCTGGGAGACGGATACAACCACGGCTACTTACTACGAGTAGCGCGCTGCATTAGTTCATCTGGCTGGATTTCGACTTGAGGTACTTGTCGAAGGGAATCTCGAAGTAGAAGAGTTCGTTTCCGTCGGCGTCGCGCAACTTGTGCAGGTGGAGCTTGGCGCCCCTGAGCGGGTTGTCGAGCTGCGATACGTCGTAGAAAAGGAAGCCGGCGCGCGTGGTGTGCGGCTCAACCACCAGGGCCTGGTATTCAAAGGTATCGAAATCTTGCTCGATCTCTCGATTGCTGGCCTTGGGCTTGAGCTTGATGGCCGGGATGGGTCCGGGCATGGGGATCTTGGAGCCTTCACGCTCCTTGCGGGTCATCAGCCGCTCCACATCCTCGGGCTCGGCGGCTTGAATCTTGTCGCCCGCGGCGGTGAGGAAGAGAATGCGCGCATCGCGCAGGCTGATGGGCCGGTCGCCCAGATTGGTCACAATGAGCCGCACGGGCATCACACCGTGGCTGAGGTAATCGACGCGGAAGATGGCTTCCCTGGCGCGCGTGTCGTAGGGTTCGACGGCGATGGCCACCTTCTCGTTGTCATGTACCTCGACCGCGGCAAAGGCGGTGGCGGGCTGCACGGGAGGCGGGGTGTGGTCGCTGGCCACGGCCGGCAGCGCCAGCCAGAGCAGGAACGGCGGAATTGCCCGTAAGGTCCTCACAGTGCTCGACTGTATCATTTGAGGGTTAGACCGGGGGAAGGGAAGTTCCGTCACGCATGATCCTGTTTTTTTACAATCTAGCGCTGCTGGCAGCCCTGGTAGTGGGCGCGCCGTGGTGGCTGTGGCGGATGGCCACGACACAGAAGTACCGCGAAGGGCTGCTGGAACGGCTGGGCTGGGTGCGGCTGGGCCGGGGCGGCAAATTCAATGGCCAGCGCCCAAGAGGTTTTGCGTCCGACCGGCCGCTGATCTGGGTCCATGCCGTCTCGGTGGGCGAAGTGCTGGCGGTGAGCCGTCTGGTCAAGGCTCTCGACGCCGCGCTGCCTGAATACTTTATCGCCGTCTCCACCACCACCCGCACCGGCCAGGAGTTGGCGCGGGAGCGCTTCGGAGCCAATCGGGTTTTCTATTGCCCGCTGGACCTGCCCTGGGCTGTGCGGGCGTATCTGAACACGCTCGAGCCGAGGCTGCTGGTATTGGCCGAGACGGAGTTCTGGCCCAACCTGCTCAGCGGCTGCTTTCGCCGGGGAATCCCCGTGGCGGTGGTCAATGCCCGCATCTCCGACCGCTCCTGGCCGCGCTACCGGCGGCTGCGCTGGCTATGGAAGCCGTTTCTGGAGCGGCTGAGCCAGGTGCTGGCGCAAAGCGGGACCGATGTCGAGCGGCTGAAGGCCATCGGCTGCCGGCCGGAACGGGTTTCAGTGGCGGGAAACCTGAAGTTCGACGTGCGGGCTGCATGGGAGGCTGACGCCACCCGGCAATTGAAAGATTTAGCTCCCGGTCTGCGCCTGATTGTTGCCGGCAGCACGCTGGAGGGCGAAGAGGCCGCATTGCTGGAGGCCTGGCCGCGGCTGCTCGAAGCCGACCCGCAACTGGCCATGGTGCTGGCGCCGCGGCATCCCGAGCGGTTTGGAGCGGTGGCGGCGCTGCTCTTGAGGTCCGGCATCCCCTGGGTCAGGCGGTCGGATTGGCGGTCTCAAGCTGTTGGCACGCTCAAGCCGCTGGACCCCGGCGAGATCGTGCTGCTCGACACCATTGGAGAGCTGGCTTCGGTTTACTCGCTGGCAGCGGTGGCGTTTGTGGGCGGCAGCCTGATTCCGGCCGGCGGGCACAATCCCCTGGAGCCGGCCCAGTTCGGCGTTCCTATCGTGATGGGGCCGCATACCGTGAATTTCCGGGCGATTACGGAGGATCTGCTGGCGCATCGGGCGGTGAGGATTGCCGCCAAGGAGGAATTGGCCGGGGTCTTGATCGAGCTGCTGCGTGACTCCGAAGCCGCCAGGACGATGGGCGAGCGGGCCCGGCAGGTATTCGATCAACAGGCCGGAGCGACCGGGCGGTGCGTGGATGCGGTGAAGAAGCTGCTTCCGACCTCGGAGGAGCGCCCGTCATGAAGCAGCCTTTCTCCCCGCGCAAGCTGCTGCTGCCGCTGGTTCCGGTTTACCGGATGGCGCTGCTGCTGCGCGAATTGCGGCTGGGCACGAGGCTGGAGCCGGTGCGGCGGCTGCGCTTTCCGGTAGTAAGCATCGGTAACCTCTCGACCGGGGGCGCTGGCAAGACGCCGCTGACGATTGCGCTCGCTCAAACGCTGGAGAGACGCGGCCTGCGCGTGGATGTGCTTTCCAGGGGCTACGGACGGCGCGGCAAGAGTCCGGCGCGCGTTTTGCCGGACGGGACGGCCGAGGAGTTTGGCGACGAGCCGCTGCTGATTGCGCGGGAGACGGGCGTGCCGGTCTACGTGGCCGGCCAGCGATTCGAGGCCGGAGTGCTGGCCGAGGCGGAGCGCTCCGCGGATTCAAGGGTCGGCTTGCACCTTCTGGACGATGGTTTTCAGCACCGCCAATTGCATCGCGACGTGGACATCCTGCTGATGAATCGCCAGGACTGGCAGGACGGACTGCTGCCGGCGGGCAATCGGCGCGAGCCGCTCCAGGCAGCGCGGCGGGCCGGGGTGATTGCAATTCCTGCCAAAGATGTGGAGTTGGAGGCGGAACTGCGCGCCTGGGGTTTTGACGGACCGGTCTGGCGGCTGGAGCGCACGATGGAGGTTCCGGCGGTTGCCGGCTCCGTGGCAGCCTTCTGCGGCATCGCACGGCCGGAGCAGTTTTTTGCCGGCCTTGAAGCTGCTGGGTTGCACATCGCCGCCCGGTTCGCCTTCCCCGACCACCACCATTTCACCGCAGCCGATCTCGATCGCATGGTGGGTGCGTCCCGCAAGGCGGGAGCGGCGGCGATCATCACCACGGAAAAAGATCAGGTCCGGCTAGGAAAGCTCCCGGCGGCCTTCCCGGAATCGTTGCCGCTGAAGACCGCGCGGCTGCGTGTCGAGATCAAGCGCGAGGACGAGGCCATCGATTGGCTGGTCGACCGGCTGAGGCCGGCTCCCGCGCAACCGCCCCTGTGAGAAAATCAGAGCTTGCATACGCAGTCCAAGTTCCGCTTGCTTGTGGTCCGGCTGGGCGCCATGGGTGACATTCTGCACGCTCTGCCAGCGGTGACGGCGCTGCGGCTGGCGCATCCTGGCTGGGTGATCGATTGGGTGGTGGAACCGCGCTGGCGGGCGCTGCTGGCGACCGAGAGCAGTTCCGGCCGCAGCCCGGCGCAGCCGCTTGTGGAGCATCTTCACCTGGCACCCACCAAGGAGTGGCGGATCGCGCCGCTGAGCCGGAAAACCGCGGGTGAAATCAGAGCTTTGCGGTCGGCGCTCCGGGCCGGTGCGTATGACGCGGTGCTCGATCTGCAAGGGGCGGTGCGGTCGGCGGTGTTGGGGCGGTTGGCGGGCTGCCGGCGGTTGATCGGCGAGGACGAGCCGCGCGAGCGGATTGCGCGCCGGCTGTTTACCGAACGCGTGGCAACCCGCGGCGCGCATGTGATCGAGCAGGATGTGGAACTGGCCTCGGCCGTGGCCGGCGACGAACTCAGCCCGGCAAAGCCCTGGCTGCCTGTGGATGCCGCCGCCGAGGCCTGGGCCGAGGAATTTCTGGCCCCCTCCGCAGGATATCCCTCGGTGCTTATCAATCCCGGCGCGGGATGGGGCGCCAAGCGCTGGCCGGTGGAGCGGTACGCGGCCGTGGCACAGATGCTCATCGGCCGCGGATTTCGCGTGTTGGTTAACGCCGGCCCCGGCGAGGAGCCGCTGGCCGAGGCCATCGCCAAGGGAACCGGCGGCGCGGCCACTCCGCTCACCGGCTCCCTGGAGCAGTTGATCGCTCTCACCCGCCGGATTACGCTCGTGATTGCCGGCGACACCGGCCCGCTCCACCTGGCTTGCGCACTCGAGCGGCCTGTGGTGGGCATCTATGGGCCGACCGATCCCAGCCGCAACGGGCCTTTCGGAACCCGATTCAGAGTGCTGCGCAGCCAGGAGAGCCGGCGCGACCACACGCGGCGGGTAGAGCCTGAGGCTGGACTGCTGACCATTGAACCGGAAGAAGTAGTGCGGGCCGCCGACGAATTGCTCGCAGAGGAGACCGCATGACGCAACCCGATCCGCAACGGGACTGGATCGCCCGCTGGCAGCAGGTAGCCCGCCGCATCCGTGTGCCGCTTGGATTCTTTACCGCGGCCCTTTACCTCTTTGAACTATGGCAACGCGCTCCCCGGCCGGTCGCCGTGGCCTGGAGCCTAGCTCTGGTCCTGCCCGGCCTGTGGCTGCGCGGCTACGCGGCAGGTTACGTGAAAAAGAACCGCGAACTGACGGTCACCGGGCCCTATGCGTACACCCGCAATCCGCTTTACCTGGGCTCGATGCTTATAGCCGCCGGTTTTGCCCTGGCGCTGCTCAGTTGGCCGGTTGCGCTTTTGCTGGCCGTAGGGTTTGGGGTCATTTACGTCCCGGTAATTGCCTCGGAGGAGCGCTTTCTGCGCGCCACCTTCCCCGAATTTGAACAGTATTGTTCCGCCGTGCCCCGGCTGATTCCGCGCTTGACACCGGCTCGTTCCCAAGCAGGCGCCGGCAGCTTTTCCCTTTCGCTTTACCTCAGGCACCGCGAGTACAATGCTGGTATAGGGGCCGCACTGCTGTACCTCAGCCTGCTCCTGCTGCGGCCTGTGCTGAGCGCGCTCGTGAATGGGCCGCACTGAGCGGATTCAATGCCGCAACAGTCAATCTACAAGGAGCCTTGCCTGACGTTGATCACGCGCACGACCCTAGCATCCATTTTTTGCGTTATCGCGCTGTCAGCCCTGGCTAACGGCCAGCAGGTGCGTCCCCTCACGCCGCCGCGCGCCGGCTTCAGCTTTCCGCAGAAGCAGACCCTCGTTTATGCCGTGGACTGGCGGGTATTTCCCGCCGGGACTGCCGTGATGCACTTTGAGGCAACGGGTGATCGCGAGCGCATCACCGCCAACGCCGACACCATCGGCGCCATCAACCTGCTCTTCCACGTAGGCGATCGCTTCCAGTCCACCTTCGATCGCGAGAAGGGCTGCACCTACGAGTTCGATAAGCAGACCGTGGAGGGCCGGCGCCAGATCAACTCCACGCTCCGGCTGGACTACGGCGCAGGGAAATCCATCCTGGATGAAAAGAACCAGGTTACCGGGCAGAGCAAGCATCTGGAGGCGCCCATCTCCGGCTGCCTCACCGATCTGCTGACGGGTGTCTTTTACGCCTCCTCGCAGCCCATGGAGGTTGGCAAGACCTTCGTGATCCCGGTAGTGGACGCGATGCACACTGTGCCGGTGACCATGAAGATCGAGGGTCGCGAAGAGATCAAGACGCCCCTGGGGACCTTCAAGACCCTGCGCGCGCAGCCCACGGCGGATGCGGGCGTTGTGAAGAACCGCGGCAATATCTGGATCTGGTATACCGACGACGAGCGCCACCTGCCGGTGCAGATGCGCGCCCGCCTCTTCTGGGGTACCATCACCTTTCGCCTCATCGCCAACGAGAACAAATAGAATCGGTTCGGCCGCATGGGCTGTCCGGTTTGAAGCTCTCATTCCGCGCGCTGGATCGCCCGCCCGCGAGAACCCTTGCCTGCCTCAGTCGAACCGGTAGGCGCTGATCGCCGCGCCCATCGGTTCATCGCCAAAGATGCGCGTGCCGGGTGCTTCTCCTCCGGTTCCGGCAGCCACCATGAGCGGAACCAGGTGCTCCTCGCGCGGATGGGCATAGGCGGCGAACGGAGCCTCGCGCCAGCCGGTCAGCAGAGCATTGCGTTCCGCGGCAGGCGACTCCACGGCGCGGGTGAGCCAAGCATCGAAGGCACGGGCGCGCTCCGTGGTTTCAGGCCTCAGATAGCCGCGCAAGTTGTGGAAGCTCATGCCACTGCCCACGATCAGCACGCCTTCGTCGCGCAGCGGAGCCAACGCCCGGCCAGCGGCCAGATGCAAAGCCGGGTCAAGTGAAGCCGCCAGCGAGAGCGTGACCACCGGAATTTGCGCATCGGGAAAGGCTACTTTCAGCGGCACAAAAACGCCGTGATCGAACCCGCGGTTCCGGCTGAGCGCCGCTGGCAAGCCAGCCTCGCTCAGCAGTCCGGCCACGCGCTCCGCCAGTTCCGGTAAGCCCGGCGCGGGCCAGGTGAGACGGTAGGTGTGCTCGGGGAAGCCGGAGTAGTCGAAGATCAGCTCCGGCCGGGCGGCGGCGCTGGCCGTGAAAGCCGTCTCTTCCCAGTGGCCGCTGACCACAAGAATTGCCTTGGGCGGCGCGGGCAGGGTGGCCGCAAGGCCCTCCAGAAACCTCTGGGTCGGGTTCCAGGTATCGGCCGGGCCCCAGCTCCAATCCATGAAGAAGCAGGGACCTCCGCCATGGGGAAGAAAGATTGCGGGCTGGCGTAGCGCGTTTGCGGTCATGGGCTCATCCTCCGGCATCTCCCGGTCACTGGATGCGGACCGGGATAATAGTCGTTTAAACAGCTATCTAATCGATGCGCCAGCCTCGCCCGCGATTCAGCCCTTGCGACCGTCGTCCGCCGCCGGCGCCATAAAGAGTCCGTAAACCAGCAGAGCCACGCCGATGAGCCCCGGAATCAGTCCGACGAGATAAGGCGATCCAGGCCGGCTGCCCTCCATGGACCACAACATGATCGACAGTCCGGCGCCCACGCCGATATTGACCATTCCGCCCAGCACAATGCCCTGGCGGTGCTTCAGCCGCTCCTGCCGGTTCTCTTGCTGGAACATTTCCATCGCCATTTTGGCGCCCTCGCTTGAGGACTCGGTCAGGCGGCGGAAGGTCTCCGCCTTGTAGAAGGCCTCGCGCTCCTTGCGTCGGCTGTCGATCCATGTAACCAGCGGAATGAAGACCGCGAACAGCGCCACCGCGCCGATGGAAAGAAATGCCCACATACCGAAGGCGCCGAAGATTTCTTCGTTTCCGAAGAGCGAAAGTGCGAGATGCGTCATAGAATCCTCCTGAAAGCTTTGCCGTTCTTTGCCCTTGCAACCGGTGGGACCGGAGATGGCGGAATGGGGTTGCATTTTTTGGGAGATTTTCCCGTGCAACAAAATGCAACCCGGTGGCGGGTCCCGCTGTCGTACCCCACGGAGAGCCTGCATTGACCGCAATGCCCAAAGGCGCGCAAGAGGACCTGGCTGACGTGCAGCGCGTGCTGGGCGGCGATGTGCAGGCGTTCGAGGGGATCGTACGGCGCTGGCAGGGGCCGCTCGTCAATATGGCCTGGCGCTATTGCCGCGACCGCGGCCGCGCCGAGGAACTGGCCCAGGAAGCCTTCCTGCGCGCCTGGCGCGGGCTGGGGCAGTGGCGGCGCGAGTCGAGCTTCTCTACCTGGCTCTTTGCGCTGGCGGCCAATGTCTTCCGCTCCGAGCTTAAGCGGTTTCCCACGGCCACCTTGCCGCTTGAAGCCGCGCCCGAGCCCTCCGGCCCGGCGGCGCAGCACAGCGAACTGGCTGCCCAACTCAGCTCCGATTCAGTCCGGCGGGCAGTGCTGGCCCTGCCCCAGCGCTACCGCGAGCCCGTGGTTTTGTTCTATTTTCATGAGATGGACGTGGCCGCCGCGGCGCGCACCATGGGCCTGCCGGAAGGCACGCTCAAGGCCCGGCTCTCCCGTGCGCGGGCGCTGCTGCGAAGACGGTTTCCGCATCTGGAGGTCGAATACGAGGCGATGGAATTGGCTGCTCTCAACCCAGGAAAGGAGGCTTGAAGATGGACCGGACCGAAAAAGAACGCGCGGAGAGGTCAGACAGCAAGATCGATCGCATTCTGGCGACGGAAGAGGAGTTGATACCTTCTTCGGGCTTCCTGGCCTCGGTGATGGAGAGCGTTCACCTGGAGGCAGCGGCGCCACAGCCGATTCCGTTTCCCTGGGTGCGGGCCCTGCCCGGCATCATGTTGGCCGCAGGTTTGTTCGGGTGGGGCGGTTTCGAGTTGGTGCGCGAGGGAATTCCCGCCGTGAGGGAGCTGGCGCTGACCAGCCCGCAATTCCCCGCAGCCGTCGCGCTGCGCCTGGAACAGGCGGGCTGGGTAGCCTTGGCGCTGGGGGCCTCGCTGCTCTCGTGGCTGCTTTCGCGGCGGCTGGCGGGGCGGTCGGGGCTGCTGTAGATCTTTACTGCGCCGCCGAGTGCTTTGCCCCGAACCTGCGCAGCTTTTCGAGCGTGGCCGCAGCCTGGCCGGAGTCGATGGCCTCGGCGCCTTGGGCGACGCCTTCCTTCAGATCGACGGCCAGCCCGGCAGCCACCAGCGCCGCCGCGGCGTTGAGCAGCACAATCTCCCGCCGCGCGCCGGGGATGCCGGTGAGCACGTCATAGAGCAGGGCCGTATTGGTCTTCACGTCGCCGCCTACGAATTGATCGAGCGTCGAGCGCGGCACTCCGGCCATCTCCGGCGTAATGCGGGCGGCCTTCAACGTGGTTTCGCCCGTCCCCGATTCCTCGATGCGGGCCACAATGGACTCGCCGGTGGTGGTCAGCTCATCGATGCCATCAGTGCCATGCACCACGAAGGCGCGCTTCGCTCCCAGAGCCGCCAGCGTGCGCCCCACCAGCAGTACGCGGCTGGGCGCCAGTACGCCGATGACCTGAGCGCGCGCTCCGGCGGGGTTGGTGAGCGGACCGCAGAGGTTGAAGATGGTGCGGAAGCCCAGAGCCCGGCGCAGCGGTCCCACCGCCTTCATGGCCGGGTGATAGAGCGGCGCAAAGAGGAACATGAAGCCGGTCTCGCGCAAGCACTCGGCCGCCAGCTCCGGCCCCAGCGCGATGGGCACGCCGAGGGCCTCCAGCACATCGGCCGCGCCGCAGAGCGAAGTGACCGCGCGGTTGCCGTGCTTGGCCACTTTGGCGCCGGCCGCCGCCGCAACCAGCGCCGCACCGGAGGAGATGTTGAAGGTCAACGGGCCGCCGCCGCCAGTGCCGACCACGTCTACCAGTTGGTCGCGCTCTTCCGGCGTGAGCGGAAGCGGCGTGACACGCTCGCGCATCACCTGGACAAAGCCAGCCAGCTCCGGCGCCTGTTCGCCACGGGTTGCCATCACGGTCAACAGCGCCGCGGTCTCGATTTCCGGCACCTCGCCGGTCAAAATCATTTCCAACGCGCGGGCTGCCTGCTCGCGGGTCAGCGCCGTGCCGTCCTCGGCGAGCGGTTTCAAGTATTCCTTCAAAGAGACCATATCTTTCTATGATAGCGGCGGAGCATGGGAACGGCGCGAGGCGCCGCGAGGCCGGTTTGCTCCCCCTTCGGCGGGCAAGATAGTATTTGCATACCGCTGGCGCGGAGCCGCCGATCCGGAATTCACCGGGCGCGGCCCCGAATTCCCCAAAGCCCCAGCGAACTTGGACGGTCCCCGACGACATGAAAATTCACGAATATCAGGCAAAGGAAATCCTGGCGAAATACGGTGTTGCCGTGCCCAGGGGCGAAGTGGCCAACACGCTGGAAGAAGCCTCGACGGTGGCCCGCAAGCTGTTTGCCGAGGGCGCCTCGGGCGTCGTGGTCAAGGCGCAGATTCACGCCGGAGGCCGCGGCAAGGGCGGCGGCGTGAAGGTGGCTCGCAGCCGCGAGGACGCCGAACTCTACGCCAAGCAGATTCTCGGCATGACGCTGGTGACCCACCAGACCGGCCCTTCCGGTCAAAAGGTCCAGCGGCTGCTCATCGAGGAGACCGCCAGCATCGATCGCGAGTTGTATCTGGGCATCGTGCTCGACCGCGTCACCAGCAAGCTGGTCTTCATGGCCTCGCAGGCCGGCGGCATGGAGATCGAGGAAGTGGCCGCCAAGACGCCCGAGGCCATCTTCAAGGAGACCATCGACCCGGCGGTGGGCTTTGGCGCATGGCAGGCGCGCAAGCTGGCCTTTGCGCTGGGCCTCAAGCCCACGCAGATCAACGCGGCGGTCGTATTCCTGCAGAGCCTCTACAAAGCATTCGTTGACACCGACGCCTCGCTGGTGGAGATCAATCCCTTCATCACCACCAAGGACGACAAGCTCTTCGCGCTCGACTCCAAAATCACCTTCGACGACAACGCACTCTTCCGCCACGCCGACATCAAGGCGCTGCGCGACACGGCCGAAGAGGACCCGCTCGAAGTGGAGGCCAGCAAGTACGCTCTCAACTACATCAAGCTCGACGGCTCCATCGCCTGCATGGTGAACGGCGCGGGCCTGGCCATGGCGACGATGGATATTATCCAGTACGCCGGCGGCAGCCCGGCGAATTTTCTGGATGTCGGCGGCGGCGCAACGCAGGAACAGATCGAGCACGCGTTTGAGATCCTGCTTTCCGACGCACACGTGAAGGCGATCTTCATCAATATTTTTGGCGGCATCCTGCGCGTGGACCGGCTGGCCACGGGCGTGGTCGCAGCGGCGCGCAATCTTCATGTGAAGGTGCCCATCGTCCTGCGCCTCGAAGGCACCAACGTCGAAGAGGGCCGCAGGATTCTTGCCGAGTCCGGCTTGAATTTCCAAGTAGGAGAAACGATGAAGGACGCGGCAGAACTGGTGGTAAAAGCAGCCGCAAGCGTGGGGGCATAACATGGCAGTGCTAGTGGATAAGAATACACGGCTGATCGTCCAAGGAATTACCGGCAAAGAGGGAACGTTCCACGCCAAAGGCGCTGCCGACTATGGCACTCAGGTTGTTGGCGGAGTCACTCCAGGCAAGGGTGGAACCACGCACGAAGGCTGGCATGTCTTCAACACCGTGGCCGACGCGGTGGAGAAAACCGGCGCCAACGCGACCGTGATCTTTGTTCCGCCGCCGTTTGCCGCCGATGCGATTCTCGAAGCCGAGGACGGAGGCATTCCGCTGATCGTCGCCATTACCGAGGGCATTCCCACGCTGGACATGATCAAGGTGTGGGCCAAGCTGAAGAACTCGAAGTCGCGGCTCATCGGCCCCAACTGTCCCGGCGTCATCTCGCCCGGCAAGGCCAAGATCGGGATCATGCCCGCCAATATTCATAAAGAGGGCTCCGTCGGCATCGTCTCCCGCTCCGGCACACTGACGTATGAGGCCGTGCACCAGCTCACGCAACGCGGCATCGGCCAATCGACGGCCATTGGTATCGGCGGCGACCCGATCATCGGCACCACGCACATCGACGCGCTGCGTCTGCTCAACGACGACCCCGAAACCGAAGCCATTGTGATGATCGGCGAGATCGGCGGCTCCGCCGAAGAGGCCGCGGCGGAGTTCGTCCGGCTGCATGTGAAGAAGCCGGTGGTGGGTTTCATCGCCGGACAGACCGCGCCTCCGGGCCGCCGCATGGGCCACGCAGGAGCGATCATTTCGGGCGGCCAGGGCACCGCCGCCGACAAGATGAAAGCCATGACCGCGGCGGGAATCCATGTGGTCGTTTCGCCGGCGGAGATCGGCGCAACGCTGGCGCGGGTCATCGGAAGAGGATAGCTTCTAGCTCTTAGCTGCTAGCTTCCAGCTTTCCGCACAAAGGCCACCGCGACGGTGGGCCTTCGTGCTTTAATGAGTTCGAGATTCATTTCAATGCAAGAGCTTTGGATTGGTGTCGTCGAGGTCCTTACCGAACCGAGCATCGGGGAGGGAGACACACGTGCGTTTACAAACGTTGTTTCCTGGGCGAAAACCGCTTCAGATTATGTCGATTCGGTTACGCTTGTTTTCGCCGAATACGGATGGACTGTGCTGGGCATCGAAAACGAGCGCCCGGTAGCGAGCGAAACCGACTTCAACGAAGAAATCGCTGACATCATTGAACGCGCGAAACAGAATCCGAATGCCTGTATCTTTGCGACGTTCCATTACTATCCATCGAAACCGGCTTAGCGAACAACAATCAAGCTGGCAGCTAGCAGCTAGTAGTTAGAAGCTGTCTCTCACCACACCCGGCACGGCTTGGGATTCACCATCGGCGCGGTCTTCTTGCAACTGAAGCTCTTGGCAAACTCCGGCAGGTCCTGGAGGACGGTGTTGGTGCGGTACTCGTCTGGCGCGTGCGGATCGCTCTCGGCCTGGGTGCGCAACTGCTCGGGCCGCGTCTGCGTGCACCACTGCTGCGCATAGGCGATCCAGAAACGCTGGTCGGGCGTGTAGCCGCCGGTCTTGGCGTTCATGTCCAGGTGCACGGCCTCGGCCTTGTCGAGCCAGGCCAGCCACGCCAGCCAGAGCCCGCCCAGGTCGGCCAGGTTCTCGCCCAAAGTGAGCTTGCCGTTCAGGTGAACGCCGGGCACGGCTTCGATGGCGTCATACTGCTTCACCATGCAATCGGCGCGGTCGTCGAATTTTTGTTCGTCGTCTTTGCTCCACCAGTTCCTCAGGTTGCCGTCCTTGTCGAACTGGCGGCCCTGGTCGTCGAAGCCGTGCGTCAACTCGTGGCCGATGGTCGAGCCCATGTCGCCGTAGTTGGCCGCGTCGTCCTCCTTGCCGCTGAAGAAGGGCGGCTGCAGGTAGCCGGCGGGAAAGTTCACGTTGTTCATCTGCGGATCGTAGTAGGCGTTCACGGTGGGCGGCGTCATCTGCCACTCGCCCTTGTCCACCGGCTTGCCGATCTTGGCCAGGTCGCGCGCCACCTCGAACTCATGCGCGCGCATCTGGTTGCCCAGCGCATCGCCGCGCACAATTTCGAGCTTGGAGTAGTCGCGCCACTTGTCGGGATAGCCGATCTTGTTCATCACCGCGTGCAACTTGTCCTTGGCCTTCACCTTGGTCTCCGCGCCCATCCAGTCCAGCGCGTCGATGTCCTTGTCCATGGCCTGCTCGATGGCCAGCGTCATCTCCAGGGTGCGCTGCTTTTCGGCGGGCGGAAAATATTTGGCCACATAGGCCTGGCCCAGCGCCTCGCCCAGTTCGGCATCCACGCGGCTGGTGCAGCGCTTCCAGCGATTCTGCTGCTTCTCCGCGCCATTCAGAATGTGTGCGTAAAAGTTCCAGTTCTCGCTGTCGAAGCTCTGCGGCAGGCTGGTGCCGGCATAGGCGTGCAGCAGATGCCAGCGCAGGTAAGTGCCGATCTGCGCGACCGGCGTATCAGCCACCAAAGCATTGAACTCCGCAAAGAACTTCGGTTCGGTGTCATTTGTCTTGCCCGCGGCGGGCGCGTGGGCGGCGGCGATGTAATCTGCCAGGGAAAAATGTGTCAGCTCCTTCGAGAAGCCGGCCACATCCGTGGGGTGGTTCAGATTTTGCGGGTCGCGCTGCTCGGTGATGGTGAGCGAGGCCTTGGCCAGACGAGTCTCGATCGCCAGCACAGTTTCCGCGTCCCTAGTGGCCTGCGCGTCCGGCTCGCCGGCCAGCGTGAAGATGCTGCGCACATGAGCCACGTACTGCTGACGCTGCTCGACGGATTTCTCATCGGTGCGCGTGTAGTAGTCGCGCTCCGGCAGGCCGAGACCACCTGCGATATAGAAGGAAATCACCGAACTCGAGTCGGCGTAGTCCTGGTTCGATCCCATGCCAAAGAAGGCGTTCACGCCGATTGCATGCAGGTGCGCCAGCAGCGCGGGCAGTTGCGCGGCTGACTTGAGCGCGGCGATGCGATCCAGCTCCGGCTGGAGCGGCGCCAGGCCCAGTTTGTTCACGGTGGCCGTATCCATGCAGCTTGCGTATTCGTCGCCGATCTTCTGCTCGTTCGCGCCGCGTGTGGCCGTGGGCTCGGCTGCCGCTTCGAGAATCTGGCGCAGGTGGAGACGGTTCAACTCATACAGTTCCGTGAAACGGCCATAGGCGGCCTGGTCGGCGGGCAGCGGGTTGCGCTTGAACCAGCCGTTGCAACTGTAGCGGTAGAAGTTCTCGCAAGGGTCCACGGTCTTGTCGACGAGCGATGGATCGAAGACGCGCAACTCCGGTGTTGCGGCGGGCGGCGCAGTCTGGCCCAGCGCCAGAGTTCCGCCCAGGCCGGCGGCCTGGAAGACAAGGAGTGCGATCGAAGAGCGAAGAGGGAGTGCCGTACGAAGAAACATGCCGAAACTCTAGCAGATTTGCCGCCTCTCGGCGTGGGAAACGATGGCCCATTACAATGGAATCGCCGACGCAAATTCTATCGAGGAGCAAATCAAGTGGCGCAACGCACCTTCAGCATCGTCAAGCCGGACGCGGTCCGCAAAGGCTACACCGGGGCCATCCTGGCCGAGATCGAAAAGGCCGGATTCAAGCTGGTAGCCATCAAGAGGCAGTCCATTTCGGTGGAACAGGCCAAGGGCTTCTATGCCGTCCACGAAGGCAAGCCCTTCTTCGACACGCTCTGCGCCTTCATGTCGTCCGGGCCGCTTTTTCTCATGGTCCTGGAGAAGGAGAACGCCATCACCGACCTCCGTACGCTGATGGGCGCCACCAACCCGGCCAACGCCGAAGAGGGAACCCTCCGCAAGAAGTTTGCCGGCTCCATTCAGGAGAACGCCATCCACGGGTCGGATGCGGAGGAGACCGCCGCGTTCGAGATCGGCTACTGGTTCGCGGGATATGAGTTGATCTAGCTCCACTGAGGACATCATCTCTCAAGCCGCGTTCCTTGTCATCGTGAGCCCCTTCCTCACGAAAGACGAAGGACTTCTATATTGGAGCGCATTACTGCAGCTTCACGCTGATTTCGGCTCCCGTGTAGTGCGCGCTCTTGAGCGGAGTGGGCGTAAGCGAGATGCCGGCGGGATGCGCCTTCGAGACCAGGACAACCTGGAAGGTGCGATCGCGCAACATGCCGTCATAGGCGCCGGTTCGTTTGCCGATGGTGAGCGTCTTCGTGCTGTCCTCCCAGCGAATGGAAATCTGCGTAAAGCCGCCCTTTTCGTACGCGAAGGTTGTGCCCTCATCTTCATACAGCGTGAATTCGCCGTCGGCGCCCGCATAGACGTAAAGCGTTGTGGGATCGGAGGGCTTTTCAGCGACATACTGCATCGCAGGTCCGTAGGGAATGATCGATCCGGCCCGCACGAAGACAGGAATCTGGTCGGATGGGGCAGGAGCAGAGATGTTGTCGGACTCGGCGGCTTGGCCGGTCCAGTAGTCGTACCAGGTGGAGGCTGCCGGCAGGTAGACGGGCCGGTCTCGCTGCTTGTACTGGACAATGGGCGCCACCAGCAGGGCGGGGCCAAACATGAATTCGTCGTTCAGCTCGCGGGCGGTGCGATCGGCGGGAAAGTCCATCACCAGCGGGCGAAGCATGGTGTAGGAGTGCTGCGTGGTCCAGCCGGCCATCGAGTAGATATAGGGAAACAGCGCATAGCGAAGGCGATCGAACTTCAGCTCGGCGTTGTACGCGGGCGAGTCTTCGCCCAGGGTCCACATCTCGCGCGGCCGCAGTTCGCCGTGCACCCGCAGGATGGGCGTGAAGGTAGACAACTCGAACCAGCGCGTATTCAGTTCGCGCCACTCTTCTTCATCGGCCGCGGTCATGGGTTCATGGGAGTAGCGTTGCTGCATGGTATAGCCGCCGGTATCCATGGTCCAGTAGGGCAGGCCGGAGACGCTGGCGCCCAACCCGGCAGGGATCTGCTTGGCCATGGCGGTCCAGGTGGACGTGGTGTCCCCCGACCACGTCACGGTCGAGTAGCGCTGCTCGCCGGCAAAGCCGGACCGCGTAAGAATGAAGACGCGCTGATCGGGAGCGGCCCCACGCTGCCCGGTGTAGACCCCCAGGCTGTTTTCGAGAGCATATCCGTTCAACATGCGTGAACCGGTGCCGAGATAGGTGGGTTGCATGTGGGTCTGCTGGCCTTCGAGCGAAGGCGGAGACGGCAGCAGGTCCGGTTCGGTCGCATCCATCCACCAGGCGTCGATGCCTTTTTGGAAGAGGCGCGCATTGAGCTGCGACCAGAAGAGCTTGCGTGCGCCGGGGTTGAAAGCGTCATAGAAGGTGTAAGGCTGGCGAATCCAATCCTTGACGTTCTCCTTCAGGTTCAACTGGTACAGATACCCGCGCGCGTCCATCTGTTTGGCGTTTTCTGTATTGGGGTTGAATTTGCCCCACACGGAGATCATCACGTGAGCATGCAGCGCATGGAGCGCCTTGAGCCAGCCGTCGGGATCGGGAAAGCGCGTGGGATCGAACTCGTGGGAGCCCCAGGCATCGGGACGCCAGTACTGCCAGTCCTGCACGATGTTGTCGAAGGGGATCTTGCGCTCGCGGAACTGCTTGACCACATCGAGAGATTGATCGGCCGTTTCATAGCGCTGCCGGGACTGCCACAGGCCAAAGACCCAGTTCGGCAACATGGTTGCTTTGCCGGTAAGCAGACGATAGCCGTCGATGACCTGGTCGATGGATGGGCCGTAGACGAAGTAGTAATCGATGCCATCCCCAACGTGGGACCAAAGCGAAGTATCCGCGTCCGGCGCAGGCGTCTTCCACCGGAACTCAAGGGTGCTCTGCTCTTCGGGATCGTTTTCAATCCTGATTGAGTACTTGTGGCCGGCTTCAAGATGGACTCGAATCTGGTCATTCGAGGTCAGCCAGTTCTGCCGCCAGTGGTTCATCACCAGTTTTCCGTCCAGCCATACCTTGATGCCGCCGTTCGAATAGGCCTGAAACTGGTAGCCGCCTGTTGTGGGGGCTAGGATCGAGCCGACCCAGGATTCCCGCTTCACATGCCAGGAGCCGGATGCGGTTTCGGGATGATCGGTCTGGGCGCTGTTCAAGCGAAGATGAGCGGAGATATCCGCGGTTTGTTGCGGCGGCTCCGACGTGTCGGCCGGCGCCACGGTCAAACCTCCCCGCTTGTCCTCCTGGTCGTACAGGTTCGCCGCTGGAATCGCCTCGAAGGGGCGAAGATCTCCGAATCGAGTGAAGGAAGTGTTGTCCCAGAGAATGCCATAGCCCTTCGACGAAACAAGAAAAGGCACCACCACATTGGTGTTGTGCTGCCAAAGATCCAGGTCATATCCCTTGATATCGACGGTCCCCAACTGCATCTGCCCCAATCCATAAAGGGATTCGCCTTCGTCGGCCTTCCACTTCTGTTGAATATGGAAGACATTTTCGCCTTGCACCGTCGCGGGCACGAGAGCCCTGCTGCCTGCGGTCTCCGAAAGGAGGGAACGCCCTGCATCGTCCGCAAACGAAACGGCTCCGCTCTCCCTGTCAACGATCACGCGCAGTTTGGCAGTAGAGAGCGTGAAGCTGGCCGGTGACTTGCCGATCTTGAAACTCGTCCCGGCCGCCGCCAGCGGAACCCTGTCGATCGAGGTGCGCCCGAAGAACTCCGGGGACGGAGAAAACGCAACGCGCACTACCGTGTCAGAGATGACTTGGATTCGGAGTTCGCCGGAGATCAGCCGAACCGCCATGCCATCGGCTTCCTGTTCCATCGTGGGCGTCGTGGCCGCTGGGAAACCGAGCGCCGGAATACCCCAGCAGATTGCCAGCATTGCAAGGCATCTGATTTTCATGAACAAAAGGATAGAGCAACAGGGCGCATGGGTGTCCGCACATGGGCTAGCGACAGGATCGGCGCGAAAGAAATCCTTCAGCGCGGCTTCCCATTGGCGTTTGCCGTCGATCTCCGGTCCGACGCGTAGGCCACATACATGGTCTGCGAGATTTGGTTCACGGCGGGAGGAGGTATCCTTCCTGTCTGGGGGCGAAGATGCACGTCTTCCAACAGCTGCCTCATCTCTATTCTTCAACTGTCTCTGTATCGTGGCTTGCAACCCGTCTTGAAGATCCTCTCGATACCGCGAAGACGGAGACTCCGGATCATATTTTGGCGCAATATGCCTTGTTGCGCGCCGGAAGCCGGAAATCGGCCCTGGTAAAAAATCCTTGACATATTCCCATATAGGTATGCAATGTTCTTCCCATGGCACGTGCCGCTACCACCTCCGACGTCTTCAACGCAGTTGCCGAGCCCCGTCGCCGGCAGATCCTTACCCTCCTCGTCGTGGCCGAACGCCCGGTCGGCGAAATCGTCGCCATGCTGCAAATCGATCAGCCATCCGTCTCGAAGCACCTGCGCGTGCTCCGCGACGTCGGCCTCGTCCATGTCCGCCGCAATGGCCGCCACAAGCTTTATCGCACCAACGCCGCAGGCATACGTCCCCTGCACGAGTGGGCCGCCACCTTCGAGCGCTACTGGAGTCATCAGTTACACCGCATCAAGGAGCGGGCCGAAGCCAAGATGCAGTGCGGCCCGGCGCCTCATCCCACCCCAAAGGAGAAGCCATGAATTCGACCCTCCCGGAACTCGAAAATCTCATTTTTTCGATCACCCAGGAAATCCGCGTAAATGCTCCGCTCGATGTCACCTTCGAAGCGCTCCTGGAGCAGACTGGTCCTGCCAACGAAACTCCTGACGGAACCCCCATGCCGATGAAGCTGGAACCGTGGCCCGGCGGCCGCTGGTTCCGCGATCTCGGCAGGGACAACGGCCACTTCTGGGGCAACGTACAGGCCATCAAGCGCCCCACGCTGCTTGAAATCGCCGGGCCGCTCTTTATGTCCTATCCGGTCGCCAACAACATGCAGTACAGACTCAGCGAAGAAGGCGGCGTCACCCTGATCAAGTTCCACCACTCCGCCTTCGGCCTCATCCAGGACGACCATAAGAAGGGGGTCGCGACTGGCTGGAACCACATCCTCGAGCAGGTCCGCCGCCGCGCCGAAGGCAAGCCTGCTCCTACTCGCTAGAAATCTTCCAGAAAAGGAGAACCGTCGTGTCTATTGCACAGCCCCTCGTCGCAGAGTCCATCGCACAGTCGCTGCTCAGGGAATTTGAGACGCAAGCGCCCATCACGCGGAAATTCATCGAGCGCCTGCCGGACGACAAACTGGCATGGAAGCCGCATACGAAGTCCATGACAGCCGGGCAGCTCGCCTTCCATCTCGCCACGGTGCCAGACGCCGTGGTCCGCATTGCCGGGACCAACCCGGCCCAGGTTTCCAACTTCAACTTTCCGCAACCAGCCAGCCGCCAGGAGGTGCTCAACGCCTTCGACGAATGCATCGCCACCGTGCGGGACCTGCTCCCGAAGTTCGATGACGCGGCGATGCACGACATTTGGCGCCTGGTTGCCGGCAATCGCGAAGTTCTCGCCCAACCGCGCGGAGAATTCCTGCGCGACGTGATGCTCAGCCACTGGTACCAGCATCGCGGTCAGTTCAGCGTCTATCTGCGCATCCTCGACATCGCGGTGCCCGCGAGCTGGGGACCGAGCGCCGACGAACCGCCGCCCTTCCTGCAAAAGACGCCGGGGTTCTAGAGCCTGTTATGAACTTCCGTTGAGCAACTTGAAGAGGTTGGCGATCATGAGGCAGGCGAAGGCGAGGTAGTGAAATGTGCGGACGGTCGTAGCCATTCGTTCATAGTCCCGAGCGAGGCGGCGGAAACGGGCGACCCCGGCGCAGCTTCTCTCACCACCCATCGTCGGCGATAAAGCAGGCATTCCACACTCTTCTGATTCCAAAGGAACAAAGTTAATAACAGCCTCGAGAACGATTTCCGGATGCAGGGCAGGTGGGAGCTATGATCGATTTATGGATACCCATTACAAACTGGGAGACATTCTCGCCAACGCGATCACGCACGGGATCGGCGCGATTCTGGCCGTGGTGGGTGCTGTCTACCTGATTGCCGTCTCGACGCGGGGAACGGCCCTGCTGGTCGTGAGCTGCTCCGTCTTTTCCTGCACGCTCGTGCTTGTCTACCTGTGCTCCACGCTGTACCACTCGCTGGTGCGGACGCGGGCGCGGCATGTCTTTCAGATCCTCGATCACGCATCGATCTACCTGCTGATCGCGGGCACCTACACGCCCTTTACCCTGATCGCGCTGCGCGGGCACCTGGGCTGGTTCATCTTCGGCGTCGAGTGGACGCTGGCCGTCGCCGGAGTCGTTTTCAAGAGCTTTGCCGTAGGTAAATACGAGGTAGCGTCGGCGCTGGTCTACCTGTTTCAGGGCTGGTTCGTGGTTTTCGCGGTCCTCCCGCTCTTCCATGCCATCGGCTGGGGCGGGATCGCGTGGATGGGCGCCGGCGGCTTGGCTTACACGCTGGGCATTGTCTTCTTTGCCCTCGACCGGCTGCGCTATTTTCATGCCACCTGGCATGTGTTTGTGCTGGCCGGCAGCGTGGCCCACTTCTTTGCCATTCTTTTCTACGTGGTCCCGGCCGGGCGATGATCCGGTTGCTTTGTCCGCGACTCCGGAAGGCTGAGGGGCGCGGAATCTCTGTCGCGCGACAGAGATTCCGCCGCTTCTTCGCTCACTACGCTGCCGCTTATTCCAGCTCGCGTTGCGCGCGCAAGAGATCTTCCGGGATTCCAATGTCGATGAAGTAGCCCGATGTCAGGAATGCAAGCGGCCGCAGTTCTTGTATGCGGGGCGCAAAGAAATCCATCTCCAGTGAAAAGGCGGCGGGCATCTTGTAGGACGCGAATACGTCCCGGTTCATGACATAAGCGCCCGTGTTGATCTTTCCCGGCCCCGGCTGCCCCTTCTCGGCGAAGCCGACGACGCGATTTTCGCGCACGAAAACGCGGCCATACCGGGTGCAATCGGCCGCCTCCGCCACCGCAATCGAGACCGCGACTCCGCACTCGAGGTGCCGCGCGAGCATGGCCGCGTAATCGAGATCGACAAGAGTGTCGCCGTTCAGAACAAACACGGCGCGGCTGCCGGCCATCGTAAGTGCCCGGAGCACAGCACCGCCCGTGCCCAGCGGTTCATCTTCGACTGTATAGGCCAGTTCCAGCCCCTCGAACCGCTCGCCAAAACGTTCGCGGATCATGCCGGCCAGATAGCCTACCGACAGGATTGCCCGCTTCATGCCTTTTTGTTGGAGTCTTCGCAGCAGCAGTTCGAGAAACGGGCGGTTGCCCACCGGCGCCAGCACTTTGGGCATCCCCTGGATCACGGATGCTAGGCGCGTACCGAAGCCGCCTGCCAGCACAATGGCTTCCATAGTCAGCGCACCGCCTGTGCTGAAACGGCATCGCCAGGACGGCGCCGTCCTCTGTCTTTGCCAGCCTCGATTTCGCTTGGAGCAAGCCCGCTCACGGCAGCCTCCAGGACTCGACGCCGTTCCCCGTAAAGTGACACCGAACCACGGTCCCTTCCTTGGTGGCTGTCAGCGCATCCACGACGTGAAGTTTGTTCTTCACGTCCACCAGGAACATCATGAATCCGCCGCCTCCGGCGCCCGACACCTTGCCGCAGTATGCCCCCGCTGTTTTTGCCGCGTGGTAAAAGCGCTCGATGCGGTCATTGGTAATGCTGCCGGCCATCTCCTTCTTGGTTTGCCAGGCCGACTCCATGACCGTGCCAAGTTGCCGGATATCGCCTCGCAGGAGACATTCTTTCATGGCAATCGCGTCTCTTTTCGTGCGGTGCATGGCGTCGATCGCTTTTTGATTCTGAATCTCGACGTTGTGCGATTGCTCTGCAATGATTGCCGCCGAGTCCCGCGACTGGCCTGTATAAAACAGGATCAGCGAACTTTCCAGCTCCGAAACGATCCAGGCTTTCACGCGCAACGGATTGACCAGGGCATGATCGTTTCCGCTGAACTCCATAAAATTGAAGCCGCCGAAGGCTGCGGCATACTGATCCTGACGGCCCCCATGCAGTCCAAGGTCGCAACGCTCAATCTGGTAGGCCACGGAAGCGATGTCATATTCGCCGAGCGGCAGATTGAGCATTTCGCCAAACGCCTGCACCATGGCGACAACCAGAGTGGAGGAAGAGCCGAGTCCCGACCCCGGCGGAGCATCGCAAGAGGTGGTCACCGTCACCGCGAGAGGCTTTCCGCCGTTATATTGGGCGACAATCCGGTTATATACGCCGCTATGAAGGGCGAGGACTCCATTGCATGGGAGAACAGGGACAAGATCGTAGGAAACTGCATCGCCGACATCCGCCGCGATAAAGCGAATCTTGCCATCCAGGGACGGCTCGATGGTGCAGTGGGCGTAGAGATCGACGGTTGCGTTCAAGACTGCGCCGCCATAAAGGTCACAGAACGGCGCAACGTCAGTTCCGCCCCCGGCAAAGCCAAGCCGCAAGGGAGCGCGCGCTCGTATCAACATGAATCCATCTCCTGGTGTCCTGAGTCTAAAGCACGCTTACACAAGCCAACAATAAGGACTGCGGCAATAGGCAGATTGAAGCAGCCTGAAGGCTCAAGGCTGAAGATTCTGACGGTTGGTTGGGTTCTTTTTGGTGATCAGTCCGTGAATCTGGTTGGCGGCGACGATCCACGGAACCAGTACGGAAAAAACGAGGCGACCCAGAAGCGTGCGAGGTCCGGTGCGGTAGATGAATCTCCAGTCGGGGTGGAATGCCAACCAGCATTGCATCCCGAGGACCAGCAAGAACGGATAGATGGTCCACGGCAGGGTGAGCAGGGCCAACAGTTGCAGGAGACAGCGGGTTGCGTTGCGGAAGAGGCGCGCGGGGCGGACGCCGAGGATGCCGTCGCTGATGGCATACCGGGCGAGCTGGTGGCAGGCCGACAGAAGGGTGTTCTGGGGACAGTAAAGAGCCTTGGCGCGCTCAACAAAGGCGGGTGAGGTCAGGCGCCGGGCCTGCAGGTCGAAGAGGGTATCGTCCCCCAGGAGCACGGATTCAGGAAAACCGCCGATACGCTGCCAGAGGTCTTTGGTGAAAGCCATGGACCGCGCGGTACAAGATTTGGTTGGGACCTCCGGCGAGAGCTTGACGCTGAAGAAGGGCGCGGAGGCGATGTCCCAAAGGGTGGAACCAGCCAGGTCGAGACACGCGCCGCCGAGAGCGTATTCGGCGGTAGAGGCGGCGATGGGTGCGGTGATGCGGGCCAGCCAATCCGGCGGGTAAGTGCAGCCCGCGTCGGCGCAAGCGATGATCTGGGAGCGGGCGGCGGCAATGGCCACATTGCGGCCCCTGGAGACAGGACCGGGGCAGTTTTTCAGGTTGCAGGTTTCGTCGCGGATGGGCAGCAGATTGGGGTGTTCGCGGGCGGCATCGACGAGCCACTCCCAAGTGCCGTCGGTCGAGCCGCCGTCCACAATCACGATCTCGGCCGGAGGAGGAACCTGGTCAAGCAGGCTGGGAACGAGCCTGCCAATGTCCTGGACCTCGTTGAGGACGGTGGCAACGATGCTGAAAGGCTGCATGGGGCCAGTATAGCGGTGCGGGTGGTCCGCGGCGAGCGGCCAAAGCGCCGCAAATTGACCTTCCGCACGGTTTGACGATAGAATTGTAAAGTTTGGCGATGCACCCTTTTGAGGATGTGCAGGGCTATGCTGGGCTCACCGCTGGGAACCGTGGCGTGTGTGCAGCCCGCTCCCGATGCAGTCACTCTCTGTATGCGCCCCAATGATGTACACGGTATCCGATTTTTGAATGCGCCTCGTTTTGAGACCGGAGCGCTGGAGGGTTTGTTATGTATGCAGTCATTCGCACCGGCGGTAAGCAGTACCGGGTCGCACCAGGCGACGTGGTGAAGATTGAAAGCGTGGTTTCCGAGGACCAGACCGTCGAATTCAGCGACGTCCTGGCGGTCAGCGGCGAGCCCGGAACCATGACCAAGCCGGCTGCCGCCAAGGTGACGGCCGAGGTGCTCGGCGAGGGCCGCGGCGACAAGATCCTGGTCTTCCACCTGAAGCGGAAGAAGCAGTACAAGAAGCTGCAGGGGCACCGGCAGAACTTTACCGAGGTGCGCATCAAGGCCATCGAGGCCGACGGCGTGACCTATACGGCGGAGCAGTAGCTCTTAGCTTTCAGCTGAGGAAGAGCGGCAACAAAGACGATTGGCCCAAGCGGGTAGAACTGAAGGCTGAAAGCTGATAGCTGATAGCTGGAAAAGGAGATTCGGCAATGGCACATAAGAAGGGTGGAGGCAGCTCCACAAACGGACGCGACTCGAATGCACAGCGGCTGGGCGTAAAGGCCTTTGGCGGCGAACTGGTTACCGGCGGCTCGATCATCATGCGCCAGCGCGGCACCCGCATCAAGCCCGGTCTCAATGTGGGCATCGGCTCCGACGACACGCTCTTCGCCAAGGTGAGCGGCCGCGTGAAGTTCAGCGACCACGGCAACCGCGGGCGCTTCGCCTCCATCGAGCCGGTTCCGGCCGAGTAAACCCATCCAGGTTAACGGAAGAGGCCGCGGGGCACCGTGGCCTCTTCTTGTGTGCGCCGCGTTGGTTGAGCCGCCCTTCGCGGGCGAAAGCTCCCGGCGCAAAGGAAAAGGGCCGGATTCCTCTCGGAGTCCGGCCCTTTTTATCTTTTCAATCCGCGCGGCATCCGCGTTTACAGTTCGGATTCTCTCTTTTTCAGATTGCGGTTGAGCACCTTGTCCACCACGCTCTCCACGTCGGTGAGGAAGAAGCCGTTGGCCTGCTGCGGGACGGCCACCTGGGTTCCTGTGTGGCCCAGGGCGGAAGCGATTTCGTTCCAGCGGTAGATGGTCGAGTTGGCCGGCATCACGAGCGGCTGGCGGGCCGGTTCGGGGACGGCGCAGTAGACCACCCAGGCGGCGAGGGCCACCAGGATCAGCGATTCGTATACGAATTGCAAGGGGTCGGTCAGCGAAGTGCCGCGGGACCAGAACATCGCGAGGACGAGATCGCCGGAGGCCATCACGCCAAAGCCGAGCGCGATTCCGAAGGCGAGATCGCGAACCGAGAGGCGCAACGCATTGATGCTCAGACAGAGGAAGGCCAACAGGCACAATTCGAGGATGCTGATCGAACGCATCAGCGCATAGGCAATGTCGGGGATGAGCATCAGGCCCTTGTGAGCGAAAGAAATCGAGGAGACTGCCACAATCGCGGAGACCAAAGCCGCCCAGCGAAAGATCACGACGCCGAACTTCATCAGCCCCGAGAAGGCTGAAAGAGCGGAGCGGAAGACCTCCATGCAGACGAAGAAGAGGATCACCGAGCTGGTGATATAGACCGCCCAGTAAACGAAGAAATAGATTGCGAAGCAGTAATCGTTGAACCAGTGCTGCGCCTGCCCGTAAAAGAGAAGAAGCAGAACTGGGGTTGCAACAACCCGCAGCGCCAAGTAGCCTGACATCGCCGGGAAACGGCGATACAGCTTCTTCCACCAGAAGAGGGTGCCGAGCACAGCCCAAAGGGCAAATTCGGCGACGCTCATCACGGACATGGCAGTTTGCGAGGACATAAGGACTCTGTTGCCATCCTAAGAACCCTCTCAGGATAGCGCCGAACATCCTCAACCTCAACAGCAAAACTAGCCCAGCGATGACACTTTCGTGTCATTCCGATCGTTTCTAGTGCCCGGCGCTCCTAGTTGCTGGGAGGATTGACGGGGCAAATGTGAGGTCCGCATCCGGGTCCTGGCATGCTTGCGGTGGCCGACTGATGACTGGAGACAACGGCCGCGGTCCTGGGTGTCACGGCGGCGGCGGCGACGCCGGCGAGAACGATGGAGAAGGCAAAGATGCGAAGGGCGAGTTTCATAGTTGGTTACCCCTGAAGAAATTGGATGTGCGGGAGTCTTGACTCCCAGTACGCCTAACAGGGTAGAGCAGAATTTCTGTTAAGTCCAGTTTTTTCATAGATATGAAATAATAGTAAACAGAACATTACTAACGTCATCATCCCCTGACGGTAATCTGCCGGCGGTAACCTTTTTTCTGCCGCGCAGCGGCTCTCTTCCGGGCCCGCCCCGCATGGTAAAATAGACCCAGGCAAATGCGCGTGAAAGCCTTCGTTTTTCAAACGGTTAATCCCCGAATTCCCACCCGGAATCGTAACCGGTAACCGCCCTTCCGGGTGGAGCTCGAAGCGAAAGCCCTGCGAACGGAATCCTATGGCGACTAAAGTACCTGAAAGCATTCCTCTTCCCGTCGAAAACGGCGATAACGGCAGTTATACCGGCGAAAACATTACCGTCCTGGAAGGCATGGAGCATGTCCGGCTGCGCCCGGCCATGTACATTGGCTCAACCGGCGAGATGGGCCTGCACCACCTGGTCTACGAGGTCGTGGACAACTCCGTGGACGAGGCCCTGGCCGGCTACGCCACCAAGATCGACGTCACCATCCACGTGGACAACTCGATCACGGTGACCGACGATGGCCGCGGCATTCCCGTGGACATGAAGACGCTGGCCAGCGGCGAGCAGATGCCGGCCGTGCAGGTGGTGTTGACCAAGTTGAACGCGGGCGGCAAATTCGACGCCTCCAGCTACAAAGTCTCGGGCGGCCTGCACGGAGTGGGCGTGAGCTGCGTCAACGCGCTCTCGCAGGAACTGAGCGTGGAAATCTGGCGCGACGGGTACACCTGGGAGATGGACTTCAGTTGCGGCGCGCCCACCAGCGAACTGCGCCAGGCGGGCACCAGCAAGCGGCGCGGAACCAAGGTGCATTTTCTGCCCGACAAGACCATTTTCACCTCGACCGAATTCAACTTCGACACCTTGGCCCAGCGGCTGCGCGAACTGGCATTCCTCAACAAGGGGCTGGAGATCACGCTCACTGACGAGCGCACCGCCGACGCCAAAACCGGCGACGCGCGGCGCACCGAATTCCGCTATGCCGGCGGCATCGCCGAGTTCGTGAAGCACCTGAACCGGGGCAAGGCCGTGCTGCACGAGAAGCCGATTGTCATGGAGGCTCCGCGCGACGGGGTCGAGATCGAGATCGCTCTCCAGTACAACGACAGTTATTCCGAGACCGTCTTCAGCTTTGCCAACAACATCAACACGGTGGATGGCGGCACGCATCTG
>Ga0181517_10000406_pt1 | contig 59030 bp, 43 predicted proteins | sample PEATcosm2014_Bin_31_FD_119748 | JGI IMG/M metagenome (GOLD analysis project Ga0181517, IMG submission 119748) | Peatland microbial communities from MTU Mesocosm Facility, Houghton, MI, USA - PEATcosm2014_Bin01_30_metaG | ecosystem: Environmental > Terrestrial > Soil > Wetlands > Peat | place... | reverse complement strand
TGGGATACGGCTTCCCTTTGTTGCTGAAGCGCCGCCAGCGCCACGGCGTTTAATGGGACGTTCCGGGCTGATCCGTTCTTGGTTTGCGTCAGCCGGATTATCTTCCGCTTGAGGTCCACTTGTTCCCACTCCAGAGAGAATTGCTCTCCCCATCTCATCCCGGTATACACGCTCACGATGAAGGCGGGCGCTTGTGCTGGATTGTCGCGCTGGATAATGCCCAGCAACTTCCCATATTCAGCCCGGCTTAGGAACCGCATCCGGGCATTGTTCTCTGTTCGCAGTCGCACGAGACGTGCCGGATTACTCTCTACTTTTCCGTTCTCCATGCCAAGCCTGTATGCAAGGGACATGAACGCTCGATAGCGGTTTGCTGTTGCCGGTGTCTTGCAGTGTTTGGAAAGCCACTCGTTAATCTCTTGCGGCGTGATTGAAGACGCGGCCCGCTCTCCGAACGGCTCTCGCAGTATGGAGTCTTTTGTCTTGTAATGAGCGATTGACTTGAGATGAGTCTCGGCGTGTTCAACAGCCATCGCTGACAGATGACCAAACGTGACTACCTTGCCCGGCACGAGTTCAGGCAGTTTGACTTTGCGCCTGGCGTCAGCTTTGCGCTTCTGGTAGAGGGCTAAGGCGTCACTCTTCCGCCCGGCTTTTTCCCTGTGCCGCTTCCCTTCGGCGTAGTAGTGAATCCAGTAGATCCCGGACCCGGCGGGATGCTCATAAACGCCCCTTACGGCCTTGGCTTTCATCTCTCCCCCTATAGGCCGGGATTGTAGCACAGCCACTGGGAGAATAACAGCCATCAAAACAGCCATCGGCAGGAGTACAGCCACCGGAGAAGTTCTACTTGTTTCTCTGTAATTTCATGATTTTATTTGCTTTATTTGGTGGGCCTGCAGGGACTCGAACCCCGAACCAAGGGATTATGAGTCCCCTGCTCTAACCGTTGAGCTACAGGCCCTTCCGCGCTACATCGGGTTGAAACCGCGATGCTTATTGGCGATGGGCGATGTCTTCACGTGCGATCCACGGGCTGGCGCCGGCCGCTCTCTCAGTTTGACACAGGCGCTTGGCAATCGTCACTTGATCGAAGATGCGGACAGAGGGCCGTGTGGGCTGGCGGTAAAGGCGCCGTTCGAAGGTGCAGTCAGCTTCCGGCGCTGCGCGTGTCGCTGGCCACCTACCGATGCAGCGAGACCGGAAGGAAGACCGAACGCTCCCAGGCCACGACAGTCCGGCCAGGTCCTGGTTGCACCTTCGCTGCTTGCGCCATCGCCGCCGCGACGCATCACACCGCGGCGTGCTGGGCGCTGGCCAGAGCGCGAATGAACTCCGGCGTTGAGCCGCAGCAGGCGCCCAGGAACGATGCGCCGGCCTCACGCAGGGCTGCGTAGTGCGAGGCGAAGAACTCTGCCGATGTGGCATAGCGAATGGCGGTTCCCTCCATCGTGGGCAAGCCCGCGTTGGGCTTGATCCAGACGGGCAAATCGCAGGCCGCCCGCAGCCTGCGGCAGATCGGCACCGCGTGCTCCACTCCTACGCCGCAGTTTGCGCCCACCGCGTCCGCGCCCGCTTCCACCATCGCCGCGCCCACGGCTTCGGGCGTTGCGCCCATCATAGTGCGATCCTTGTTCTTTCCGGAGTCGAAGGCGAAGGAAACCACGACCGGCAGGCCTGTGCCTTTGGCCGCCGCCACAGCCAGCCGCGCCTCCGCAATGTCGCTCATCGTCTCAATCAGCAGCGCATCCGCGCCCGCCGCGGCCAGCGACCGGGCCTGTGCGGAAAAAGCCGCTGTCACATCGTCAACGCCGATCTCATTCGCCGCCAAGAGCTTGCCTGTCGGGCCGATCGAGGCAAAGACCAGCGCCTGGCCTGCCGCCCTTCGTGAAATCGCGACGCCGGCGCGATTGATCGCGTCGAGATCTTCCGCGGAACTGCTTTTCATCGCCACTGCGTTGGCACGGAATGTGTTGGTGAGAACAATCTGGCTGCCCGCTTCCGCATAGGCGCGCGCCACTTCTTCCACGCGCTCCGGATGAGTCAGGTTCCAGGTGTCCGGGTTCATCCCTGGAGCCAGGCCACGCGCCTGCAACTGGGTTCCCCAGGCGCCATCGGTAATGAGTGGGCCATCCGTCAGCCACTCGTGCAGTTGGTTCATGCTCTCATCCCTTCGAGCGCCGGCCAATACGGCGCAAGAACCACTTTAACCCAATCGCCGCTTGTGCCTGCAAACGAGCGACCGCCTAACTCAGCGCTGGCCCTTTGCGCCTTCGTGTGCCGGAAAGGTCATGCAATCCACAAACTCGTCCTGAAAGCCGGAATCGGCGGCAAGACTCACATGCTCGATGGCGGGCAAGGCGGGCTCTCCAGAGGCAAGAAGAAGCATCTTTGCGCCGCGCAGGGCGGTGTTGCCCGCCGCGTGGATGCGTTCGATGGGGACTTCGAGCAGGCCGATGGCGATGGCGCTTTCGGCCTGCACATAATTGCCGAATGCGCCGGCGAGATGAATGCGCTGCAAGCTGCCGACGGTTGCGCCCATGCGCTTGAGCAGCAGCCTGAAGCCGCTGGCGATGGCGGCTTTGGCCAATTGCAGTTCGCGAATATCGGACTGGAAGAGAACCACCGGCTCCACGACCGGCAACTGCTTTGCGCCGCCGGCGATGCGGCCCGAAGCGAGAATTGTGCCGCTCCGCAACCCCGTGGCAACCGCATCCACCAGGCCGCTGCCGCAGATGCCGCGGGGCTCCACGTCTCCGATTACGGTGGTGCGCGCCTCGCCGCCGCGGCCCGAGACGCGCGCGATGGCGCCCGTGGCCGCGCGCATTCCCATGCGGATGGAGCCGGCTTCAAAGGCCGGTCCCGCGGCCGTGGACGCACAGACAATTCCGTTGCGGTTGCCGAGGACGATTTCGCCGTTCGTGCCCAGGTCAACCAAGGCAACCAAATCTTCCGCGCTCGCCATGCCCGTGGCAACGATTCCGGCGAGAATGTCCGATCCCACAAAGCCGCCGAGGCAGCGCTCGAAACGAATGCGGCAATCCGAAGGCAGCGGCCAATCCAGATCTTGCGGCTGGAAATACTGCGCGCCCAGATGCGGAGAATGGAATGGGACGTGAGAAAGCGACTCGACATCGAGCCCGGCAAAGAGGTGATGCATCACCGTGTTGCCGACGAGGACCACCTCGGCGATCTCTTCTTCGCGGCCGGGCACGAGCTGCGCAATCGTCTGCCGCAGAGCTACGCGCACGGGAGTGGTCAGGTCGGCGCCGGACAAAGCCGCATGAATTCGGCTCATCACATCCGAGCCGAAACCGGCCTGCGGGTTGAGAGCGGTCGCAACGCCGAGAACGGTGCCCGTGGCCAGGTCGATCGTCTGCGCGACGAGGGTGGTGGTGCCCAGATCGATGGCGATTCCCAGGCCGGATTTGCCCGCGCCGGCGAGGCCGGAGTCGTCCGTGAGGATATCCATCTGCCACTGGCCGCATTCGAGCACCAGCGGCATCTCCGCATGAGCCTGGCAGGCCAGCCGCCAGCCGCCGGCCAGTTCTTCGGCGGAGAAAACCTCGCGGTCCGCGGGGGTGACCGGCAGCGATCCGGCGAGCACGCGGACGCCGCAACCGCCGCAGAGGCCGCTTCCTCCGCAGGGAAACTCGACGCCGAGCTGCGGAAGCGCGGAGTCGAGCGAGGCGCCGCGAGGCACTTCGATCTCAACCGCCAGCGGCTCCAGCCGGATGCGTACTTTCCCCGCGCTCATATCGCTTCCACGATCGATTCTCCCAGAGTGACGCGCACCGCCGCGCCGGGAGGCACGACCAGAAACTCCGCCGCATCCCACACGCCGTCCACGAGGCGCTGAAGCAGCGCAAGCGAGCCCCGCACCTCTTCAAACGCCCATCCCTCTTTCTCCGCTTCGGCGCGCGCCTCGGCGCGAAAGAGGTCTTCCGATTCGACGCCGGTGGAGATATAGGTCAGCCCGGAGTAACTCCGGCGATAGGCGTTGAACTGCTCAAAGAGATAGCTGCCGTTCTCCTCGCCATATTGCGCGACGAGTTCCTCGCGGCTGCGCCGTTCTCCGAGCGCGTTTTTTGCGGAGATGTATGCGGGCTGGAGCGTCTGTCCCGGCGTCTGAAACTCGATCCAACCCGGAGAACGGAAATAGACGCCGGGATGGGCATCGAAATAGGCCTGATAGCGATGGCGATCGCCCATCAACAGGCCGATGCAGTCGTGCGCGCGCGGCAGAACGATCCGTGTTTTTCCCGCGCGCAGGCCCTCGGTTCCACGGCCGCAGAGCGCGTAGCCAAGCAGGATGGCGTCATAGCCCTCCCGGTCCGCGGCATCGATCCGCTCCTGCAGGCGCGGGCGCATCGACGCGCCTAGTTCGTGCAGGCCCATGGGCAACGTCTCCGTCTCGATGGTGTGAGGCGACCGGGAAAGAACGTGGTTCATCTCGCGGGTGAGGACCTGGCAGTGAATCGCTTTAAGGCGCATGGCTTCACCCGAGGAAATCTCCGATGCCGTCTACGAAGTTGCGGCGGCAATCAGTTCGACTTAACTATAGGCCATAACTCTGCTTATCGTAGAGGCTCCCATATTGCGCCTCCATATCGTGTATCAGGGCCTCTTCTTCCTTTGGTAAAGCGTCGAGCGCATCCTCGATGCGCGTCAGCCACTGCTGCTCCTTGCGCGAGAGGTGAAGTTTCTCCTGCGCGACGCCGCTCTTCAGAATCTCAACGGCGGCACGGCCCGCGGCAAGGGTCCGATGGTAGGGAGTGTCGGCGCCGACGATCGCAGTTGCGATTTTCATCGTCGCGTCCGGCGACAGCACCGCTGCCTGCGGGCTCAACCACTCATCGGATACCGTCATCCAGTTTCTCATCTGCAGGGCGCCACCTTCGCTGGCCGCCGCGGTATTCATCAGACGGCAGTCATACGTCAGCAGTTCGGTAAAGACCTCAGGAGCGTTTCCTGAGAGCAGGCGCACATTCTGCACCGATTCATTGCTCCAAAGATCGCACATCGCGGCCGCAATATTGCCCAGCGGACTGAAATGCGCGCAACTGGCAGATTTTCCTTCCATCGAAATCGGGTAGCCGGTAATCACCTTCATCACAGGACCTTCGTACGCGCAATCCTTGGACGGCCCCACCGCGCCCTGCTCGAACGCAGCCAGGCTACGCACGGCGCTCATGGCCCGCACCACCGCCGCCAGAACCTCGGGAAGCATCTTCTGGTGGGCGAGTTGCATGGCCGTGTTGGCAAATCCGCAGGCGGAATCTCCCCCAGGAACTACTCCCGGATGTCTCGCGCAGATATCGCCCATCTCGCCCCATAGCCACGACATGTCTCTGGGCGCAAGTACTCCCAAGGCGAAAACGATGCCCGGAAAATCTCCGTACATCAGCGCCTGGTCGTGAACCTCCTTGCCACCGATGGACTCGATCGAGAGGATGTCGGCGCCGGCCTCCGCGCATAACTCCAATGAGCGATTGAGGCGCTCCCACGCTTGGCCGGTCCTCATCAGAGGCGGTTTCAACCGATCGCGAATATCGGTGGGGGTGACGCGCAAGGCGGCAGCCAGGTGATGCTTGTCGTAGTAGGCCTGGAGATGCCGCTTCAGCAGCGCGGTAAGCTCGGCGCCCCACTCCGGCCGCTCCGTCATAGGCGGCAGAAGCTCAAACTCCAATACGATTCCAGGAACTGCGAGCGAGGCCACGCGCCGCAGGATTTGCTCCGCCATCTGCTCGTAGTGCGCCACCACTTCCGGCCATGTTTCGTCCGTCATGTTCATTGGCGGCAAGGTAAAGTTGACTTCGGGGAAGACAGAACCTCCGCCAATCACCAACCCAAGTCCGCATTCGAGAGGATGCGGGCAAACCCCATACAGCAATTGATCCTGGTTCTGAATCGCAAGTGTGGAATACTTCCGGACTGCCCGCTCACTCACTGTTTCTCGCTCCTGCAAGGAGGTTTCTCACCAAGCCAACCGCTCCGCTTGCGTTCTCACTATATCCATCCGCGCCAATCTCTTTGGCATACTGCATTGTGACTGGGGCGCCGCCGATCATCACTTTCACCCTGGTGCGCAGGCCCGCAGTCTTCAGCGCATCGATGGTTGTCTTCATCGCCGGCATCGTCACCGTTAGCAGCGCCGACATACAGACAATTCGGGGTTCCTGCTCCGTCACCGCGGACACAAATTTCTCCGGCGCAACATCGATGCCGAGATCGATCACGTCGAATCCACTGCCTTCGAGCATCGATGCGACGATGTTCTTGCCGATGTCGTGCAGGTCGCCCTTCACCGTGCCGATGACCACCTTGGCAGAGAGCTTCTCGCCGGCAGCCGTCATCAGCGGGCGAAGCAGTTCCATCGCGCTCTTCATTGCGCGGCCAGCCAACAGCAATTCGGGAACAAAGTACTCTTCTTCTTCGAACAGCCGGCCGACTTCGTCCATGGCCGGGACCATGGACTCGGAGATCAGCGTCATCGGCTCCGCTCCGGCTTCGAGCGCGGCCTGTGTGGCGGCGTGCACCTTCTTGGCGTCGCCGTTCAGAATTGCATCGTAAAGATCCTTGAATTGAGCCATTCTTCACACCTTCAAAGTTCGATTCATGAGGCGGCATTTACCGCGTGGGTGCGGGCAAAGTTCACCATCGCCTGCACGTTTTCGTGCGGAGTATCGCGCACCAGTTCGCATCCCGCGGCTACAACCCATTGCGCGCCGGCCTGCTGCCGCAGCGTTTCCAGCTCCTGGGCGATCGTTTCCGGCGAGCCGTCGCGCACGCTTCTCACCGGATCCAGGTTTCCTGTCAGTGTCTGGCGCGGCCCGGTTTGGGAGCGCGCCAACTCCATGGATACGGGATAGTCGATATCCACCAACTCGCAGCCCAGCGTGCCCATGCCCTCGAGGATGCGGCGCGTATTGCCGCAGATGTGCAGTCGGACTCTTCCGCCGTTGGCGTGAATCGAATCCATCAGCTTCTTCTCCCACGGCCACACGAATTCCTTGTAGATGCGTGGGCCCACCAAGGACGCCGCCGCATCTCCCACGCCGATGATGTCCGCGCCGGCTTCAATCTGCGCCTTGGCGAAGCGGATCCCCACTTCCAGCGTGAAGTCGAAGAGATCGTGGATGAATTCCGGGTCGTCGGAGAAGTCCGTCATCAGGCGATTGATCCCGCGCAGATCGGCGCCCTCGGCGCAGGGGCCTTCTATCCATCCCTCGACAAACAATTCGCCTCCCGCGCGCTGGCGCAGCAGTTCGATGCCTCGCACGCGATCTTCCATGCGTCCGCCGGAGATCCGGTCCGGCGCTTTCATCCGCGCAAGGAGAGACTTATCGGCAAACAGCGCCTCTTCTTCCAGAATGGCGGGCGGACGGTCCTCATACCATTGGATATGCGCTCCCAAATCGGTGGCTTCGCGGGTGGGATCGGAGATGGTGGAGACATAATCGAAGCCGAAGAGCTCGGCCGTTTTGATCTGCGCATCCGCCATGACCCGGTGATCGCGGACGTATTGCAGGTAGGGAACCCCGAGAATATCGGTGGCAAAGGTCATGGTGATGGGCATGCAGGGAAGGCGGTCCGGCTGCTGTCCGGCAAGAACTGCAAGGATACGTTCACGACCTGTCATAGCGCACATCTTTCCTGGATCGGCGCTGCGCGTCGGCATTCGAAGCGCAAAAGAGCCGGAAGTAGTATGGCACAGAGGCCAAGACCGAGGCGAAGCGCGCCCGGCCCGCGCCTCCTGTACACTGGTCTCGCCATGAATTGCATCTTCTGCAAGATCGTTGAAGGAAGCATTCCCTCGACCGCGGTGTATCAGGACGAGCTTTGCTACGCCTTTGCGGACCTTCATCCGCAGGCGCCGGTGCATGTGCTGATTGTGCCGCGCGAGCACATCAACTCGCTGGCCGACGCCAACCAGGACGATCGGCCGCTGCTCGGCCACCTGTTATGGGCGGCGGCGGAGATCGCGCGCGACAAGGGCCTCGCCAAGGGCTACCGCGTGGTGGTGAATACCGGCGAAGACGGCGGGCAGACTGTGGACCATCTTCATCTGCACCTGCTCGGCGGCCGGGCGCACGGCTGGCCCGCCGGATAGGTTTGCCGCAAATGCCGGGCCCCCACCTGCAGGTCTTCGTCGATGGGGTGGAAACAGCGAGGGCGCTCTCAAACGAGAGCGCCCTCTTCAGTTCATGCCAATCCGCCCGGTCTACATCGGCTGCTGGGCGTACTCTTCTTCTTCTTCCAGGCCGTAGCGGCGAAGCAAGTTGGGAAGGCTCTGCGAGAAGGCGGAGCGCGGCATCACCGTGTCGCAGCCGGCCTCGATGGCCTTCAATTTGAGGTCGCCCTGCAAGTGCGAGAGAAAGCCGATGATCGAGGTGGCTTTCTTGAGCTTTGCCTTGAATTTGGGGATCAGCGACATGGGCTTGGCGTTGAGATTGTTCAGGTCGAAGACCAGCAGCGCGGGACGCTCGGCCTCGGGCAGATCTGTGAGCCGGGCCACGGATTCCTTGTCGCCCTTGACGAACTCCACCTTCACGCCCAGCTTGCGCGCCGTCTCCTGAATCTTGGCCAGGAAGAACAGATCCTCAATGAAACAGAAGATGCGCGTGGGGGCGTCTTCGCGGACGGGAATCGTGGGCTGCGGCACAAAGGACTCCTGATAATGGCCGTTGCTCGCGAATTGTATGGTGGAGGGTGGGCCGTCGGCGATATTGCCGTTGACGATGCGATAGCTGTGGTCCATGGGGCCGACAAACTCGCGCGGACCCTTTTGTTTGCCCCTGCGCTTGTTCTGCGATGGGGGGGCGAAGCTGTTGCCCGGCTGGGCGGCAGAGACCGGATTCCTCTGCACAAACTTCTTTTTCTTCCGTCCCTGGCCCTGGCCTTGATGCGCCCTTGGCGCCGGGACCGCTGGAGCCGCCTTGGGCGGTGCAGGTTGTGCCGCGGGCTGCGCCGGGGTCTGCTGCGCCTGGACGGCGCCTGGTTGGCTGGTCTTGTTCTTGCGGCGGCGTCTGCGGCGCCGATGCCCCTGCGACTGTCCCTGGCCATTGGCCGGGACTGGCCCCAGTTCAGACTGAGGCTGCGTCGATTCTGTCGTCATGCGTGTACTTCCTGGCACATTGCTAACGTGTGCATTCCGTTTTGATTCAGCCGTTTCCTGCCGGGTGCTGAGCTTCCCTTGCCTACCGCCTGTCCAGGTTTGGACGGGGAACACGACGGTTGGCGGTGCAATCCTTCAAGGACCTCGGGCAAATCGCCGGGGAGCGTGGCTCCTCGAGCAATCGGCCGTGATTCTCAGGGGCCTTGCCGCCTTGCACGCAGGAACCTTGTTTCAGCTCCATCCGATTGTCTGGATCGGCACGGTGCGGCCAGTGCTTTCCTGGGGTGTTGCCCTTCCTATGGGAGCTTTCGCCGTCTGCAGCCTGATAAGGAATGAACCGCCCGGCGAAGATTCCTTGTTCGGCGGCGAGCTTGCTCTGCCCGCATTCGGGTGGCCCGCGTCAGCCGCTTGATAGGCAATTCCGATACTACAGGTAAGCTCTCAGGCTGGCAAGTACACTTTGGTGCCATCGGGCCAGCCGAAAGAACCGCGTCCGGCAGCGGCTCCGAGGAAAAAACGGCCAGACGCACAAAACGCCACTCCAAACGGAGTGGCGTTTTGCTGTCCTGCGCTGGTCACTGGCCTCCCAAGTATATTGTGGCCGGTGGTTGTTTCCACCGTACCTACTGCAGACTGTCCCGGCCGGTTCTCCCTTTTGAGGGCCGCTTCGTTGGCGGTTGCTCTTGCCGGGCGTCTGCTGTTCTTTGGGCTGGCCGGACTTTTCTCCAGCAGCCGGTACATCACTGGCGCTTATCTAATAGCAATCCTTGTGCCGTTTGAAATTTGATTGTTTTTCAACCACTTACGGACGACATCGCATAAGGATTTTCTTGATTCTGGAAGTCTGAACCGGGGAATAATCCTAAAAACCATAGAAGCGCTCCCTACCGCTGACACTTCGGGCAGTAGTGGGTCCCTCGTCCCGCCAGCAAAATCCGGCGAATCGGCGTCTGGCAGCGGCGGCAGGGCTGGCCGGTGCGCAGGTAGACGCAATGCTCCAGTTGGAAGAAGCCGCGCACCCCGTTTGCATCGACATAATCGGAGACGGACGAACCGCCCAGCCGGATGGCGTGTTCCAGAACCTCGCGCAAGGCCAGCCGCAATCGTTCCAATTCGGCTCTGGGGAGGCGCAAGCACCTCCGGGTGGGCCGAATGCCGGCATGAAAGAGGCTTTCGTCGGCGTAAATGTTGCCTACGCCGGCCAGAAGAGTCTGGTTGAGCAGCGCCGCCTTGATGGCCATCCGCCGGCCGTGAAAGAGGGCGCCAAACTCTTCCGGCCCGATGGTGAGCGGGTCCGCGCCCGGCCCGGTGAAGGCCGCGGCGTGGCGCAGCTCGCGGAACTCGAGGCGGCCGAAGCGGCGCGGGTCCACGAAGCGCAGTTCCCGGCCGCTGGACAGGCTCAGGCGAGCGTGCGTGTGGGCAGCAACGGGAGCATCGGGCGTGGTGACGAGCAGCCGCCCGGTCATGCCCAGATGCACAATCCACTGGGCCTCGGGCTGGTTTTTCCCCCTGCCGGGACGATCATCGGCGCTGGGGCTGAGGCTGCTGGGACCCAACTCGCACACGATATGTTTTCCGGTACGGTGCACAGCCAGGAGAATGCGCCCGTCAAGTCCCGCGGCCTGCCGCGCCGGCGGCGTTTTGAAAGGCTCACGGTGAGAGCTGAACAGGGCTTGTACGATGCGATCGCCACGCAAGCGCTCATGGACGCCCCGGGCAATGGTCTCCACCTCAGGCAATTCGGGCATCGGTCTATTGTAGAGGAGCGCGTTTGGCGAATCGTGCCTGTCTTTTCAGGCAGGCTCTAGTTGAGATATTCGGCCAGCTCGCCGTCTTCCTCGGCTTCGCGCGCCCGCTCGGCGCTCCACTTTTCCAGATAGACAAGACCCAGTCCCAGACCGAGCACGAAGACTCCCACCGAGGAGTACTCCATGAGGTTGAGTTTGCGATCCTCTTCGGCTGTCTGGTACACGACGATGCCATGGATATTGCGCGGCGTCATGCGCATCTCTGCCGGCACCGGCCCCTTCGGCAAGATGTCCAGATAGTGAGTGGAAACCATGGCTGAAAGGATCAATCCAGCCAAACCCGGCAATAGAAACAACAGCGAGAAGAATTTGAGTGTTGCCAACTGTGCTTTATTCATCCGATTGGCCTCTACCCTTGTTGACCGCGAAATCGATGCCATGCATCAAGCGCCCCACGGACCGCGGCAGCGTCGGTCCAGGGCATATTCTGCTGAGGAAGAGTCCCATCGATGGCTTCTGCGAAGCCAATTGCAAAGGGGAGTCTCCCCATTGGCCGCGTTCCAGGTTGGGCAAGCGGTCAGCCCTTATCCGTTTCTTGCGCCTTTGGTCAGGCCGCAAGCTAGACACCAGAAATATCTGGATAACTACTATGGCACAAAAACAGCATAGAACACAATACATAACTGACAGTTTGACGGAGAGCAAGCAGGCCTGAAAGCAATTCCGCGGTTCCTGCTAACCCTGTGCGTCCACGTCAGGAGACGGCAGTCGCCGGAGCTATTTGCGGTCTCCGGGCTCGCGAATCCGGCTAGCCTCAAAACTGACAATCTTCCACTCGCCCTTCTCGTCCCGGACGTAGACGCGGGTGTAGCGATAACTCCCGGAGATCTCTCCCTCCGGGGTCGTGGCGTGAATCTCGGCAAGAGAGGTGACCAGCGCGGTTGTGCCGTAAAAGCGGACCTTGCGATCGGAGATATCGAGGGTGATGAAGCGGAACCGTCCGGCGCGCAGGTTAGCCAGCGCCTGCTCTTTGGTTTGCAGGGTGCCGTTGGCGGTGATGGCCATGTAATCGTCCGCCAGCAGGGTATCCATCGCGGCGGTATTCGACTTGAGAACGGCGTCGCGCCACACTTCCTCGAGCTGGTCGATCTCGTGACGGCTCTCATGCTTCTGCGCCCTGGGCATTCCGCCCGCCTGGGCAGGGATTGGAGACGCACCGACCGCGAACGCGGCGAGCACGGCAAGCAGCGCCAGAGCGAAAATCCGCCCGAACGTCCTGCGTCGGTTTGGTGGGATGAGAGTGTCGGTGTTGGCGCGGGCTCTGGGCATAAGCGTATCGGATGGTAGACCCCAATCGATACGCCGGTCAATGCACTTTGCCACAATGCGCTCCAAGAGTAATTCGACTTTGCTGAAAACCTGCAGCATTTGCCGAATCGGGGCTCCCGCCGGTTGGACGGGAGCCGCGCCTCAAACGAGAGCAACCAGATCTTCGCGGTTCCGCTCCCGCATTTTCTGGTAAAGTCCGCCCACGGCGAACTGCTTGAAGTGCGCGGACTGGTGGTGCAATTCAAGGGCCTTGGCGTCCCGGTACTGCTCGTAGATGAGCACTGTGTCTGGGTCGCCCTCCGCGTAGTGGGGAATGTAGCTGACGCATCCCAGCTCCTGGCGCGAGGCCACGGCCAGCGAACGCAGGATTTCGGCGATTTCGGCGCGATCTTCGGGGGCAAACTTCAGCCGGACAGTAAAGCTGATCATGAAAAGCGACTTCCTTCCAGCCTGATTGTGCAAGCCGCAGGCGTTCCTCAAGTTTACCCGTGAATCTGGTCGAGAGCCTCGGCAAACTCCGGAAGAACCATGGTCTGGTTGCGGTCGGGCCCCGTGGAAACCATCCCGATTCGGGCGCCGCTCTCCCGCTCCTGGAAGCGCAGGTACTCCTGCGCCGCCTGGGGCAGCTTGTCGAATTCGGTGATGCCCTCGGTCGACTCCCGCCAGCCCTTCAGCTTGGTATAGACGGGCTTGATCTGCTCCAGGCCCTGCACGTCGGCGGGAATCTCGTCCGTCACCTTGCCATCGATCTCGTAGCCGATGCAGATGGGAATCTCGGCCAGCTCGTCCAGAACGTCCATTTTGGTAATCACCAGCCACTCGGCGCCGTTGACCTGGTTCGAGTAGCGCAGCAGCGGGATATCCAGCCAGCCGCAGCGGCGCGGGCGGCCGGTCACGGCGCCGTACTCGTTGCCGCGGGCGCGCAGGTGGTCGCCCACCTCCTCGTTGATCTCAGTGGGGAACGGTCCCTCGCCCACGCGCGTCACATAGGCCTTGGTCACGGAGATCACGGTCCCGATGGCCGTCGGTCCCACCCCGGTTCCGGTGGCCGCGCCGCCGGCCGTAGCCGACGAGGAGGTGACAAACGGGTAGGTGCCGTGGTCGATGTCCAGCATCGTCCCTTGCGCGCCCTCGAACATCACGCTGCCGCCCTTGGCCAGGATCGAATGCAGCAGGCGCCCGGTATCGGCCACAAAGGGCCTCACCAGCTCGGCCGCCGCCGCGTACTCGTCGAACATTCTGGACGGATCCAGAGGGTCGGTGCCGAAGAGTGCGTGGGCGATGGCGTTCTTTTCGCCGCAGGCGGCCTCGATGTGTGTCTTGAGCAGTTCTGGCCGGAGCAGGTCCACGATGCGCAGGCCGCTGCGGGCCATCTTGTCCTCGTAGGCCGGCCCGATGCCGCGGCTGGTGGTGCCGATCTTCTTCCGCCCCGGCGCGCTCTCGGCCGCCAACTCGATCATCCGATGGTAGGGCAGAATCACCTGGGCGCGATTGGAGACATAAAGCTGGCCGTCCACGGGGACGCCCAGATCGCGCAGCTTGGCCACTTCCTTGAGGAAGGCGATCGGGTCCAGCACCACGCCGTTGCCGATGATGGCCTTGCAGCCGGGCCGCAGCACGCCGCAGGGAATCAGCTGCAACACGAAGCGCTGCTTACCGATGATGACCGTATGCCCGGCATTGTGTCCGCCGGCATACCGCGCCACGGCGGAAAACCGCTCGCTCAGCACGTCCACGATCTTGCCCTTGCCCTCGTCGCCCCATTGGGCGCCCAGCACTACCGCAGTTTTTGCTCGCATGTTCCCTGTCCCCGCTGCCCGTCTTTCAGAGAGAGATACCCCGGCCCCGGCGTCCCTTTCTTGCGGGCACGCCCAACGCCTGGGTTGCAAAACGAAGGCGCAGGCAGCTCCGGCCTGCACCATTTCCGATGATAAACCCTGAGTGCATTTTTCTCCCTTTTTGGAACGAGCCGGGATTCTTGCCAGCGTATCCAACATTCTTTCGCAACTAACGCCGGCAAGCTGGGTCAACGTTAGACAGCCGCTATTCGAGCGTGTCCCGGAATACCCACGCGCGGCTTCGATCAAAGAGTTTCGCTCCGGGGCGACCCTATGGGTCCACTGGGAGGGAAGATGAGACCCCAATCCTGCCTGCGCGCAGCATTCAATGCCTGGTTTTCTCGCTTTCCGCTTGACGCAACCGGCAACCCTGCTGCCAGGCGTGGCAGGTGGTGTCTGGCGCTCCGGCGCGGGTTTGCACCGGGAATGGCGCTTCTGCTGCCGCTGGCGCAGGGAACGCTCTCTGCCCAGTACGCGCCCGGCCAATCCTCGGGCTACGCTCAGCCGCAAACCTATGCGCAGCAGCCCTACGCCCAGCAGGCGTATCCGGACTCCGGCCAGGGCTATGCGCCGCAGGAATACGAACAACCGCAACCGCCGGCGCTCTCCGCGGAGCAGTTGGAGCAGCTAGTCGCCCCGATCGCCCTTTATCCCGATGCGCTGCTGGCGCAGATTCTGGCAGCGGCCACCTATCCGGCGCAGGTGGTGGGCGCCGATCATTGGTTGCAGGCCCAAGGCTACGCCTCTCCCGATCGGATTGCCGCCGGAGCTGACGCCCAAAGCTGGGACCCCAGCGTGAAGGCGCTCACGGCGTTTCCGCAGGTGCTGGCGCTGATGGACCGCGACCTCCAGTGGACCACCGACCTGGGAAATGCCTACTACAACCAGCCTCAGGACGTGCTCCAGACCGTACAGGTGCTGCGCCAGCGCGCGCAGGCGGCCGGAACCCTCCAGAACACTCCCCAGGAAGCGGTCAGCTATAACCAGGGCTACATCCAACTGACCCCGTCCGATCCCCAGGTGGTTTACGTGCCGGCCTACAACCCATGGGACGTTTACGGGCAGCCGGTCGCGCCCTATCCGGGTTTTTCGCTGCTGGGCTCGCTGGGGTCATTCGCCGGCTCGGCGCCCGTCCGGTTTGGAATGGGGATCGCCATGGCGGCCTTCAACCACAGCCCCTTTGGCTGGATGAGCTGGGCTCTGGACTGGCTGAGCCAATCCGTTCTCTTCCATCATGCAAACTACTCTTCGCAAAGCACCACGGTGGCCCATTGGGATTCGCCGCGGGGCGGGCCGGCGGGGCGCTACAACCGTTCGCAATCCAGCCAGCCCCAGACCAGTTATGACCGTCAAGACGATGGATACCGCGGCGCACGAGCTCTCGTGCGGCAGCCGGTTCGGCCCTCGGAAGACTACAGCGGAAGCCGCTCCTTTGCGGACTCCGGCCGCGGCTACGCACCCGGCAGCTACGTTCGCCCCGCGTGGCAAAACTACGCCTACAACCGCCCGCAGCCTCCAGTCCCCATGCCCGTGCGTCCGCAGCAATCCTACGCGCGGCCCGGCTACGGCTCCGGCTTCTACGGAGGCGCCGGACAGGCTTACGCCGGCCGGCCGGGTTCGGTTTATGCCAGCCCGCCGCAGTCCTGGCGCGCACCAGCGCCGAGCCCTCAGCGCGGCGAATTCGCTCAGCGCGGTTATTCCGGAGACCGGTCTTATTCCGCCTCACCGGGCCGCGGCTTCGCGGAGTCGCCCGCCAAGCCCGAGCACTCGGGCGGCTTCCATCTCTTCGGCGGCGGCCACAACGCCGAGAAATCCTATGGCGGCGGCCACGCACCCAAGAGCTACGGCGGCGGAAAGGAATTCAAGGAGCACTCGCACGGCAGCAGCCACTCCGGCGGCCACCACGGCGACGGACATCGCCGCTGAGTTCAAGACTGCGTAAAAGGATGCTAGCCTTTGCGCATGACGGACCGGCTCACAACCGAACGCCTACTGCTGCGCCGCTGGCGCGACTCTGACCGTCTGCCCTTCCAAAAGATGGGTGCCGACCCGCGGGTGATGGAATTCATGCCCGGCCTGCTGACGCCGGAAGCGTCGGACGAGCTGATCGACCGCATCGAACGGCACTTCGACAATCACGGATTCGGGCTCTTCGCCGCCGAAGCGCTTGAGGGAAAGACCTTCCTCGGCTACATCGGCCTCTCGATCCCGGCCTTCGACGCCCCGTTCATGCCGGTTGTCGAAATCGGCTGGCGGCTGGCCGCCGAGTATTGGGGTCGCGGCCTGGCCACGGAAGGCGCTCGCGCGGTCGCCCGCTACGCCTTTGAGACTCTCTCGCTCTCCAGCCTTGTCTCCTTCACGGTTCCCGCAAACCTGCGCTCGCGCCGGGTGATGGAGAAACTCGGCATGATCCTCGATCCCCAGGCCGATTTCGACCACCCTCGGCTGCCGCAAGACCATCCCTTGCGCCGCCACGTCCTCTACCGGCTCGATCGCGAGGAGTTCAGGCTCCGCGTGCCGTCACGGCCATAAATCCTTGGCTACTGGTAGAATTTTCGGCATGGAAACCATCCAATACAATCTTCCGCAAAACAGGATACCCCTCGCTTGGTACAACATCGCCGCCGATCTGCCCAAACCGATGGCGCCGGCGCTGCATCCCGGCACGCACAAGCCCATCGGCCCGGACGATCTGGCTCCGATCTTTCCCATGAGCCTGATTTTTCAGGAAGTGAGCACGGAGCGGGAGATCGAGATTCCCGGCGAGGTGCGGCAGGTTTATGCGCAGTGGCGTCCCGCGCCGCTGTTTCGCGCCCGCCGGCTGGAAAAGGCCCTGGATACGCCGGCCCATATCTTTTACAAATACGAGGGCGGAAGCCCGGCCGGCTCGCATAAGCTGAACACCGCCGTCCCGCAGGCTTACTACAACAAGATGGACGGCACCAAGCGGCTCTCCACCGAGACGGGAGCCGGGCAGTGGGGCTCGGCATTGTCCATGGCCTGCGCCTTCTTCGGCCTGGAGTGCAAGGTCTACATGGTGCGGGTCAGCTATGACCAGAAGCCTTATCGCCGCGCGTTGATTGAGGCCTTCGGCGCCTCGGTCACCGCCAGCCCGAGCATGGAGACCGAATCGGGCCGCGCCATCCTGGCCGCGCATCCCAACTCGAACGGTTCGCTGGGCATCGCCATCTCAGAGGCCGTGGAAGTGGCCGCGAAAGACCCCAACACCAAATACGCCTTGGGCAGCGTCTTGAATCACGTCCTGCTGCACCAGACCGTGATCGGCCTGGAAACCATCGAGCAGATGGCGCTGGCCGATGCTGAGCCCGACGTGATCGTGGGCTGTACCGGCGGCGGGTCGAACTTTGCCGGCCTGGTCATGCCCTACCTGGGACGCAAGCTCAAGGGCCAGAGCCACGCGCGTGTGGTTGCCGTCGAGCCCGCCGCCTGCCCCAGCCTCACCAAGGGCCGGTTCACCTACGACTTTGGCGACACCGGCCATCTGACTCCGTTGGTCAAGATGCATACGCTGGGCAGCGCCTTCATGCCTCCGGGCATTCACGCTGGCGGCCTGCGCTACCACGGCATGGGCCCGCTGGTCTCGCATGTGAAGGACCTGGGATTGATCGAAGCCACTTCGGTCCAGCAGTTGGACGCCTTTGCCGCCGGCATTCAGTTCGCCCGCGCGGAAGGCATCATTCCCGCTCCGGAAGCCAACCACGCCATCGCCGGAGCCATCCGCGAGGCCCTCATCGCCAAGGAAGAAGGGAAGGCGAAGACGATTCTCTTCGTTCTCAGCGGCCACGGGCACTTCGACATGCAGTCTTATATCGCCTATCAGGCCGGCAAGTTGGAGAACTACGAGTATCCGGCCGAAGAGATCGCGATGGCGCTGGCCGGCTTGCCCTCCGTGGAGTAAGCCGCGCATTCGAGAAAGCGGAGATGCCTCTGCCCGCCAGGGAAGGCATCTCCGCTTTCAATTCCGGCCATGCGTCGGGAGGACTGTAGAGATCGTCATCCCGATTGGGCGCAGAAATCGGGTCACACCGCTCATCCGGACGAAGAATGGCAGAATAGACCCATGACGCCTTCCGAGCCGATTCAGCTTACCGCCCCCGAAGCCCGTGTCCTGGGCGCTCTCGTCGAAAAGGAAGTCACCACTCCGGAGTACTATCCCCTCTCGCTCAACGCGCTCGTCAATGCCTGCAATCAGCGCTCGAATCGCGAGCCGGTGACGGATCTGGACGAGGAAGCCGTGCGTCAGGCCTTGCATGGGCTGGAAGATCTGCGTCTGGCCGGCCGCGCGCGCTCGTCCGACGGGCGGGTAACGAAGTACGAGCACTGGCTGGGCGAGGCCTTCAACCTCAATCGCGCGCAAACGGCTCTCCTGTGCGTGCTGCTCTTGCGCGGGCCGCAGACTCCCGGCGAACTGCGCGGCCGCGCCGAGCGGATGCACCGCTTCGACGAGATCGGCGAGGTGCTGGCCGGCCTGCAAAAGCTGATGGATCGCGAGCCGGCTCTGGTGGCGGTTCTGCCGCGCCAGCCAGGAACCAAGGAGGCCCGCTACGCGCATCTGCTCTCAGGCGGCGTCGAGGCACTGCGTGCGGCAGCCCCCGATGCGTCCATGCAACGTGAAGCCGGGGCTTCTTCAGGGCCAGATGCGGGATACGAGGAGCGTATGGCGCAGTTGGAAACTACGGTGGCGGAGTTGCGCCAGGAAGTGGTTGCGCTGCGGCAGAAGATCGACGATCTGTTTGGGGATTGATTCGGCCGGACGCATTTCTTCCGAGTGGAATCGGCCCATCCCGTGTTCGATCAAGTAAGAGAGATTGAAATCATGCTGAAGATCAGGTTCGCTGTAGCGTCTCTTGGATTTGCGATGTTGTTGCCCGCATTCTCCGCATTGCCTGCGCAGACGGCGGCAGCGCCGGTGCCCTCGCAAATTCTCACGGCAAAGAAGGTTTTCATCTCCAACACTGGCGGCGGATTCGATTCGCGGGTTTGGAGCGGAGGGCCGGATCGAATCTACAACGAGTTTTACGCGGCCATGAAGAGTTGGGGGCGATATGAGCTGGTATCCGCTCCCGGCGATGCCGATCTGGTTCTCGATGTGAACGTAATTCCCAATTCGGTTGCCTGGCAGTTCAAGCTTGAGACATTGGACCCGAAGACGCGCATTGTGCTGTGGACGCAATACGAACCGCTTAAGATCACTGTTTCGCAAAAGACGCGCGACAAGAATTTCGACGACACAATCGACAAACTCGTCGGCGATCTGAAAGCGTTGACTACCCCGAGCGCCTCAAAGTAATCCGGCCAGGCGAGCAAGAAACGCGGGGGTCCCCAAGCCGCACCGTGAAGTTGGGCTTGAGGCCGGTCTGCTGGCAGCACGGAGTTCGTTCTTTTGGGTAGCGGGTCAGTTTGAAGTTCCCGTTTCGACCCCTTGCGGATGTTCCCTCAGTCGCCAATCGAACGAATCACTCTCGCCGGATTTCCTCCGACAAGAGTATTCGGGGGAACGTCCTTGGTGACGACCGAACCCGCCGCGACGACCGAATTCTCACCCACGGTTACGCCACCAACGATGGTCGCGCCGGCTGCGATCCATACGTTTCTCCCAATCACGATGGGCTTTCCGACTACGCAGGCGCGCCGCTGGGATGGTGCGACCGGGTGGCCCGCCGTGATGATACTCACGTTCGGCCCGATCATCACGTCATCGCCAATGCGAATCTCGGCAAGGTCGTATAGAGTGCAGTTCTGATTGATGAAGACGCGATGGCCGACGCGGATTTCGAGACCATAGGCCGTGTAGAACGGCGGAATGAGTCGAAAGCGGTCATCGACCTTCCTGCCGGTCAGCTTGCTGAATAAGGCTCGGATTTCATCTGCATCGTCGAACGTCAACCGGTTGATGGCGGGGGTGATCGCCATCGCCCGCTTGGTATTCGCGAAGAAGGCATCCGCCTCCGGCGTTCCCATGTGAATTATTTTGGTGCCGTCGTCATTCGGCATGCGTTATTTTCCTCGGGTTGCGGTTGACCGTGCGTTTCGACGCACGAAGGCCGCGCCGAGATTCTCTGAGTGTAGCCACAAAGCGGAAGGGCCGAAATCCAGCCAGAGCGGCTATTCAAAATGCCTCACGGCCTTCTTTTGCAAGCTGTGAAGTCCGAACCCTTCAGCGGGCGACGGCGCTGTAGCTTCCTTGCCATCGCGGAAGCTACAGCGGATAGCGTTCCAGTTGAATCGCGTGGCGGGCGACGGTGCGGCTGAGGCTCACCGCGTCGGCTGGAGTGAAGCGGGCCAGACGGCGCAGAATGGCCAACTGCGTGCGCAGCAGATCGCCCTCGGCGCAGGCCGCCAGCACGCGGCGGGCTGCCTGCTCGGCTAGAGCGATGGTCTCGTCGGCCAGCAGCCCGGTCATGGCCGCGGCAACTTCGGCTGAGGGGCGTTTTGCCGCGGCCAGCTTGCGCGCCCGCAGCAGCGCGGACTCGAAGGCGTAGACCTGCATGATGATCGCGGCTAGGTCGGCCATCACTTCCTGCTCGTCCTGCAAGGCCGTCATGAAGCGCTGGCTGGCCACTCCGGCGCAGAAGAGCGCGATCTTTTTCGTCGATGCCAGCGCTTCGGCCTCCCGCGCCAGATGCTCGCCGGCGTCGGAACCGGAGTCGAAGCTGGGCGGCTGGGTTACTTCGTCCATCAGCTTCTTGATCGCCGGCAGCAAGGGCAACTGGCCGCTCAGAGCCCGCTTCATCAGCCAGCCGGTGATGATGAGCACGTTGATTTCGTTGGTGCCCTCGAAGATGCGGTTGATGCGCGCGTCGCGATAGAAGCGCTCGGCCGGGTACTCCTCCACATAGCCGTAGCCGCCCATGGTGGCGATCAGCTCGTCGGCCACCAGGGTGAGCATCTCAGAGCCGTAAACCTTGAGGATGGAGCACTCGACGGCGTACTCCTCGATGCGGCGCTGCGTCTCGCGCGGAGAATGAGCCAGTTCCGGACTGAGTTGCGCCAGGCCCGCGTCGATCATGCCCACCGTGCGGTAGGCCATGCTTTCGGCGGCGTAGAGGCGGGTGGCGGAGGCAGAGATTTTGCGCTGGATGAGGCCGAATTCGGAGATGGACTTGCCGAAGGCTTTGCGCTGGTTGGCATAGCGGATCATGGCCGCCAGCGCATGGCGGGCGCCGCCGATACAGGCCACGCCCAGCTTGAAACGGCCTACATTCAACACGTTGAAGGCGATGTGATGGCCCTTGCCGGCCTCGCCCAGGAGGTTCGTCGCGGGCACCTTGCAGTCCTGAAGCACGAGCGGACAGGTGGACGAGCCGCGAATGCCCAGCTTGTGCTCTTCCGCGCCCACGGTCAGGCCCGGCGTGTTGCGTTCGATGAGGAAGGCGGAGAATTTTTCCCCGTCGATTTTGGCAAAGACCGTATACAAACTGGCGACGCCGCAGTTGGTGATCCACATCTTTTCGCCGTTGAGCGTGTATTGGCTGCCGTCGGGCGAAAGCGTGGCGCGGGTGCGGATGTTCATGGCGTCGGAGCCGGAGCTGGCCTCAGAGAGGCCGTAGGAACCAATCCACTCACCCGAGGCCAGCTTGGGCAGATAGCGCTGCTTCTGCTCCTCGGTGCCGTACCAGAGCAGGGGTAGCGAGGCGATGCCGATGTGGGCGCCAAAGGCCGTGGAAAAGCTGGCCAGCACCGAGAGGTGATCGGTGACCAGCGTGGAGGTGGTCTTGTCCATCCCCATGCCGCCGTACTCCTCGGGAACATCGACCGAAGTGAAGCCCAACTCGCCGGCCTTGCGCATGAGCGAAGGCAGGACGCCGGGCTTCTTGGCTTCAATCTCCGCCGCGGCAGGCAGAATCTCGTCGCGGGCAAACTGAGCGGCGGTCGCGGCGATCTGTCGCTGCTCCTCGTTCAGGTCTTCCGGGGTAAAGATTTCGGCTGGCGTGCGGGATTCAAGCAGGAAGCTGCCACCGGCAGCCGCAACGAAGGGAGAAGCTGCAAAGGAGGACATAGCGGGCGATCTCCAACTGCCAGAACACAGTACGACAGCGGGGCGGCGGAGGGCAAATTTCCGGTGCGGGAAGGCTGCGAGGATGTGGAGCACGTGCCGAAACGGTGGATCTGCGAAGCGGAATGATATATGATATATATATCAGAGGTCATCCAACGATGCGCACCCTTATTGATGTCCCGGATCGGCAACTCAAGGAACTGGGAGCGATCTGCGCTGCGAAGAAGCTCTCCCGTGCCGAGGCCGTGCGCCAGGCGGTCGCCGCCTTCATCGTGCAGAACCGGCCCTCGCGCGAGGCGGCCTTCGGCCTGTGGAAGGGACAAACGGTCTATCTGCCTGGCGACTCTTCCCCGGCCGAGCCGCTGCCCGAAGATGGACTTGCCTACCAGGAGAAGCTGCGGAGCGAGTGGTGAGAGCGGTTGTCGACACCTGCATTCTTGTCGATTACCTGCGCGGCTTTGCCCAGGCGAGAGCGGAACTGGCGCTCTATCAGAGCTCGGCCATCAGCGTGATCAGTTGGATGGAAGTGATGGCGGGCGCCACGCCGCAGACTGAAAACACGGCAAGAGCGTTTCTGCAGAGCTTCGATTTGCTGGAAATCGACGCGAAGACGGCCGAAGTTGCGGTGATTCTGCGCAAGACCAAGCACATCAAGCTGCCGGACGCGATCATCTGGGCGACGGCCCAGGTGCATCAGTGTTTGCTGGTCACACGCAACACGCGGGACTTCGATCGGAACGAGCCGGGAGTGCGTGTGCCGTACACGCTATAACCTAGATCGACCTGGGCCGCGCGAACCCTGCTTTCCATCGAATCGACTACAATTGGCCTTATCCCGACCGTGGAGGCTCACCCTGTTTGCCGCGCTTGTGACTCTTTTGAATCCTGCCGCCAGCCTGTTGAAGGGGCTGCCGATGCAGGTGGCGGCGCATCTGGTGTTTGCGCCCCAGAACGGTCTGCGCCACTACCTGAAGGCAATGCAGACCACCGACCAGACCTTCAAGGGGCTCTACCACTGGAATGCCTTCGACGCGGCGCTGCTGCTGCCCTACTTCGCGGTGATGATTGTTCTGGCGCTCTATGGCGTGCACCGCTACACGCTCTGCTACCAGTACTTCAAGTTCCGCAAGAACTACGACCCCAACCCGCCGCGGCACTTCGACGAGCTGCCGATGGTGACCGTGCAACTGCCCATCTTCAACGAGCAGTTCGTCATCGACCGGCTGATCGACGCGGTGTGCGCCATGGAGTATCCGCGCGAGAAGCTGGAAATCCAGGTGCTGGACGACTCGACCGACGAGACCCAGGCGGTGGCCGCCGGGCTGGTGGAGCGCTATGCGGCGCTGGGCCATCCCATCGTCTACATTCACCGCACCAACCGTTATGGATATAAGGCCGGGGCGCTGGATGCCGGGCTGAAGGTGGCCAAGGGCGAGTTCGTGGCTATCTTCGACGCCGACTTTGTGCCGCCGCCGGACTGGCTGATGAAGGTAATCCACCACTTTGCCGAGCCGGGGATCGGCATGGTGCAGACGCGCTGGACCCACATGAACCGCGGCTACAGCATGTTGACCGAGATCGAGGCCATCCTGCTGGACGGGCATTTCGTGCTGGAGCACGGCGCCCGCGTCCGTTCCGGCGAGTACTTCAACTTCAACGGCACCGCCGGCATGTGGCGGATCAAGGCCATCGCCGACGGCGGCGGCTGGCAGCACGATACGCTCACCGAAGACACCGACCTGAGCTACCGCTCGCAAATGGCGGGCTGGAAGTTCAAATACCTGCCCGAGGTGGAGTGCCCGGCCGAGCTGCCCATCGAGATGACCGCCTTCAAGACGCAGCAGGCGCGCTGGGCCAAGGGGCTGATCCAGACCTCGATCAAGGTGCTGCCGATGGTCTTCCGGTCAAATAGCTCTCGGCGCAACAAGATCGAGAGCGTCTACCACCTGACGGCCAACCTCAGCTATCCGCTGATGATTATCATGACCGCGCTGCTGATGCCGGCCATGATTGTGCGCTTTTACCAGGGCTGGTTCCAGATGCTGCTGATCGACTTTCCGCTGTTCACAGCCTCTACTTTTTCCATCGCGGTGTTTTATCTGGTCAGCCAGCGCGTGCTCTTCCCCAAAACCTGGATGAAGACTTTCTTCTATCTGCCTTTTCTGATGGCCCTGGGCATCGGACTGACGGTGACCAACACCAAGGCAGTGATGGAGGCCCTCTTGGGCATCAAGAGCCCCTTTGCCCGCACCCCCAAGTACCGCGTGGCCAAGAAGGGCGAGAAGTCGCAGGCCTCCAAATATCGCAAGCGGCTGGTGCTGGCGCCGTGGATCGAGATGTTCATTGGCGCCTATTTCTTCCTGGCGATTCTGTATACCTTCTCGAACCACAACTACTTCACCGCGCCGTTCCTGATTCTGTTTGTGATCGGCTACTGGTACACGGGGCTGATGAGCCTGCTGCAAGGGCGCTTCGAGCGCTGGCGCACCGGCGGGGCGAATACCAACGACGAATCGAGCCCCAAGCCGTTCCCTGTCGGGGTGTAAGGCCGTGGCGACAGCATGTTCCAAAAATGGCTCATTGGATGTTGGCTGCTATCCCTCAGGGGCTAAACCACGTTGATTAGGCTGCGTCCACGGCACGATTGAAGTCGTGCCCTGACACTTCCTGCAACACGAAGTGAACTTTTCCGCAGGCTTTAAGGCCCTGACCTGCCATTCGGGACGGCGTCTTCGCGTTGCGGGCGGAGATGCAAACGATAGATAACGCAAGAAATACGGTAAAACGCCTCCATGCAATCGTCCCGTCAGGGACCTGACCTTTCCGGGGGCACAACCGCTCTCACAGAAGACTGCGAAATTCGCAAGCAAAGTGCGTCCGGAAAGATCTTCGGGAGTTGGCAGAGCTTGAGCCGGGAACGGCGGCGGGACGGCTGGGCCTTGCGCCCTCCGGTACAATAATTGCAAGCGCCTGCCGCGCCGGGGTAGTGGATTCCCGGCCCGCCAGGCGCATCAGAACATATGCTAACCAAAAATCTACCCGAAGCCCTTACCTTTGACGACGTGTTGTTGGTGCCCGCCTACAGCGAGGTAGTTCCCGCACAAGTCAGTACGCAGACCCAGTTGACCCGCGACATCGCGCTGAACACCCCGCTGATCTCGGCGGCCATGGATACGGTGACCGAGTCGCGCATGGCCATCGCCATGGCGCAGGCCGGCGGCATCGGCATCGTGCACCGGAATCTTTCGATTGCCGAGCAGGCAGGCGAGATCGACAAGGTGAAGCGCTCGGAGAGCGGCATGATCGTGGACCCGGTGACCATTGGGCCCAATCAGATGATCGGCGACGCGCTGGAAGTGATGCGTCGCTACAAGATCTCCGGCGTACCGGTGACGCAGGGCAAAAAGCTGGTGGGCATCCTCACCAACCGCGACCTGCGCTTTGAAACCCGCACCGACGTGCCGGTGGGCGACGTGATGACCAAGAAGGACCTGATTACCGTCCCGGTGGGCACCACGCTGGAAGAGGCCGAGCAGATTCTGCACGAGCACCGCGTGGAAAAGCTGCTGGTGGTGGACGATCAGTACAACCTGAAGGGCCTGATCACCGTCAAGGACATCCAGAAGAAGCTGAAATATCCCAACGCCAGCAAGGACGAAAAGGGCCGGCTGCGCGTGGGCGGAGCCATTGGGGCCACGGGCGACTATCTGGAGCGCGCCGCCGAACTGGTGCGTACCCGCGCCGATGTGCTGGCCATCGACTCGGCGCACGGCCATTCTTCGCGTGTGCTGGATGCGGTGCGCGAGGTCAAGAAGCATTTCCCCAACGTCGGCCTGCTGGCCGGCAACGTGGCCACCTACGAGGGCGCGCTGGCGCTGATCGATGCCGGCGCCGACGCGATCAAGGTGGGTTTCGGGCCGGGCTCCATCTGCACCACCCGCATGGTCACCGGCGCGGGAATGCCGCAGGTGACAGCCATCGCCGAGGCTTTCCGCGCGGCTCATGAGCGCGGAATTCCCGTGATTGCGGACGGCGGCATCAAATACTCGGGCGAGATTACCAAGGCCATCGCGGCCGGCGCCAGTTCGGTGATGATCGGCTCGCTCTTTGCCGGCGTGGACGAGAGTCCCGGCGAGACCATCCTTTATCAGGGCCGCAGCTTCAAGACCTATCGCGGCATGGGTTCACTGACCGCCATGAGCCAGGGATCGGGCGAGCGCTACTTCCAAAGCCCCGACGATCTGGCCTGCGCGCGGAACGGGACCGAGGGCGTGGTTGAACGCGAACGAAACGGACAGAACCGGCTGGACAAGTTTGTTCCCGAGGGCATTGAAGGACGGGTGCCCTACCGCGGCCAGCTTGAGTCGATGGTCTCGCAGCTTGTGGGCGGATTGCGCTCCGGGATGGGTTACCTGGGCTGCGGAACCATCACGGAATTGCAGGAGAAGGCGCAGTTTGTGCGCATCTCCGGCGCCGGCCTGCGCGAGAGTCACGTGCACGACGTGATCATCACACGAGAGGCGCCCAACTATCATGTCGAATAGAAGACGCGGCCTCAAGTACTGGCTGAGCGCATGGATTCCCGTAGCCTTGGGAATCGCCGTGATCGCAATGGAGTCGACGGAATTCATGGGCGCCGACCACACCAGCGGACCGCTGCGGCTGCTTTTCGAGGCCATCTTCGGGCCCCTCGCCGACGCCAGATGGGATGTCGTGCATCACCTGATTCGCAAGTCGGGCCACTTTCTTGGCTATGGGGCAATCGGGTTGGTATGGCTGCGCGCCTGGTGGATGACTCTGCCCCACTCCCGATTCCTGCCCGACGCGTGCCTGGCACTGTTGGGAACAGCGCTGGTGGCCACCGCCGACGAGTGGCACCAGACCTACCTGCCCAACCGGACGGGCTCCGCGTGGGATGTGCTGCTGGACTGCTGCGGCGCCCTCACGCTGCAACTTGTGGTGTACATCTTCATGCGTCTGAACAAGCCCAAGCGGCTGGCACGCGCGGCCTGAGGCTGCGCGCGGCCAGAGCGGCTGGCCTGCGGCACTTCTTCACTCCACTCCTCCACGGCTTCCGGAATGCCGCCCTCCCGCGAGCGATTCCCAATTTCAGGCGGTGACTGCAACGCCTTCCTCTTCCAGATCAAATGCGGCAGAAGACTCAAGCAGAGCCCAGCCGGCGATGAGCAGACTGGGCGCATCTGCAGGCGGGGCGTCGCCGAGGGCGGCGAGCGTGGTGCGACGGAGTTCCTGACCGGGTTGCGCGGCGTGCGAAACGACGGCGCATGGGAAGTCGGCGGGCAGGCCTTCGCGGAGCCACTGCTGCGCCAGCGGGCGCAGGTCGCGGCCGGGCATGTAGACGATGCGGGTCGCGTCTTCGCGCCGCGCGCGCGCCGGTTGGCCGCTGGGCTGCGATTGCGCGCGATGGCCGGTGGAGAAGATCACGTTGGACGCGCCATTGCGGCTGGTGAGAGAGCAGCCAATGACCGCGGCCGCGGCGAAGGCGGCGGTAATGCCGGGAACGATCTCAAAGGGAATGCCGGCCTGAGAGAGCGCGGCCATCTCCTCGGCGGCGCGGCCGAAGACGAGCGGATCGCCGCTCTTGAGGCGGACCACGCAGTGCCCTGCCAGGGCGTGGCGGGCCATGAGCGCGTCGATCTCTTCCTGCGCGATGCTCTTGACGCCGCAGCGCTTGCCTACGTTGAGGATTTCAGCGCCGGGCCGCGCCAGAGCGAGAATCGCCTGGGGAACAAGATCGTCGTGCAGGACGACATCGGCCGATTGCAGCAGACGCAGTGCCTTGACGGTAAGCAGGTCGGGATCTCCCGGCCCCGCTCCGACCAGATAGACCTTTCCGGCTGCGCCTTCGGGTTTCTCGTGGAGCGGCGCAAGAGCCAACTGGCGCGAGGGGCAAGAGGCAGAGCCGCAGACCGGACGATAAGCCAGTCGATGCAGCAGGGTCTTGCGCCCTTCGCCGCGCGGTTGCGTTTCAAGAACCTGGCGGCGCAAGCTGCCCAGAGCTTCAAGCCAGGGACCGAGATCCTGAGGAAGCTGCTCGTCGATCTCGCGGCGCAGGCGCTGGGCGACGGCGGGACTTTCGCCTTCGGTGGAGATGGCGATCTGCAGCGCACCGCGGCTGACCACAGAACCGAAATAGAAATCGCAGTGGGGAGGGTCGTCCACGCTGTTGGCCAGGATGCCGCGCGCGACGGCTCCACGGTAAACGGCGGCGTTCACCTGCGGGGAATCGGTCGCTGCAACGATGAGGAAGTTGCCGTCCAGGTCCTCTGGCTCAAAGCAGCGCTGAACCCATTCGATGCGGCCCTCGATGGCGAGTTGGCGCACTTCGGGTCTGGCATACGGGGCCACAACGCGCAGGCGCACTCCCGTCTTGAGCAGGTTGCCGATCTTTTCCAGAGCGACAGAGCCCGCGCCCACCAGCAGGCCGGGACGGTCTTCGAGTTTGAGAAAAACCGGCAGCAGGCTCATGGCTCGATCCTCAATCGGCCGCGCCCAGCGGCACGCGGCCCGTGGGCAGATCGCGCTCGACGGCCGCCAGTTCTTCTCCGGCGAGAGATGCGCGAAGCTCGTCGTTGGTGTGGTGCAGAAACCAGGCGCGCAGATTTTCTTCCGGCGCGCGGCTGGCGAGATAGTCGCGCAGCAGACGCTCGATGGCCTCGGGAACCAGCGGCGCGGGGCAGCGATAACCCACCGGACGCGCGATCGATGCGTGCCGGCCCACCGCTCCGCCGAGGCAGAAGTAGTACGCATCGGTGAGCTTGCCCTCGTGCTTGATCTTTTTGCCTTCGATGCCGATGTCGGCGATCCAGTGCTGGCCGCAACTGTTGGGGCAGCCGGTGACGTGCAGGCGGAGCTGCTGGTCGAATTCAGGCAAACGCTCTTCCAGTTCATCGACGAGCCAACGTGTGAAGCCTTTGGTTTCAGTGATGGCCAGCTTGCAGAACTCGGTGCCCGTGCAGGCCACGGCGCCGCGCCAGAACGATGTGCCGTCCACGTGGAGGCCGATCTGGCCCAACTCCCGCGCCAGCTCCGCGGCTTTGTGGTTGGGAACATCGATAAACAAAAGATTCTGCGAGACGGTGGCGCGCAGCGCGCCGCTGCCGAAGCGCTCGGCAAGATCGGCCGCGGCCTCCAACTGCTCGCCGGTCAGCCGGCCGCGCAGCACCGACGCTCCAACGTAGCTGAAGCCGGGCTGACGCTGGGGATGAATGCCCGCGTGGTCGCGGAAGATGTCGTCGGGAACCTGCTCGGGGACGCCGGGCCGCAGCGTGAAATCGAGGCGCGATTGCAACTCGGCAAGAAAACTTTCAGGCGTCCATCCCTCCCTGAGGAAGAGATATTTGAGGCGGGCACGGTCGCGGTTTTCGCGCAGACCCTGCTGGTCGCGGAAGATTTCAGCGACGGCGCGCGCCACGCGCACTACCTGATCGGGCAGGATAAAGGCATCGAGGCGAACGGCAAGATGCGGCTCTTTCGAGAGGCCACCGCCCACGCGCAGCGAGTAGCCGACTTCGCCGTTGTGCTCGACGGCGGTGAGGCCGATGTCGTTGATCTCAGGGTGAGAGCACCAGGAAGGACAGCCGGAGACGGAGATCTTGAATTTGCGCGGCAGGTTATAGAACGCGGGATTTGCCGTGAGCAGATGCGCGATTTCGAGAGCCAGCGGCGAGGCATCGACGATTTCATCGGCGGCGACTCCGGCCAGCGGACAGCCGGTAACATTGCGCACCACATCGCCGCAAGCGCCTTTGGGCGAGAGGCCGATGGCGTCCAGCGCATCCACAACTTCAGGGAGCGACTCGATGCTAAGCCAATGCATCTGAATGTTCTGTCGCACGGTGATGTCGGCGAGATTGCGCCCGTACTTGCGCGCCAGCCCACCGATGACGCGAAGCTGGCCGGCAGAGACGATGCCGTTGGGAATGCCGATGCGCATCATGAAGGATTCCGAGGTCAGGCCTTCGCCGCCCTTGCCGCCGGTCGCGCCCACTCCGTCGCCCTGGGTGTAGATGCCCCACCATTTGAAGTAGGTAGAGGCCCACTCGGGCAAGACGCTGGAGCGGCCGGCGCGGGCAAAGGCACGCACCTCGTCGAAGGCTTCCCACGGGTTCTTTTCGCGCTTCAGACGCTCGGCCTTTTGGGCTTTCGTCTCTTTATCTTGAACTGCTTGAGTCATTTTTCCTCTTTACCGGAGACAGAAAACCCGCGGCAGCAATGGCTGTTTCGCGGGCATTTGGGGAACCGTGGATGTCGAACTCGATTTTAAGCCATGGTCACCTGTGCGTGCGAAGCGGCATCGAGCAGCGACAACAGGCGAGGACTTGCATAGAGGGATAGTAGGGGCGGGCGAGCCGAAAAGTCAAATTGCCGGCCCGCCCGCGACGCCCGGCGGGGCCGGCGATCGTGCGCGCGGGCGGGCCAAACTCTTGCACCTCAATTGCCTTTATGCTACTTTCAATTCGTGATCGCCGCCTTCAGCCAGATTCCGGCCCGTTGTTGCGCCTCCCCGGCGCGCGCGGCCTGTTGTTGTCCGCGCTAGCGTTCGCGACGACTCGTTCGCGCACTGCCGCGCGATAGACCTTCCCACCTACAAGACAGCTTTCCGGAGACTCGGAATTTGATTCACTTCCTCTCCATGCCCGCATTGCATCGGCGCGCCTGTCGTCTCGACCCCGGCGCCGCGGCCTGTTGCTGCGGCCGCTGATTCCGCTTCTCACTTCCCCGCTTCCCAGAGATTCATTGCAGCCCATTTTCAGGAGCCCAGTTATGCACACCCTTCCCCTCTCTGCTCGTCTACGCCTGCTTTTGGTTTTCATCACATGGTTCGCCGCGGCGCCGTTCCTCACCGCGCAAATGGTGGGAGGCAGCATTGGCGGCGATGTGGCGGACCCCAGCGGCGCCACTGTCGATCAGGCAAAGATCCTCATCCGCAACGTGGAGACGGGCACCGTTCGCAGCCTCGTCACCGCCAACGGCGGCACCTTCGCTGCGCCTTCCGTTCCGGTCGGCACCTACACCGTCACGGTGACGAGCGACGGCTTTGCTCCGCTCAGGCGCACCGGCATTGCGCTCGCGGTGGGCCAGAGCATCCATCTGCATCTGGCGCTGACGCTGGGCAATGTGGAGCAGGCTGTGACGGTGGCCGATACGCCCGCCAGCGTGGATACTTCAACGCTGCAATCGGAGGGACTGGTGAACGAACGTCAGGTGAAAGAGCTTCCTCTGAACGGACGCAGCTTCGATCAATTGCTCACACTGAACCCGGCCGCGGTGAGTTATACGACGCAGCGCTCCGGCGGCGTGGGCACGTCGAATTCCTCGGTGGGCAATATGTATTCCATCTCTGGGCGCAGGCCGCAGGACAATCTTTTTCTGCTCAACGGCATCGAGTACACCGGCGCGTCGCTCATCAACGTGACGCCCGGCGGCACAAGCGGCCAGTTGCTCGGCGTGGAGGCGGTGCGCGAGTTCAACGTGGTGAGCGACACTTACGGAGCGAACTACGGAAAGCGCACCGGCGCGCAAGTTTCCATCATCACCGCCTCGGGCAGCAATCAAGTGCATGGCTCGGCGTATGAGTTCCTGCGCAACAGCGCGCTGGATGCGCGCAATTATTTCGACCAGGCGCAGATTCCGCCCTTCCAGCGCAACGACTTCGGTGTCGCGGCCGGAGGACCGCTGCGGCGCGACAAGCTCTTCGGCTTTGCCAACTACGAGGGCTATCGCCAGCATCTGGGCCTGAGTGACGTCACGTTTGTTCCGGATGCGGCAGCGCGCGCCGCCACCGTCGCCAGCGTACGGCCACTGCTGGCGCTGTGGCCGGCCGGAACCACGGAGTTGGGCAGCGGCATTGCCGAAGCCTTCTCCAATCCGCCGCAGCACGTGCGGGAAGACTTTGGCACCGTGCGCTTCGACTCCAACCTGTCGCAGAAAGATCTGTTCTTCGGCGTCTACACCATCGACGACAGCGATGCGACCACGCCGTCGGCCAATCCCTACTCCGCGATCTACGAGCGTCTCCGCGAACAGGTGCTGAGCGCGCAGGAACAGCATGTGTACTCTCCCAGCCTGCTCAACACCGCGCGCGTGGGCTACTCGCGCGGAGCCTTCTACTTCGACAGCATCGTAGCGGGCGGGGTTGCTGGATGGGCTCCCAACGGCCCGGTGGGCGCGATCGTCATCTCCGGCAGCACGGCCTCCAACGGCGCTTCGCAGATTACGCAGGCCGGCGCCAACACCGGCAGCAACAACGCCACGGCGCGCAATCTCTTCACCGTCGACGACCACATTTTCTGGACGCATGGACGGCATCAGGTGGAAGCGGGCGCGTGGCTGCAGCGGTTGCAGTCCAACGATTTTCTCGCCCAGGACCAGTACGGCCAGGCATCGTTTTCAACGCTCGCCACCTTTGAGCAAGGCGCGGTTTCAAAGTACACGGTCGTCGCCGCTCCGACAGAACTCGGCTGGCGCTCGCTCTTCGGCGCGGGATTCGTGGAAGATGCCTGGAAGGTCGCGCCGCGGCTGGAAGTGCGCGCCGGTGTGCGCGTCGAATCCTCGAACGGATGGAACGAGGCGCAGGGCCGCGCTTCAAACTACGACTTCACCAACGGCGTGATCGACACCACGCCTACGGTGGGCGGCTCAGCGCTCGCAGACAATCGCGCAAAGTTTCTGCCCGAGCCGCGCGTCGGCGCCGCGTGGGACGTTTTCGGCAACGGCAAGACGGCGCTCAAGGGCAGCTTCGGCGTGCATCGCGCGCTGCTGGACACGCTCGACTACCGCCTCGATCAGACCGCGCCCTATAACACCACGCTCTCCTTCAGCAATACGACGGTGAGCAAGCTGGCCCAGCTTTCCACGAGTTCGGCGACGGGCGGACTGGTATCGCCGAGCAACGTACAGCGCAACATCGAGACGCCCACCGTGCTGGCGTGGACGGCAAAGCTGGAACAGGAGATCGCGCCCGTCACCACGCTCGGCATCGCCTACGTCGGCTCCTACGGCTACCACCAGATCTTGTCGGAGGACGAAAACACGCCGGCCGCGGTGGTGTGCCCGGCGGCGGCTTGCCCCGCATCGCTGCCCGCGGGAACGGTCTACTATCCGACGACGACGCTGGCCAATCCGCAACTTGCCAATTCCACGTCCTGGGTCTCTGAAGGCGTGAGCAACTACAACGCGCTCGAAGTGGATGTGCGGCATCAACTGTCGCACGGCTTTCAATTGCGCGGCGTATACACATGGTCAAAGAATCTCGACGACGGCTCGGCGTGGAACACCAGCGTCTCAGCCAATACACCCGCATTCGTTTCGTTTCGAGGCAATCCCAAGGTGGACTACGGGCTCGCTGCCACCAACATCGGCCAAGCGGCGGCGATCAACGGAAGCTGGGAGGTTCCGCTCGGGAGCGGCCATTTGCTGCTGGCCAATGCATCTCAGCTCGAAGAAAAAATTGCCGCAGGATGGACTCTGAGCGGCATCGCGACGCTGCAGAGCGGCTTTCCGTTTTCGCCGCAACTGGGCTACAACCCAACCGGAAACGGAGACTCGCGCAACCCGGCGCGGCCCGCGATCAATGCGAATTTCCATGGCTCGCTTTACCCCAAAACCGTCGCGCAGTGGTTCAATCCCGAGGCGTTTCTTGCGCCGACAGCCGGCACTTTTGGCAATGCGGGCCGCGACTCGCTGAACGGACCGGGACTGGCCGACGCGGATCTTTCGCTGGCGAAAAATCTGCCGCTGCGCGAACGCCTTCACGCACAGTTCCGCGCGGAGTACTTCAATGTGCTCAACCACACCAACCTGACCACGCCCAATGCCGTGGTCTTCAGCACGGGACCGACTCCGGCCAAGCCAGCCACGGCCGCGGCGCTCTCGCCCACGGCGGGCGTGGCCACGGCAACCGCAACCACCTCGCGGCAACTCCAGTTCGCCTTGAAGTTTCTTTTCTAGAGGCGCCTGTGGAAGGAAGGAAAGGCGGGGGGCCAATTTGCGGCTGCCCCGCCGTTTTGCTAGTATGTGTCTACGCATGACGAGCGCTTCCCCACGCCGGTTTTGTTGTTGCCTGTCGAATATCTTCGACGGGTGCCCGTACTAATCTCCGATTCCCCAATTGCAATCCATCGGAAAACGCACCCTAGCTGAAAAGCCAGTGTGCGAGCCCATTGCATAGGCCTTCAGCGATCCACTCACTGAAAGAGGTCATGCACATGCCCGTCGCCGAAACCGACATACCCCTGCCAGCGCCGCCAGCGAACGCACCCGCTGCGCGGCTGAGCCATCTTCGCCAGCTTGAGGCGGAGAGCATCCACATTCTGCGCGAAGTCGCCTCGGAGTTCGAGCGTCCGGTGATGCTCTACTCGATCGGCAAGGATTCATCCGTCATGCTGCGGCTGGCGCAGAAAGCTTTCTACCCGGCGCCGATTCCATTTCCGCTGCTGCATGTGGACACCGGTTTCAAATTCGCCGAGATGCTCGCCTTCCGCGACGCCATGGCGCGCTCGGTGGGCGCGGAGCTGCTGGTGTGGCGCAACGAAGCGGCGATTGCGGCGGGAACCAATCCCATCGCGCTCGACACCAGGCGCTGCTGCGGACTGCTGAAGACGCAGGCGCTGCTCGATGCGCTGCGCCACTACAACTTCGACGCGGCTTTCGGCGGGGCTCGCCGCGACGAAGAAAAGTCGCGCGCCAAGGAGCGCATCTATTCCTTCCGCGACGGCGCCGGGCAATGGGACCCGAAGAACCAGCGGCCGGAGTTGTGGAATCTGTACAACGCGCGGATTCATCCCGGCGAAAGCATTCGCGTCTTCCCGCTCAGCAACTGGACGGAGATGGACGTGTGGCAGTACATCCACGAGGAAAACATTCCGGTGGTCGATCTCTACTTTGCCAAGGAGCGCCCCATGTATGTGCGCGGCGATGCGCTGCTTCCCATCGAGCAGAGTTTTGTTGCGCTGCCCGGCGAGCAGCCGCAAATGGTGAAGTCGCGCCTGCGCTCCCTGGGCTGCAGCCCGTGCACGGGAGCCATCCGCTCGGATGCCGACACGATTCCCGCCATCATCGCGGAACTGCTCTCGTTCCGCGTGAGCGAGCGCGCCAATCGCGCCATCGATCACGACCGGGAAGGCTCGATGGAAATCAAGAAGCGGGAGGGTTACTTCTAAATGGCGACTCTCACGGCTCAATCTTTCCCGGCAGAGTTTCCGGCCGAGGAGCGCGAGAAGGGCTTGCTGCGCTTTTCCACGGCGGGCAGCGTGGACGACGGAAAGTCCACACTCATCGGCCGCCTGCTCTACGACACGCAATCGGTGTACGACGATCAGGTGCGCTCCATCGAGGGCAAGGGAACTACGGCTCCGGGGCAGATCGATTTCGCGCTGCTCACCGACGGCCTGCGCGCGGAACGCGAACAGGGCATCACCATCGACGTGGCCTATCGCTACTTTTCGACGGCGCGGCGCAAGTTCATCATTGCCGACACGCCCGGCCACGAGCAGTACACGCGGAACATGGCCACCGGCGCATCGACGGCCGATGCCGCGGTGGTGCTGATCGACGCGAGCAAGGGCGTGCTGATCCAGTCGCGACGCCACGCCTATATTGCATCGCTGCTGCGCGTGCGCCATGTGCTGGTCGCGGTGAACAAGATGGATCTGATCGGCTACGACGAAGCGGCCTTCCGCGCCATCGAGACCGAGTTCGGCCGTGTTCTGGAAGAGATAGCGGCCGATACCGGCAGCCCAGTCGAATCCATCTTCGTTCCGGTGAGCGCACTCGCGGGAGACAATGTCGTGCATCGCTCCGATGCGATGCTGTGGTACGGCGGACCCTCACTGCTGGAACTGCTCGAGTCCCTGCCGTCTTCGATCGACACGCGCACAGCGCCCTTGCGTTTTCCCGTGCAGCGGGTTCTTCGTCCCGATCGCACATTTCGCGGCTTTGCCGGCCAGATTGCCTCGGGCACGGTTCGCCCCGGCGACAAGATCACAGTGCTGCCCTCGGGCAGAAGCGCGGAGGTGGCGCGCATCGTCACCTACGACGGAGACCTTGGCGAGGCCCATGCGCCGCTGAGCGTGGCGCTGGTGCTGGATCGCGAACTCGACATCAGCCGCGGCGATCTCATTGTTTCCAGCGACGCTCAGGCCGTGACCGCCCGGAGCGCAAAGGCCGCGCTGGTGTGGATGGACCGGCGCCCGCTCGAGCGCAATCGCCGCTACCTGCTCAAGCACACCAGCCAGACCGTGCCCGCCTTCGTTGCCTCCATCGAGTACCGCACCAACATCGGCACGCTGGCGCATGAGGCCGCCGAGACGCTGGAGATGAACGGCATCGGCGTGGTCAATATCGATCTGCTGCGCCCCATCGCCCTGGATGCTTACCGCGAGAATCGCGCGACCGGCGCTTTCATCCTGATCGACGCAGAAACCAATGCAACGGCCGCGGCAGGCATGATTGTCGCGGCGAATGGAACCGCGGCGGCAGGCGAGCGGCCGCTTGCGGACGCATGGGGACCGGTAACCCCGGGCGAAAGGGAAGCGCGCTGGGGCCATCGCGGCGGAGTGCTGGAACTGAGCGGACCGGCGGAACTGATCGACGCGATCGAGCGTTCCTTGTTCACCGTCGGCGTGGCATCCAGCCGCATCGAAGCCGACGACGATGTGTTTCTGCTGCATCCCAGCCTGCTGGAAATCGTGACCGGGTTGCAGACGCGGTCGGGTTTGCTGACGCTGGCCGTGAAGACGAACGACAGCGGCACGCTGGTCGCCCGCACGGAAGACCAACAGATTGTTCTCGATGCAATCGATCCCATCCAGACCGTCTCCGCCGTTCATCGGCTGCTGCACGGCGCGGGCATCTTCATCCCTTCTGAAAAGGCAGGTTTGTGATGAGCACAGTGGAAATCCAGGAGCAGGTGAAGACCAGGCTGGATGCGGTGCGCGCCGTTCTGGCTCGCGAGATCGCGGGCAAGACGGATGCGTGCCTGACGTGCAGCTTTCAGGCCGAGGATGTGCTGCTGGCGAAGCTGGCCATCGAATTGAATGCGGAGATTCCGATTCTCTTTCTCGATACGGGCTACCACTTTCGCGAGGCCTATGCCTATCGGGACCGCATTGCGAGCGAGTGGCGATTGAATCTCATCAATCTGCTGCCGGAAAAAACCGTTGCCGAGCAGGAGGCCGAGCATGGGCTTCTCTATCAATCCGCGCCGGACCAGTGTTGCCGGCTGCGCAAGGTCGAACCGCTCTTCAAGGCGGTTGCAGCGTATCGCGTGTGGATCACGGGCTTGCGACGCGAGCAGGCAAAGAGCCGCACGGCGCTGGAAGAAGCGGCGCCGTTCACACTTCCCGGCGGCAAGCAGGTGCTCAAGCTGGCTCCGCTGGCGGCGTGGACGACGCGCGACGTGTGGTATGCCTGCGAAGAACTGTCGATTCCTTTGCTGCCGCTCTACGAGCGCGGCTACTCCTCCATCGGTTGCGAACCCTGTACGACGCTTCCGCTCGATCCAAACGATGCGCGCTCGGGACGCTGGGGCGGGCGCAAGGTTGAATGCGGCATTCACATCGAGGCAGCGCCGGCGCGGTAGGTCTCTAACCGCTTGTTGTTGTACCAACGATGGCTGCCCATGTCCCGATTTTAGGACCTGGGAAAGCACAAACTCAAAGTACGAAATCACGCGCTTAAGGACCTGGAACGCCTCCGCTTTTCGATTGCGCCGCGAAGCAACCGGAGAAGCGCCGAAGGGACTGAATGGAATACCTCATAGGATTCGTCATCGCGCTGTTCATCGCGCTCACCGGAGTTGGAGCGGGCACCGTCACCGTGCCCGTTCTGGTTCTGTTCCTTGGTGTGCCGGCGCCGATTGCGGTCGGAATCGGCCTGACGTTTTCGGCGGTGGTGAAACTCATCCTCGTGCCTTCGCAAATACTGCGCGGCAACGTTGGCTGGCGAACGCTCGGCCTGATGCTGCTGGGTGGAGTGCCCGGCGTGCTGATCGGATCGCTGTTCCTGAAGCAACTGGTTACGGCCGGATCGCAGAATCTTTTGAACGGACTCCTGGGCGCGGTTCTGGTAAGCACGGCGAGCTGGCAGATTCTTTTTTACTTCCGCCCCCTGCGAGAGAATTCCGGCAGGGAACGCAGTTCGCTGCTGCCGTGGCTGATGCTGCCGGTGGGCGCCGAGGTCGGCTTCTCTTCCGCCGGGGCCGGCGCTCTGGGCAGCGCGGCGCTGCTCAGCCTGACGCTTCTGACTCCCGCGCAAGTGGTGGGAACGGACATTGTCTTCGGATTCATTCTCTCGCTGATCGGCAGCGGCGCTCACTGGTTTTCGCATCCGCTCAGCCAGCCGCTGCTGCTGCAGCTCACGGCCGGCGGGCTTGTGGGAGCCATGGGCGGAACGCTCGTGAGCAGTCGCATTCCGCGCCGGCCGTTGCGTCTTGCGCTTTGGTTCTGGCTGCTGATTCTCGGCGGCCAACTGCTCTTCAACAGCTATGAGGGATGGGCGGCGCCGCACAAGGAGAAAATGAGCCAGTTCCAACCCCCTCGTTGAAGTCGGATGTCGACGTGAATCCATCCGGGGCTGAAGCTCCCTGTTTGAAGGCCTTTTTCGCAACAACAGAAGTCGCGCCCGATACAAAGCGGTTTTTTTTGAAACGCGCTCTCGATTTCCTGCCCAAGAGAATTTGTGCCGGTGCGCCGGAGACGATGGAAGCCGAAGGCAGCACCCTGCTGTCAGGCTTCGATCCGCAGTTGCGCGCGCATGGACCCGCATGGGTTCGGTCGAATGTCTCATTTCCGTACAGTCTTCAGAGGATCAACCTTTCTTGACGAAATGGAGAGCGTCAGTGCGGGGCGAATTTGAGCTGAGGTATCGCTTGTCCGTGCGGGTTATTCGATACCGATGCTGCGCGGGCCCATCGCCAGGCAGAAGAGGAAAGCGGGGGCAGCGTGAATCTGCCAATGGCCATCGCGATGCGAGTTGGACGCAGCCTGCTGCTGATGCTCTTCGCCGCGGCGGGAACGATTTTGCTGGTGCGCTTCGCTCCCGGCTTCTTCTCCGATTCTCGCGAGATGGATGCGCGCTATGCGCAAGCCGCGCGCGCGGAGATGGAGGCGGAAAGCGATCAGCAACAATCGGCAAACCAGATCGCAACGCAGGAAGTGAAGAGCTGGCTTAACGGCGGCTTCGGCCAGTCGCGGCAATATAACGTGCCGGTTGCGGAATTGATCGGCGCGCGCGTGCGGGTCTCGGCGCTGCTGCTGGCGCAGGGCATTCTGCGCGGCTGGCTGCTGGCGGTTTGCGCCGCGCTGCCGATCAGCGGTTTGCGCAGAGGCGGATTCCTGTGGAGTCTGCCTTTCACGCTTCTTCTGGCTATTCCAGCCTCGGCCATGGCGACGGCCTGCATCCTTGCCAATGCGGGCGGCCCGGTGCTGGTGCTCTCGCTGCTGATCGCCGCGCGAGAGTTCAAGTTTCTGCGCAGCCTGCTGGAAGGCGCGTGGCGCTCGCCGCATCTTCTGCAAGGCAGAGCGCGGGGCCTGGCGCCGATGGTGCTGGTGCGTGCGCACATCGTGCCCAACATCGCTCCGCAATTGTGCGCACTGGCCACGCTGTCCATCGTCACCGCGCTGGGAGCGCTGGTTCCCATCGAGGTGATCTTCACCGTGCCGGGAGTGGGCCAGCTCGCGTGGTCCGCGGTGATGAACCGCGACCTTCCAGTGCTGGTGGCCGTGAGTTTGCTGATGGCCTCGGTAGTGGGATTTGCAGGGATGCTCTCGGCGCGCGATGTGACGCTGGAGGAGGCATGAAGAAGCGCATCCCTGCCGTCTTTCTTCTGCTGGTCATCCTCGCCGGCGGCCTTGTGTTGCGCGTGTCGCGCTACGGCTACGCCTTTCAGGACCGCGGCGCGATCATGGCGCCGTCGACGGCGGAGCACTGGACGGGAACCGACGAGCTGGGCCGCGACCGCACGGTGCGCGTGGCCGCGGCGCTGTTCATCGGGTTGATGGGCGCCGCTGCCGCGGCAGCCATCACCACCGCGATCGCCGCATGTTTCGGATTGCTTGCGGCCTTCAGTCCCTCATCGGTAGCTGCCCTGCTCATGTTTTTGAGCGACGGCTTTTTGTCGCTGCCCTGGCTCTTCCTCTTGATGATGGCCCGCTCGCTGCTGCCGCTGACCGCATCGCCGCTGGAGACGGCGGTGACCACCTTCCTGGTTCTCGCCGCGCTCGGCTGGCCCGCGTGCGCGCACGCCATCTATCGCGGCGCGCGGTCGCTGCGTTCGGCGGAGTGGATGATCCAGGGGCGTGCGTGCGGACTCAAGAGCCGGCAACTGATCCGGCTGCACATCGTGCCTCATCTTCGTCCCCTGCTGCTGCCGCAGTTTCTTGTTTGCGTGCCGGCCTTCCTTGTGGCGGAGGCGAACCTGGGCGCGCTCGGGCTCGGCGTTGGAGAGCCGATGCCGTCGTGGGGCGCGATGTTGCTGGAACTCGACAACTCCGCGCTGCTGGCGCGCTCCCACTGGGTCTATCTGCCCATTGCGCTTCTCGCGCTGCTCCTGCTGATTCTCGAATCGTTCGCCGAGGTGGAAACCCATGCGTAGGCTGCTCCGTTCCCCGCTTCTGTTGGCCGGCCTCCTGATGACGCTGACCGTCTTTGCCCCATGCCAGGCTGCACCGAGGCAGCCTGGAGAACTTGCGTGGGCGATTCACTACGACCCCAAGTCCTTCGACCCGGCGAAGGTGGACGATGAGGCTTCGGAACTGGTGCGCTACCTGACCGGCGGCGTGCTGCTGCGGCTCAACCGGCAAACGCAGGAGCCCGAGCCGCAACTCGCCGAGAGCTATCGCGTCTCGCCGCAAGGCACGCTGATCGTCTTCAAGCTGCGCGACGGGCTGCGCTTTTCCGACGGCTCCGCGCTGACCTCGGCGGATGTCGCGTGGTCGCTGCGCCGGGTGCTGGCGCCCGCAACGCAATCGATCGTCGCCGCGGAGTTTCTTGCGCCCGGCGAAGTCACGATCGATGCGCCGGACAAGCTCACCGTGAGGGTGCACCTGCCGAAGCGCGTCATTGCAGTCGGCAAGATCTTCGATGAGATCGCCATCGAGCCGGCCAATCGGCCGAGCGAAGGCCGCGTGACCTCAGGGCCGTTTGCTGTGGCCGAGTACAAGCGCGACCAGTTTGTGCGCTTGCGGCGCAATCCGAATTACTGGCGGCGCGATGGCGCCGGCGCGCAATTGCCCTACGCCGCCGGCATCCGCCTCGATATCCAGAACAATCGCGAAGAGGAGATTTCCCTTTTCCTGCGCGGGGAGTACGACCTGATCGACCGCCTCGCGCCGGAGTACTTCGGCATCCTGGCGAAAAAGTCGCCGCAGTCGGTTCGCGATCTTGGCGCATCGCTCAATACGGAGCAGCTCTGGTTCAACCAGGCGCCCAGCGCGCCGCTGCCGGAGTTCGAGAAAGCGTGGTTTCGCAATCGTGGCTTCCGCGTTGCGGTCTCGCAAGCGATTCACCGCGCCGACCTGGCGCGTATCGCGTACGACGGCCACGCCACGCGGGCCGATGGCTTCATCTCTCCGGCCAACAAAACATGGCACAACGATGCTCTGAAGGCTCCGCATGAGAACGCCGCCGATGCCAATCAGATGCTGGCGGCGTCTGGATTTCATCGCGGCAATCAGCTTTACGACTCCGCGGGCCATGCGGTGCGGTTTTCCATCCTGACCAACGCCGGCAACGCCGCACGGCAGAAGATGGCCGCGATGATTCAACAGGATCTGGCCGCGACCGGGATGCAGGTTACGATCGTGGCTCTGGATTTTCCGGCGCTGATCGAGCGGCTGATGCACAAGCAGGACTATGAAGCCTGCCTGCTGGGCGTGACGAACGCAGAGCCCGATCCCAGCTCGATGATGAATATGTGGCTGAGCTCCTCGGCGAACCACCAGTGGAATCCATCGCAAAAAACGCCCGCGACGGAATGGGAAGCGGAGATCGACCGGCAGATGGAGTTGCAGGCATCGAGTCCGGTGCCGAGCGTGCGCAAGCTGGCCGTGGACCGGGTGCAGCAGATTGTGGCCGACCAGCAGCCGTTCATTTACCTGGTCTATCCCAACGTTCTTGAGGCCGTCGCGACGGAATTGCGCGGCGTGCAACCGTCGATTCTGTCGCCGGGACCGGCGTGGAAGATCGAGTGGATGCGCCGCGCGGAAGGCGGGCGATGAGCGCGCCGGTGATGCAGGTTCGCTTGCGGGCGGACTATGGAACGCGGTGCGTCCTCACGGACGTGCGTTTCGACCTGGGCGCAGGAGAAGCGCTGGGGCTGGTGGGCACAAGCGGAGCCGGAAAGACCACGCTGGCGATGGCAATGCTGGGCCTGCTCAAGTGGCGCGGCGGCAAGAGCGAGGGAGAAGTACTCATCGATGGAAAGAATCTGCTGAACCTGCCCGCGCGCGAAGCGCGGCGTATGCGCGGCAAGCGGATTGCGCTGATTCCGCAGAGTCCCATGACCGCGCTCAACGCGGCGGTTTCGCTGCGAGCGCATTTCGTTGAGGCGTGGCGCGCGCACGAGGGTCCCGGACGCAAGGCGCTGGAGCAGCGTCTCAAGCAACTGATGCAGGAGGTGCAACTGCCCGACGGCGACGAGGGCTTTCTGCGCAGAAGGCCAGGGCAGATCAGCGTGGGCCAGGCGCAGCGTGTTCTGATCGCGCTGGCGCTTCTGCATCGCCCCTCGATTCTCGTCGCCGACGAGCCGACCAGCGCTCTGGACCCGGTGACTCAAGCGGAGATCGTCAAGCTGCTGCGGCAGTTGAACCGGCGCAACGGAACCGCGCTGGTCTATATCTCCCACGATCTGGTGTCGGTGCTGCAGTTGTGCGAGCGGCTCGCCGTGCTCGACGCCGGCGCCATCGCCGAGTGTTTGCCGGTGGCGCGAATCGAGCAGGCGCGGCACCCCGCCACACTTTCGCTGTTGCGCGCTCTTCCCGTTCCGGCGCAGCTTCTGCTGTCGCATCCCCGCACAGAGATGGATGGCGATGAGACGGAGCGCGAGCGGTTCTGTTTCGAATCGATGCATCACTCGGTGCCGGCAGAGATGCAAGCTGCCGAGCCGTCGCAGTTGCCGGTTTCAGTAACTTCGGAATGGGGAGATCCCCCGTTCCCACCAAAGGGTCCGAGTATCCCTCTTTCGTGTAATCAAGATGCCGCACACTGCTCCGAAGACCTATGTGTGTAGCAGCGCCGGCACAGGAAAGCCAGGACTTTTCAAAGCGGCGCAAGAGGAGAAGGAACAATGAATTGCAAAACGCGTAAAAGCGCCATGTGGGGAAGAACGATCGCGACACTGTGTGCATTGATCGTAAGCGCCAGTCTGGCCTTTGCTGGCTCGCCGAAACTTTCAAAAGACCTGGTGGGGAAGCAGGCTTTGGACCGGGTCGACGTCATTGTGCAGTTCAACCAGGTGCCGACTGCCAGACACCATGAGAAGGTGCTGAGCAGAGGCGGCGCAATCAAGCGGGAGCTGGGCAGGTTCAAGGGCGCCGCTTACACCATGCCGGGTTCCGCTCTTGCCGATCTGGCTGCGGATCCCGAGGTCGTCTACATCTCGCTCGATCGTCCGCTGCGCGGCGCGAGCACCGAATCGTCAACAGCCGTCCTCGACTATCACACCGACACGATCAACGCTCCCGCCGCCTGGGCAATGGGCCTGGATGGCACCGGCATCGGCGTGGCCTTGATCGACAGCGGAATCGCCAACGTCTCCGATTTGAACGCCAGCAACGTTGTCTATAGCCAGGACTTCACGGGCGACACGGTGAACGGCGCCGCCGACCAGTATGGCCACGGCACCCATGTGGCCGGCATCATCGCTGGAAACGGCAGCAGTTCCACCGGACCGAGCGACTTCTACACATTCAATGGCATTGCCGGCAACGCAAGCCTCATTAACCTTCGCGTGCTCGACGCGAATGGCGCCAGCACCGACAGCGAAACGATCGCGGCCATTCAGACCGCCATTCGGTTGCAGAGCACCTACAACATTCGCATCATCAACCTTTCCCTGGGCAGGCCGGTTTGGGAAAGCTACACGCTCGATCCTCTTTGCCAGGCAGTGGAACAGGCCTGGCAGTCGGGTATGGTCGTAGTGGTTGCGGCAGGCAACTACGGCCGCGACGACAATGCAGGCACCAACGGCTACGGCACCATCACCGCACCGGGCAACGACCCGTATGTGATCACCGTGGGTGCGATGAACACCGAGGGAACGGCGGATCGCACGGACGATGTGCCGGCCAGTTACAGTTCCAAGGGTCCGTCGCTCTTCGACCAGGTGGTGAAACCCGATCTGGTGGCTCCGGGCAACGCCATCATCTCCCTGTACACGCCGGCGGAGACGTTGAATCAGGAATACCCCGGCAATGAGATTCCTCTCTCTCTCTATCAGACCAATGGCACCAACGCCTCTTCCGGCGAGTACTTTGTTCTGAGCGGGACCAGCATGGCCACGCCCATGGTGAGCGGGGCCGCGGCGCTGATGCTGCAACAGAATCCCGCTCTGACTCCCGATCAGGTGAAGGCGCAGCTGATGCTGAGCGCTTTCAAAGGCCTGGTGCAGTCCACCACGGCGGTGGACGCAATCACGGGACAAAGCTTCACCGAGCAGGCTGACGTCTTTACCGTAGGCGCCGGCTATCTCGACATTCAGGCCGCCCTGGCGAGCACCGCACTGGCGCCTCCAACGGCGGGCAGCGCCCTGTCGCCGACAGCAGCGGTTGACGCCAACGGAAACGTCGTTCTGCTGGTGAGCGCCAGTTCTGTACTCGGGAACGATAGCGACGGCATCTTGTGGGGCTCGGACGCAGTGTGGGGAGACGGCATTCTGTGGGGTTCCGGCACGGTGTCGGAAGACGGCATCCTCTGGGGTTCCGAGTCGGTGTCGGTTGACGGCATCCTGTGGGGCAGCGACGCGCTGGTAAACGACGGTATCCTCTGGGGCAGCGACCTGACGCTGGGCGACGGCATCCTCTGGGGCTCCGACACGTTGCTGGACGACGAGGTCGGCATCCTCTGGGGAAGCAGCACAATGCAGGCACAGAGCGTGCTTTGGGGCTCGAGTGCGCTTGGCGATCAGCCCTCCAAGACAAGCGCGCACCATACCCATCGCCGGTGAAAGACGATTCGTGCGGGGAAAAGAGCTGAACGGACGGCAAAAGAGGAATCAGCCAATCTCCGCACGAAGCAGTGAAAACATGAAACGACGCTTCGGCTGACGTCGATTGCGGCGCGGGCAAATCAGAACGCCGTTTGAAGCAGGTAAGACGCTTTCAAACGGCTGCCTGTTGGGCGCCGCAACTCCGAAGGTATTTGCCCGGCCAGTGCAATGGCCGGGCAAACGCCCTTCGGGGCAAGGCTTCATTCCATCGCATGGAGCGGCCGGCAGACTGAACTGGATGGTTGAATTCCGGCAGGGCCCGAGTAACCAGGGGAGATTCGGCTCCTGCGCTAAGGATTGCCAAGATGAATGATTCCATGCCAATTCGAGCAAAGGTATTCATCGCCGTTACGTCGGCTGCTGGGGCCGCGGTACTGGGTTCAGCCTGCCTTCACTGGCACTCCAACGATCCGCTGAAATTCGCGTGCTATCTCCTGATCGCCGCTCTGGCCTCCACAATGAAAGTGAAGCTGCCGGGCATGGACAGCACCATGTCGGTCAACTTTCTCTTCGTCCTTCTCGGCGTTGTGGAGCTCTCGCTGGCGGAGACGCTGGTCATTGGCTGCACCGCGGCGGTGGTGCAGAGCCTGTGGAAGAACAAGAACCGGCCGGATGCGGTGAAGGTCATCTTCAACCTCTTCAGCCTGACCTCCAACGCCATCTTTCTGACCTATTTTGCCTACCACTCCTCGGCGGGACTTCTCAGAAGCAGCACGCCTCTCTTGCTGCTGGTGGCCGCCCTGGCATACTTTCTCACCAACAGCGTGCCGCTGGCCATGGTGATCGCGCTGGTGGAACGGCGCCCGCTGCGCGGACTCTGGTCGGAAACCTACTTCTGGACCCTGCCCTACAATCTGGCCGGCGCCGCCCTGGTGGGAGTCATCAGCTTCTGCAACCGCTACGTCGGCTGGCAGAATGCGCTGATGATTTTGCCCATCATGTACATGATCCACCGCTCGTTTCAACTCTACCTGGGCCGGCTTGAGGACCAGAAGAAGCGCGTCGAGATCGAGGCGATGCAGGTGGAGGCGGAAAAGCGCCATGTGGAACAGGTCTGCGCGCTGCACATGCGCACCATCGAAGGCCTGGCACTGGCCATCGACGCCAAGGATCACACTACGCACGAGCATCTGCATCGCGTGCGCACCTATGCGATCGAGATCGCCAAGGAACTGGAGCTGAGCGAATCGGACTCCGACGCCCTGCGGGCCGCGGCGCTGCTGCACGACATCGGCAAGCTGGCCGTGCCCGATCACATCATCAACAAGCCCGGCCGGCTGACGCCGGAAGAGTTCGAGAAGATGAAGATTCATCCCATCGTCGGCGCCGACATTCTGGAAAGAGTCGCCTTCCCATACCCGGTGGCTTCCATCGTGAGGGCGCATCACGAAAAATGGAACGGCAAGGGCTATCCCGACGGCTTGAAAGGAGAAGAGATTCCCATGGGCGCGCGCATTCTGGCGGCGGTGGATTGCCTGGATGCGCTGGCCTCGGACCGTCAATATCGCAAGGCGCTTCCCCTGGATGAAGCGATGAAGGCGGTTGCGGAGGAGGCGGGCACATCGTTCGACCCGCGGGTGATCGAGGTTCTTCAGCGCCGCTATCTGGAACTGGAAAGCTATGCCATCCGCAGCCTGGAAGAGGCACGAAAGGATTCGCACAGCTTCAACTACAAGGTGGAGCGGGGCGAACAGCCGGCTGCGGGATTTGAAGTGGACCGCAACCGCCGTCCCGGCACCCAGACGGATTTTCTCTCGTCCATCGCCTCCGCCCGGCAGGAGGCGCACACCCTTTTCGAGTTGAGCCAGGATCTGGGAAACTCCTTGAGCCTGGACGAGACTCTCTCATTGGTTGCCATGCGGCTGCGCAAGCTGGTGCCGTACGATTCCATTGTCGCCTTCATCCGCAAGGGCGACCTGCTGCTGCCGGAATTCGTCAGCGGCGACAACTTCCGGAATCTGTCTTCGCTGGCGATCCCGGTGGGGACCGGCCTGTGCGGCTGGGTGGCGCAGAATTCGATTCCCATTGTGAATGGAAACCCAGCGGTCGAGCCTGGCTTTGCGCACGATCCGAAGACCTCGGCGGAACTCCGCTCCGCCCTGGCTGTGCCCCTGGAGGGCCTCACCGGGCTGGTCGGCGTTCTGGCGCTTTACCAGACCGAGGCCGATGCCTTCACCAGCGACCACCTGCGCGTGCTGCAGGTGATTACTGCAAAGGTTGCCCTGTTCATTGAGAATGCCCTGAAATATCGCCAGGCGGAGAGCTCGGCCACTTGCGACTACCTGACCGGGATGCCGAATGCAAGGGCTTTGTCGATGCATCTGGACCAGGAGATTGCGCGCTGCAAGCGGGAGCGCTCGAGCGTTGCGATCATGGTGTGCGACCTGAACGGATTCAAAGCGATCAACGATCGCTATGGCCATCTGGCGGGAGACAAGGTGCTCAAGCTCTTCGCCAACCTGGTGCGGGATGTGTGCCGCGAGTACGACTACGCGGCGCGCATGGGCGGCGATGAGTTTGTGATCGTCGCGCCCAACATGCCGCCCAGTTCGGTCGGCGAAAGAGCTCTCCTGCTGAGCGCCCTGGCGCAGGAAGCCGGCCGCGAGGTTTGCGGCAAGGATATCTTGTCCCTGAGCCTGGGTGCGGCTTTCTATCCCCAGGATGGATCGGATACGGAACAGCTTCTGGCGGAAGCCGACAGAAGAATGTACGCGGCCAAACAGCTTCATTACGAGCGCCGCGAAATAATTCCGCCCACGGCGGCGCAGGCTCCCCGTCCGGTCACGATCAATTGAGGCGCGGCGCGGTTCTTGCTGCATTTCGAGAAGCGTTATCGGAGCCGTGCATCGGGGGACCGTCTTCCAGCTTGCAAGCAAAGGACTCGATTCCCGGCGCCCGCATCCCGGCCCGATCTAAATGATCTGCCTGAAATTCTTCAACTGATCGAGCAATGCATTGCACATGTCATGGAGTTCGCCCAGGCGGGCCAGGCCTTCGGAGTTCCGGCCCTGCGCATGAAGTTCAAGGATCTCCGCCGCCAGCGCATGGAAGTTGAAGTGTGTTGCCTCCATTGCCTGAAACGCCGGCAGCGAGCCGCGCGCGGCCGGCCTTTCCGTATTCAGCCATTCGCCAAAGCGGCACGTGTAGCGATCCATCGAGGGCGGACTCTGGTTCACGCCCCGGAGGTAAGCTTCAAAGGCCGCGGCCCAGGCGCGGTGCTCGACGGCGGCATAGAGCAGCGGCCGGTCTTCATGGTTCATGGAAGAAACATTCGACCAGAGAGGATCGGGGCTCCAGGAGGCAGCCCAGCCGGGAAGATCGGCGGCCGGCATGGGGCGGGCGATCACGTAGCCCTGGGCCAATTCGCAGCCCAGCAAGAGCAGCATCAATCCCTGGTCCAGCGTCTCAACGCCTTCGGCGATCACCTGGCGGCGGAAGGCGCCGGCCAGACCCAGCACGCCCTCCAGAATGGTCAGGTCCTCCGGATCGTCGAGCATGTCGCGCACAAAACTCTGGTCGATCTTGAGCAGATTGGCGGGCAGGCGCTTGAGATAGGTGAGCGAAGAGTAGCCGGTGCCGAAGTCGTCGAGAGCAAACGACACGCCGAGCTCGGCGCAGGCGTTGAAGACCTGGGAGATCTTGACCACGTCTTCAAGCGCGCTGGTTTCCAGCACTTCCAATTCGAGGTTGAATGGTTTCACAAGCGGATGCGCCGCCAACAGCGCGCGCAGGCGATCGACGAAATTCGCCTGCTGCAACTGCAAGGCGCCCACGTTCACGCTGACGGGAATCTCCAGGCCGCTCTGGCGCCAGAGCTCCATCTGAGCCAGGGCGCTGTCGATCACCCACTCACCCAGTTCGATGGCCAGGGGATGATCTTCGATGACCGGCAGAAACACCTTGGGCGGCTGCAATCCCCGCACCGGGTGTTGCCAGCGGATGAGAGCCTCGGCGCCCACAACCGTGCCGGTGCGCATGTTCACCTTGGGCTGGTAATAGAGAACGAATTCGCGCGCCGCCAGGGCCTGGCGGATGTGGGCGAGGTTTTCATGATGGCCGCGCACATTGCGGTCCTGGCGAGGATCGAAGATGTGATAGCAGCCCTTGCCGGCCAGCTTGGCTTCATACATGGCCTGGTCGGCCTGGCGCAGCAACTGGTCCGCATCCACGTCTTCCGCTTCCGGGTAGAAGGTGACGCCGACGCTGGCCGAGACCTGGAGCACGACATCGCGGACCTGGGTGGGCTCGGCGGCGGCTTCAAGCAGGCGGTCGAGCACCGGCACGCTGGCGTCGGCATCGTCCAGATCGAGCAGCACGGCGACAAACTCGTCGCCGCCCAGCCGGGCCAAAGTATCGCCTTCGCGCAGGGCCTGCTTCATGCGACTGGCCAGAACCGCCAAAAACAGGTCGCCAACTTCGCGGCCATAGCGGTCGTTCACCGCTTTGAAGCCGTCCAGATCGAGATAGGCAACCGCCAGCAGTTGCTTGCGCCGGTGTGACTGAACCATCGCCTGGTGCAGGCGGTCGCCGAGCAGAACGCGGTTGGGCAGGCTGGTGAGCACATCGTAGTGCGCGATATGTTCGAGCTGCCGTTCGTGCTCCTTGAGCAAGGTAATGTCGGAGAACAGGGCTACATATTGCCGGGCGTTGCCGGCGGCATCCTGCACCGCGCTGATGGTGAGCATCTCGGCGAAGATTTCGCCGTTCTTTTTGCGATTCCAGATCTCTCCGCTCCACTGGCCCTTTTCGTCAAGAGCGCGCCACATCTCGCCGTAAAAATCCTTGCCGTGAAGGCCGGAGCTGAGCAGGCGCGGATTGTGGCCGACGACCTCATCGCGGCTGTAGCCGGTGATATGGGTGAAGGTATCGTTGACATCCAGAATCGTGCCGTCGACCGAGGCGATCAGGATGGCTTCGCGGGCATGGGTGAAGACGCTGGCGGCAAGGCGTAGCCGTTCATCGGCTTCCCTCTTCTGGGTAATATCCTCAGAGAAGATGACGATGCCGCCAATGGCGCCATCGCTTGAGTACCAGGGCAGAATCTCGCGCCGAACCCACTGTTTTGAGCCGTCCGCGCGCACCAGCAAGTCTTCGCCCGGCGATACGGATTCACCCGACAAGACGCGGCGATGCAGATCTCTCCAGGTTTCGGGAACCTCCGGCAGGATCTCGTAGTGGGAGTGTCCCACAATTTCCCGGCCGGCAAGAGAATGCATCTCAAGCCAGCGCCGGCTCACGGCCTTGTAACGCATCTCGCGGTCGAGCATGGCGAGGGCTGCCGGCGCATGCTCGATAAACAGTTGCAGCAGCTCCTGGCTCTCGCGCAACGCCGCCTCGGCCAGCTTGCTCCGGGTGATGTCGAGGGTTGTGCCGAGCAGGGTCTTCGGCTTGCTGTCGGCGCCGCAGAACAATTCGCCCTGCGAGTGCGTCCAGAGAATCGTTCCGTCCGGACGCACGATGCGATGTTCCAGATCGTATGGCCCCTCGCCTTGCAGCGCGGATTCAAGGCCGCGCCGCACAAGCTCGCGGTCGTTCGGATGGACGATGCCGGCCACCAGTTCGGGACTCGTCCTGTAATCCGTTTTGGCGATTCCATAAAGGCGGCAGGTTTCATCGGACAGGAGAATCTCGTTGGTCTGCAGATCCCAGTCAAGGAAGCCTACCCCAGCTACCTGTTGCGCCCGCAGCAGCCGCTCTGTGCTCTTGGCTAAAGTCTCCTCCGCCAGCTTGCGGTCGGTGATGTCGAGCGTGGTTCCTTCAATCCGCACGGCCTGTCCGGCGGCATCGCGAATCGTGTAGGCGGTGGTGCTGAGCTGGCGCAAGGGGCCAAGCGACGGATTGGTGCGGTATTCGAATTCGAATGGAGCGTCTGTCTCCTGAATCCGGCGAAGTGCATCCAGGCTCAGTGCGCGATCTTCGGGATGAACCCGTTCCAGGAACTCCGCAAAGCCGGGCGCGCTCTGCGCAGGATCGCGATAGTACAGGCGCGAGGTCTCGGCGGACCAGTGCCCCGTCATCGTCTTCAGGTCCAGTTCCCAGCTACCCAGGTGAGCGCGGGCCTGGGCGGTCGCCAGGCTGGCCTCGCTCTCGCGCAGGGCGCTTTCTGCCTTCACCTGCTCCGCGATGTCGCGAACAACGCCGAAGAGTCCGACAATCTCTCCCTTGTCGTCCCGGATGGGATATTTGCGGTTGTCTATCCATCCCCGCTTGCCGTCGATGCCCTGGGAATCCTGGATCTCACGGACGACATCCATCCCCGCAAAGACCTGCTTCTCAAGCCGGTAATACATATCGGCGAACTCTTCCGGAAAGATGTCGTAATCGGTCAGTCCCAGCAGGCAGGAGCAAGGGCGGTCAGGATTCAGGGAGGTCATCATGTTCCGGCTGGCGCCGGTGAAGACATGATTGCGGTCCTTGAAGAAGATGAAATCGTCGGTATTCTCCAGCAGGGCCCTGAAGTTGACGGTCTCGATCTGGCGGCTCGGGTGCTTCCAGAGGCTCTTGGCATCCTGCAGCAGCAAGTCGAGGATCACTTCGCCGCTGGGCGCGGCCTTCTTGGTGTAGTGGCCCTTGATACAGCGAATCCGGCCATCGGCGTGTCTCAGGCGGATATTGAACGCGCCTGCCGGCTCCTCGATTGCCGGAGAAAAGAGAATCGCGGCAATATCGGCGTCGTGCGGGTGAATCCGCTCCTGAAGGGAGACCCTGGAGGAAAGAAAGTCCTCCGGCTTGAAACCGAGCAGGGCTTCGATACCGTCGCTGGCAGACAGCACATGCGGCCGATTCGTAAGGTCAATTTGGATGTTGGCTAAGAGCATGAGGCCGCCCGTTTTCTGCCTGTCCACCGTGCAAACGCAGATGATAATTCATCCGTGGACAGAAAAGCCCGCGGGATGCGCAAACGCGGGAGCTGGTCCGTCTATCGTCACTTCACCGTGTTGCAAACAGGCGGCTTATTCAAGCTCCATCGTTCCATGCGACGCGGTCGGAATTCGATGCGCAACGGACGGGCGGCCGCTTCAGGCCCCATCCCGGACTCGATCTCATTGCCCTGCTGCCTCGATGTCCGGCGCGGCGGCTTCTCTTCGCTTGTGCTTTGGCTCGTACGATCCATCTCCGCCATTTTCCACGGTGCGCCCATGCCGCCGCGCCGCGCGAACCAAATCAGGTACCCGTTATCCACGTATTTTTTTGTTGCGGTGGTAGTTCGCGTCTGCTTATCCACGCATACTCTTGGCATAATCGCAGCAAGAGCGGTTTCTCAGTGACTGATCCAAGAGCCGGTCCGAGGAGGCAGAGTTCTGAACCCAAGTGCACACGCTGAGTTCAAGTTCCGAGGCCATCCAGGACTACCATGGGAGCATTGAAGAGTGACCAGCTATAGCCGCCAGGACGTGTTGCGCATCTTGCAGATCAGTTGCCGCCAGTTGCAAGGGTGGGAACGCGCCGGACTGTTTCCGCCGCAGCAGAGCTACAGCTTCCAGGATCTTGGCCAGCTAAGGACCCTGCGCATTCTGCGCGAGGAAGATGTTTCCGCGGCCTCGATCCGGGATTCGATTGTGGCCATGAAGGCGGTCTCGGGGATGACCAATCCCCTGCTCGAAGCATGCCTGGTGCGCACCGGGACGCGCCTTGCCTTCCGCCACCACGGCGCCATGGTGGACCCCATCCGCCGCCAATTGCTCTTCGACTTCGAGCGCATGGACAGAATGGAACGGACGGACCGGCCGTCGGCCGTCTCCGAGCCATATCCCTTGCGCCGTCCAGGCTCGGCCGATCCGCGCGGCGTGCAGGACCGCTTCCTGGCCGCGGTGCAGGCCGAGGAGGCGGGCGAAAAGCAGCGCGCGATCGCCCTCTACGAGGAGATGATGGAGGCCGATCCCTCGTTTGCGCCGGCCTACATCAATTTGGGGACCATCCACTTTCACCTGCGCCAGTTTGACCGCGCCGAAGAGCTTTACCGCCGCGCCACCGAGGCCGACCCCGACTACGTGCTGGCTTTCTTCGATCTGGGCAACGTGCTGGACGAACTCGAACGTCCCGACGAGTCGATCGCCGCTTACCGGCAGGCCGTCAAGCTGGCGCCCCGCTACGCCGACGCCCACTATAACTTGGCGCTGGCTCACGAACGCAGAGGCGAGAGGCGCCCTGCCCTGCGCCACTGGCAGGCCTATATCCGGCTGGACAATCACGGCCCGTGGGCCGACCACGCCCGCAGCCAGATTCACAAGCTGCTCAGCCGCGAGAAGCTCTCCATCGCCTGGCGCGCCGACGGCTTCGTTGCACCCCGCAAGGGCACTGCGGCGCTGGAACTGGTGTAAAGGCCGAAGCCGCCCCTGCCGTGCGTTGCCTTCATCCCAATCGAGTTGTCATCCCGAGCGAGCGAAAGGGCCCGCATTTTCGGCCGGGCGCCCCGCCGCGCCAAGGTGATTACTTCGGTGCCTTTACCGATTCATATTGGTATTGTTAACGATATCAGTTAGAGGTGTATATTCTGTACACCAAGAAAATCCTTCGATTTCAGAACGCAAAAAGGAAAATGCCATGAAACGTTTTCTCGTTTCCGGGGTGTGGGCCATCGCCCTCAGCCTGGGTTTGGGAGGCCTCGTTGGCTGCTCGGGTTCGTCGGGCAGCGGGTCCAGCACTTCAACTCCTCAGGCGCCGTACATCTTCAGTTTCGCGGCCAGCCCGGCGACCATGACGGCAGGTAGCAACGCAAATCTGACGGCAGTCTTCGATAATGGCACAGGTGTAATCACGCCGGGAAATCTCGCCGTGACCAGCGGAACAGCGGTCAGCGTTTCGCCCACGGCGACCACGACGTACACGCTCACCGTGAGCCCAACCAGCGGGGCCGCGATCACGCAGACGGCGACGGTGACGGTTGTCGCCGCGCCGGCGATCACCAGCTTCGCGGCCACGCCCACGAGCATTACAGCAGGCGCAAGCGCAAGCCTGACGGGCGTTTTTGCGAACGGCACGGGCATCATCACGCCGGGCAACCTCACCGCCACGAGCGGGACGGCGGTGACGGTGACGCCATCGGCGACGACGACCTACACGCTTACGGTGACCAACGCGGCGAGTACAGCGGTGACGCAAACGGCCACGGTGACGGTGACGGCAGCGATTCCCGCGCCGGCCATCGCCAGCTTCGTGGCGAATCCCGCGGCGATTGCGGCGGGAGGGTCCTCCAACCTGACGGCAATCTTCTCCAACGGCACGGGCGCCGTGATGCCGGGCAACCTGCCTATCACCAGCGGAACGCCCCTGAGCGTCTCGCCCACGGCCACCAGCACCTACGCACTGACGGTGACCAACTCGGCCGGCGCGACGGTGGCCAAGTCGGCGACGGTCGCCTTGCAGCCGACGGGCGGAAACCTGCTGGCCAATGGCACCTACACGATGGTCAATCAAAACAGCGGACTGTATGTTGACGTTACCGGCGCTTCCACCGCGGCCGGAACCCTCATCGACCAATGGCAGTCGAACGGCAAGAGCAACCAGCAGTGGCAGCTTACGAATCTGGGCAACAACACCGTGAAGCTGATCAGCGTGAGCAGCGGCCTGGCATTGGAAGCGCAGGGCTCCTCGACGGCGCCGGGCGGAGCCATCGATCAGGCGACATATGCCGCGACGCCCAACCAGATATGGCAGGTGGTCTCGGTCGGAGCCGGGTACTACGAACTCTACAACCAGAACAGCGGGCTGGCATTGGATGTGCCCTCGGCATCCACCACGGACGGCACCAAGCTGGACCAGGCAACGGCCACCGGCAATACCAACCAGATGTGGTACCTCTTCAATATGCCAAGCCCGAATGCGGACGGCACAACGAATGCATCGGTCACGGTAGACCCAACGACGCCAGGCCTGGCGGTGACCGACCAGATTCTGGGTATGAATATGGCCTATTGGTACGACCAGTCCAATCCCGCCATCGTGCCCGCATTCCAGACGGCAGGAATCAAAGCGATACGCTGGCCAGGCGGGTCGGGTTCCGACGTCTATCACTGGCAGACGAACACCTTGTGCGGAGGCGGCACCGGCTATCCTGCCGCATACTACCCGACATTTCTTGCCGATCTGGTGAAGCCCTCGGGCGTGGACGTGGCGCTGACGGCGAATTACGGCACCAACGAAACCTGCAACGGTCCGGGCGATCCCGCCGAGGCCGCCGCATGGGCCACCTACTCGCTGCAAAACGGGAACTATGTAAGCCACATGACCGTCGGCAACGAGGTCTACGGCACATGGGAAACGGATCTGCACGCCAAGCCGAACGATGCCGCAACCTATGCCAACGCAGTCGCCACGGGATACTATCCGCAGATCAAGGCAGCCAGTCCGAACATGCAGGTCGGCGTCGTGGTCAATCCGGGCAATTCTCCCGCCTGGGATCCGGTCGTGCTCACCCAAGCGCCGTACGATTTCGTCGAGTACCACTTCTACGCGCAATCGCCAGGCTACGAAAGCGATCCGTATCTGACGCAGCAGGCGGCGCTGGCCTTCGCCGCGGCCATCAATTCCGTCAAGGCGGATCTGAACGCTTCCGGACATCCCAACACTCCCATTTACGCGGGCGAGTTGGGCTCGGTCTATACCAATCCCGGCATCCAAAGCTCTTCCATCACCCAGGCCCTGTACGCGGGCCAGGTATTGGGCGAAGCGATGAACGCCGGCGTGGTGCGCGCCACCTGGTGGATCGGTTTCGGCGGTTGCGATGAAGCCGGCGGCGGCGACAACTTCTCCAGCTCGCTCTACGGCTGGGAAGGCTTCGGCGGCTACATGGTCTTCTCCGACGGACTTCCCGAGGGTGGCTGCGACAGCACGCCCAGCATTCCCGCGGGCACGCTGCTGCCCACGGCACGGGCTTATCAGCTCTTCAGCAACGTAGCGGTCAACGGCGAGCACGTGCTGAGCGCCAGCGTCACCGGCGATACGCTGGATGTGCGCGCCTATGCCGCAACCAACAACGGCGGGACGGCGCTGGTGCTGTTCAACCTGAACGAAACCACGAGCGCGCCGGTGGTCGTGACGCTGACAGGGCAAACCAACGCCTCATCGGTGACCGTGGAAACCTACGACAAGGCGATCTACGACCAGGCGCAAAACAACGTCTGGGCGGGACCCACCACCACGAGCCTGGGTGCGCAGACCCTGCCCATGACGCTCACCCTGACTCCCTGGAGCATGAACGTGGTCATCGTCAAGCCCTGACGCGGCGGATTCGCATCAGGCTTTGCACCGCCAACTGGCTGTCCCCGGTTTTACAAAACCGGGGGCAGCCTTTTTCATTTACTCCAGACCGCCAGCCAACACACGAATGCCGCGCAGGATCGAGTCCGGCGCGTTCGCATTCCTTGTTATCGAGTTATGGTAGTGCCCCGCGATGCGAAAATCGAACCGCGAGGCTGGGTCGAATGGCGTTAGTTGGCAGAATCCTTCTGCCGCGTGGCTTTTACCGCCGATAGAATTCCAATGCCCATGAGCACAACCGCGCCCGCGGCAATCCAGTGCGAGGGTATATGCATCAGGTTCGCGGCGTAAATCAATCCGCCGATCAAGATCGCGAATCCGACAGCGTAAATTCCGAACGACATAGAATCTCCTGATGGGTCGGTTGTGCAAGTTAGCGTCCGGCTTTGCGGACCAGGAATTGCAGCCCCGCAGTTCACACCAGCTTCGCTCGTTTGGCGGTTCGCGCCGGACTGTACGGCGGGTCGAGGAGTACGGGCCTTGTTGCGTTCTCCTCTGGCAGCGAATCGTGCAGAACCATATTGAGCAGCGACGTGTGAACCCGAATGCGTCCGTTGTATTCGATGTAGCCGAGCTTTCTGAAGCGATTCATGAAGAAGCTAACGCGCGACCGGGTTGTGCCGATCATCTCCGCAAGCGTCTCCTGAGTTACCGGTGGAATCAGTGTTTCCGGCTCGCCCGGCTGCCCAAACTCCGCCATCAGCAAGAGTGTCCGCGCCAGGCGCCTTTCGCTGGAGTTGAATAGCTGATCGACGAGATCCGCCTGGGTCCTGATGCCTCGAGTCAGGATGAACTGCATGAAAAAATCGGAGAAAGCATGTTCTTCGTGCAGGACGTGGAGCATCTTCTCCCTCACGATCTTGAGCCCCATGCAGACGGAAACGGCCGTAGCCGTGGCCGTTCGCAGCGCTCCCGCCCCTGCCATCGACTCTTCGCCAAAAAAGTCCCCGGCGGCGAGGAGCGTGACCGTGGCTTCTTTGCCCCTCTTTGAAACCACGGTGAGCTTGGCCCGGCCGCTCTGAAGATAAAACACGGCGTCGGCGGGGCTTCCCTGGGCGAAGAATACCTGCTTTGCCGTGTGGCGGACGATGCTTCGTCCCGAACCCGCCGTAGCGAGGAAACTGACAGTATCGAAGGGCTTCCTTTTGGCTCCATTCATCTGGACGACCCATTCCTGTGTGCGGTCTGGCTGCCGGTAAGGCACATCCAGGCTGCGCGGGCGGTGAGAGGCTATTCCCCGCTTCTCAGCCCACAATTTCGCACACTAAGACAGATTGGCATCGCAATCAGACGATAGTCTGAGCGGTTTAGATCAATCGCTGCATCTGTCTGAAAAGGGGAATCCGCGCAGAATGAGGGCGCACCAGAAGCGCGCTCGGGTCACCTTGGGGGGCCTTGCGCCGGCAACCGCACCTACAGCTTTTGTGTTCTCTGCACGGTGCGCACGCCGCCCACGCGGCGCAGGCCGAGAACCATCTTGTTCAGGTGGCGAACATCCTCGGCTTCCACCACAAAATCGATGACGGCTTCGCCATCTTCCTGGCGGATATCCACGCCGCGGATGTTGGTGTTGTCGTCGGAAATGACGGCGGTCAGCTCCTTCAACATGCCAGCGCGGTCGTCGCAGAAGATGGTGATCTTGACCGGGTAGCGCTGCGGCCGGTTCGTGGACTGGTCGCCCACGCGCGACCACTCGACCGCGATGCGGCGGTCGCTCTCGTAGAGCAGGTTTTGCACGTTGGGACAACTGCGCGCGTGCACGGCCACGCCCTTGCCGCGCGTGACGTAGCCCACGATCTCTTCGCCGCGGATGGGGTTGCAACATCGCGCGCGATAGACGAGCAGATCGTTCTGGCCCTCGACCTGGAGGGAGTCGGAGCCGGTGAGGTGCAGCTTACGCACCGCATCGGACATGCCCGATTCGCCGGTGCCGGGGAGTTTGGTCTCGGGGGCGGCCTCGGGCTCGCCCTGGTTGGCATAGCCTGGAGCCAGCTTGTTGAGCACCTGATGGGCGGAGTGCTTGCCCTGGCCGAGAGTGGCCAGCAGGTCGGCGGCGGTGGCCACACCGTACTCGTTGGCAATGCGGCTCAGATCCTGGTCGTCGATCTGGCTCATCGGGACCTTGTATTTCCTGGCCTCGCGCTCCAGCAGCTTGCGCCCGATCTCGACGGCGCGGCGACGCTGGTCTTCATTGAGCCAGTGCTTGATCTTGTTGCGGGCGCGCGGACTTTTGACGAAGGTGAGCCAATCACGGCTCGGCTTGTGGTCCTTCTGGGTGACGATTTCGACAATGTCGCCGGTGCGCAGCTTGGTGCGCAGCGGCACCATGCGCCCGTTGACCTTGGCGCCCACGCAGGTGTGGCCCACTTCGGTGTGAATGGTGTAGGCAAAATCGATGGGCGTGGAGTCGGCCGGAACCACCACCACTTTCCCCTTGGGCGTGAAGGTGTAGACCTCGTCGGGATAGAGGTCCATCTTCAGGCTGGAGAGG
>Ga0181517_10000405_pt1 | contig 59250 bp, 47 predicted proteins | sample PEATcosm2014_Bin_31_FD_119748 | JGI IMG/M metagenome (GOLD analysis project Ga0181517, IMG submission 119748) | Peatland microbial communities from MTU Mesocosm Facility, Houghton, MI, USA - PEATcosm2014_Bin01_30_metaG | ecosystem: Environmental > Terrestrial > Soil > Wetlands > Peat | place... | reverse complement strand
GCGATCTCGCTCCAAGAGTGGGTTTCCCTGCGCGGCTGAACTTTCGCGCCAAGTGCTGAATGGAGACCGCCAACAGCAGGATGACGACCGGATCAATGGGCAGGCGATAGCGTGGCAACGCGAGCGTGAGGTAGTAGACCCAGGGATAGACGAGAGGGAATGCGGCGACGGGGACGGCGAAAGGGCTGCGCTGACGGAACAGGATGATGATCCCGCAGAGCGTGCTAAGCGCCGCGACGAGATTGAACGCCAGGACTGCACGGAACCGAAGCGAGGGCGTGCCGAGAAAATCCTCCTGCGGATAGGGAGTGCCGCCCGACCAGATCGAAATCGCGCGATAGGTGATCAGGTGGGCTTCGCGGGCGGGATGCGAAAGAATGTAGGCGATGGCTTCTTGTTTTTTCTGCTGCATGTAGGCGATTTCACCCAACGAGATATATTTTTCGCGCTCGGGGGCGTTGTAGATGGGATGCAGATCGCCGCGGAAGATGTCCTGCGTCTGATCGTTATTGCCTAACCAGAGCTGCAATCCCAGGACGGAGCGCAGCGGGACGAATTGGTGGAAGACGCGGTAGTTGCGGACGGTCCACGGAACGCAACAGAGGATGATGATGGCGACGGCGGCCGCGGCCGGCTTGAGCCACTCGAGTTTTTCTCGCCGCGCGCGGTACACCAGCCAGCCGGCGAGAAACGGGAACAGTCCGGCGATGGTCGCGTTGAACATCAGCGCGACGCCCCAGAGCAAACCGTAGGCGCACCAATTCCTCACGCGATGCGACTGGGATTCCGCGAGTTCGAGCGTGGCCCAGACAATCGCGGCGGCTAGCAGCGCGGAAATGGATGCGTCCCACATGCTTTCCACCGGTATCAGGATTGCGTTGGGGAAAATTGCCCAGAGCCACGCGGCTCCGGCGGCGAGACCGATTCCGCCGATGCGTTTGCCCACGTAATAAATCGGAAGGCAGGTTAGGGTGCAGCAGGTGATGTTGACCAGCACCGTCGCTGCCCACGCGTGAAAGGTGTAAGCGCCGAACAGGCGAAAGATTGCAGCGAGCAGCAGGGGAAAAAGCGGCGTCATCCACGCGGTTGGTCCGGTGTCCACGCGAAAGGGCGAGCTGAAACCGTGGCCGGTGGCGAGGGAGTGCGCGATGTTGCCGGACTCAAAAAGAAAGGGGATGACGCTGACGCCCTGGCGCGGATGAATGTGCTGGAATTGCCACATGTAGCCGAGGCGAATGGCGAGCGCGACGAGCATGATTAGCCAGAGCGACGTGGCCGCGGTGCGAACCACATTTGTTAGCGTGCGTGGCATGCTCGGGAAGCGTTACATTCCTTGGGCTTGGACGCAAGGCCGGTACGGTTGGGTGCGGAGGCGCGACGTGCCGTCAACGCGCTGCGCGATGCGGATTGCTACGCTGCTTCCATAGTGGCGCCTCGATTTGTGATAGCTTCTGAGTTAGCAATCATGGCCAAGAAGAAGAAAGACCGGCTGCGGGTGCACAAGGAAGCGCGCAGGCTCGCGCGGCTGGGTGTGGGCATGCCTCCGACGGAACGCACGATCCCCGACAAACGGCAGAAAGCGCCGAAGCACAAGAAGAGATTAATGAGTCCGGAATAGAATTACATCGCGCTACTCCGGTGGTGCGCGCCATTTCGGAACTGGCGGCGCTTGCGCTGCTTCGTTGTGGTACTTCCTGCCAGCCGTTTACGATTGCACCTTCCGCTAAATTCAGTCCTGCCAGCGAGATCACTTTTCAACAGGCAATTTCGTGCGGTGCGCGAACCGGAACAGCGCGTGCCATACGCATTGCATGAAAATTATTCGAAGTTGGCCGCGATGTTCGGTCGCGGTGCTTGGTCTGCTTATATTCTTCGTGGCGGCGCAACCTGCGGCGCGTGCGCAGATTGTTCCGGTAAGTTTGGTGCACGGCCCAGCGGAAGACTCCAAAGTTCCAAGTGGGGTGACATTAGCGTCGTTGCCGCCGCTGCTGCGTAGCGAACCGCGCAGGGCGGTGATACACGCGTTGCCGAAAACATTCTTCGTATTGAGCGCGGGAGTGTACACGGCCGCTGGGCTCGACATGCAACGATCGGAATCTATGCTGCCGGATTTCGACGAGAGGGATCCTATCGTGCGTCCATTTCTGCGGCTGCCTGCGCCGGCGTACTACGCTTCCGCGACTTTATTCGCGACAGGAATCAACTTTTTAGGAGCGAAGATGGTGCGGTCGGAGCGCTGGCACAAAATCTGGTGGATTCCACAGATAGGTTCGATGGCGGGGAACCTGGCGGGATATGGATACACGCGGGCGCATCCGGGGTCGCATTGATACGGCGCATTGTGCACCGGCGGGTGGCATGCACCGATGTGTAAATCGGAGCTCGTAGATTTCAGTTATTAGTTATGAAATTAAAAGGTTCAGACCGAACCTAGTTTTTGGAGCCTCAGCCGGGCTTGAAATCTGGGATTACTTCGCCGGGTTTGAAGAACGATGTGGGCGGCGCACTGGAGGCTGCTGCCACTGCGGCGGCCATTCGTTCGAGGTCTTTTTTTGCGAAGCCGACAGAGCTTTCTTGGATTTTTCCATCCTGAGCGATCAGGAAAACGGTGGGGACGTTGGTGATGCCGTACTGGTTGGAGACGGGGTAGCCGTTTTCATCAATCAGGGTGGGGAATTCGACATCGAATTCCTGGAGGAATTCGCGGGTGTCCCGGGCGTCGTCTTGCGAAATGCCCCAGAGTGTGAATTTCTCGCCAGCGTAGGATTCGTGGAGACGCTCGAGAAACGGGGCGGTGAACTGGCACGTGGGGCAGCTCACTTTGAAAAATGCGGCCACCACGGGGCCTTTTTTCAGCGCGTCGGCAAGGCTCGATTTTTTGCCGTCTGTGCTTTGGAGAATGAATGCCGGAGCTTTGGCGCCGGCTGGTAATGCCGCCATCTTGCTTCCTCCCAAAAACTCGCGCATGCGCCGTTTCAGGCTCACGAGCTGATTCTACCCCTGGTTCATGTGATGCTTCGGTTCGCTCGCGGACTCAGGCACGAATGCGACAACCACAAGCCGGTTCCGCGGGCGACAAACCGGCTCCAACGACTGCCCGGTCCCACAAAACGGTACCGGCCGCTACAGAGCCAAAAGCGAGCTCAAAACTGTTCAGCTGAAGCTGGCCGCTACAAAATCAAAAGCAACGGCAAAGGCGCGCGCCTGAAAAGCAAAAGCAGGCGGCCACTACAAGGTCAAATTCGACGGCCAAAATCTGGCAAGGTGCTGACGTAGGGGCGGGTCTTAGACCCGCCCCTACAGATTCCCGTCCCTCACGCAGTAGCGAAGGCTGTGCACGGTGGCGGAGCGGCGCTAGTGAATGTTGCGGGTTTTTTTGCCGACATAATCCATCAGCAGGTATTGGCCGAGGGTGTAGGGGGTCGTGAAATATGCTTTGCCGCGGCAAAGCTCAGTCACTTTCTGGACGAAGTGGACCAGGCTGTAGTCGCTGGAGAGCATGAAGGTATTGATCAAAATTCCAGCGCGCTTGCACTTTGCGACTTCTTCGAGAGTTTGCGTGACGACCAGGGGGTCGAGGCCGAAGGCATTTTTGTAGATGCGGCCGTCTTCCAGCGTTAGCGCGGACGGCTTGCCGTCGGTGATCATCACAATTTGGCGCATATCTTTTTTCTGGCGCGACAAAATGCGTTGAGCCAGGCGGAGGCCTTCACGCGTATTCGTGTAGTAGGGACCCACCTGCACGCGAGCGAGTTTGCCGAGAGGAATTTCCTCGGCGCTATCGTGGAAGAGCACACAGTGCAGGGAATCGCCCGGATATTGCGTGCGAATCAAGTGCGAGAGCGCCAGAGCCACGCGTTTCGCGGGCGTGAAGCGATCTTCGCCGTAGAGAATCATGCTGTGGCTGCAATCGAGCATCAGCACCGTGGCGCAGGAACTGTGATATTCGCACTGGTGGACCATCAGGTCGGGATAATCCAGCTCGATGGGAATTTGCGCGCCGTTGCGTTGCACGGCGTTGAAAAGGGTGCCGCTGATGTCCATGTTCAGCGTATCGCCGAATTCGTACTGTTTCGAAGTGCCGCCGGATTCGACGCCGGTGGCGAGGTCGCGGGTATCGTGTCGGCCGAAGCTGCTCTTGCCGAGTGACGCGAGCAAATCTTTCAAAGTCTTGAATCCGAGCAAGTCGAGCGCTTTATCCGTGATTTCAAAGCGGGCTTCCACATTGGGTTGCGCTTGGCCCGCTTGGCCGCCGGGAGTTTGCGAAGGAGGCGGCGTGATCTGCGCGGGTTGATTGGGGCGCGAGATGAAGCCTTCTTCCTCCATGCGCTGGATAATTTGCTCGATTACTTCGCTGAGCTGGGGATTTTCAGAGAGATTGGGGTTGTTGAGCATCTGCTCCATCAGTTCGGGCGGGAGCAGTTCGCCTTCTTGGAGGGCGCGCAGGATGGCTTCACGCAACTCGTCCATCATTTTTTCGCGCGAGCGTTCGGGATCCATTTCGTAGATGCCGAATTGCGATTCGTAGCCGCTCTGCAGGAAGAAATCGGAGAGGCGGCTCATCAGCTCCTGAAGATCGATATCTTCAGCGGCGTCGGGCGCGTATTTTGAATATTTCGTGTATTTCATTTAGTGCGATGCCTCGGGACAATTCCGCAAATGGCAGATCCCCCGCTGCGCTCGGGATGACAGTTGCCGGACCGGTGCGCTCAGTTAAACTGGCGGCGCGGCGTTCGGCCGGACGGTTCGCGTGGATCGCGGGGCTCAGGGGTTTTGCGCGCGTCGGCGAAATAACCGCGTTCTTCGCTGCGATTGATGCGCTTGTGCGCCCACAGGCCCTCTAGGATGAATTCCGCCGCGCTGGTGACGATCGCGGCGTCGTCCTTCTGGCTGACTTCGAGCACGCTTAGGTTGTCGAACAGCCCTTGGATCTTTTTCAGCTGCGCCAGAACCTCGGAACTGGAAGCGTTCGCGGGAACTTTCAGTTCGCCGCCCAATTCGAACCACTGAATCACGGGCTGCATGTTGGCTCCGGTGAAATATTGCGTGTAGGTCTTGCCGACAGCGGCGCGAATCAGCTCGCGGGCAATGTTTTCGGCGCCGCGCAGTTCACCTTCATATTCCAGCTCGAATTTTCCGGTCATGGATGGTATTGCAGCGTACACATCGGCGACGCGCGCGACGACAGCCGAATCGCGGTTGCGCACGGCACGTTGCTCGGCGCTGCTGAGCACATTTTCCAGCGTGCTGATGGGCAGGCGCTGGCTGACGCCGGAACGGCGATCCACGCGCTTGTCCTCGCGGGCTTGAAACGCCACTTCTTCGACGATTTCGCGGATATACTGCGGCATTTCGACGCGCTTTTTCTGATCGCGCTTGGTCCAGGATTCCTGCGAGGTAATGGACATGCCTTCGGCAACCGTCGCGGGATAGTGAGTGCGAATTTCGGAGCCGATGCGGTCTTTCAGCGGCGTAATGATTTTCCCGCGCGCGGTGTAATCCTCCGGGTTGGCGGTGAAGACCAGCAGAACGTCCAGCGCCATGCGCACCGGGTAGCCCTTAATCTGGATGTCACCTTCCTGCATGATATTGAACAGGCCTACCTGAATTTTTCCAGAAAGGTCCGGAAGCTCGTTGATGCCGAAGATGCCGCGATTGGCGCGCGGCAGCAATCCGTAATGAATCGTCAGTTCATTGGAAAGATTGTGGCCGCTGCGCGCGGCTTTGATGGGGTCCACGTCACCGATCATGTCCGCGATAGTGACGTCGGGAGTAGCGAGTTTTTCTACGTAACGATGCTCGCGCGCGAGCCAGGCGATCGGAGTGGCGTCACCTTCGGCGGCAAGGCGCTCGCGGCACGCGCGGCAAATCGGGGTGTAGGGATTGTCGTGAATCTCGCAGCCCTCGACCACCGGAATTTGTGCGTCCATGAATCCGACCAGGCCGCGCAGGATGCGCGACTTCGCCTGGCCGCGCAGGCCGAGCAGAATAAAATGATGGCGCGAGAGGATAGCGTTGACAATCTGCGGCAAAACCGTGTCGTCGTAGCCATGCACACCGGCGAAAAGCTCTTCGCCTCTTTCCAGTTTGCACAGCAGATTTTCGCGCAGTTCCTGGCGGACGCTTCGCTGAGCAACTCGTTCTTCGGACCACTGACTGCGGCGAAGCTCACCGAGGGATTTCGGCAGTGAATTCATGAGGCCCCACTTATAAATAAAGTGCCGCGGCGCTCGTCAGCATGAGCGTCTCAACACCATTATAGAGGAAGCGGGGCTGCGGGGATACTTTCCTTTCGAAGAGCTAATTTAGGCCGTGGCCATTGCCTGCGGCGCTGCGGCGCGCTTGATGCAGATGGTCCAGGCGGGGCAGCATGTCGTTCAATCGCGCAATCAAAAAGCTGCGGCGGTCGGGCTCGGCGCGGATTTCCAGCAGGGCCTGTTTTTCCTCGAGTTCAAGCGGCAGGCGTGCGGCCATCTGAAAGGAAAGCGGCCAGGGCGATTCGATGCCGGAAGTTACCCACAGCTGGCCATAGATAAGCGTGTGGCACTCCTGAAATAGTCCGAGGAGTGCGCCCTCTTCCTGGTGACGCATGGATTCGTGCCGCGCTACCGGGTGGTCGGGCAGAAATTCGACCATCGCCTCGTGATAATCCTTTTCGTGGAGCAGGTTCAGGGCACGGAAAATTGTGCGGCCCTGGGTGAGGATGTCCATCCGGCCGTCGTCGTAATCCTTCAGTTTCCGCGTAATAGCGGCGGTACAGCCGACCGTGGCGACGCCTTTTTCGCCGGCGAGAATCACTCCGAATTCCAGATTGTGGCGGAGGCAATGCAGAATCATTAGCTTGTAGCGCGGCTCGAAAATGTGCAGCGGGAGCGTGGCTCCGGGGTAAAGGACGACGTTGAGAGGGAATAGTGGTATGCGGGAGTCGGTCATGATGTTCTAGTCCGTGTCTGGGCAGAAGTGAACTGTTAACCGGAACTGAAACTAGCGCAGCAGCGCCAGGGCCGCTTGCATTTCATCGCGCGCGTGCATGTCGCCGGCATTTTGAGCGACCAGGATGCCGTCGGATAATAGTTTGCGCGCTTGTTCCAGCTGGCCGATGCGGGAAAGATGCTGGCCAAATTGGAAGTAGCCCGCGACGTATTTCGGATTCGCTTCCAGCAACTTCTGGAAGTGAGTTGTGGCGGCGTCATTGTCACCGAGTTTCATGCACTCCAGCGCTAGCCCGTAACGCGCGAACGCGTCGGTGGGTTTTTCGGCGACAAACTGCTCGAGAATTTCGCGGCGCGGCTTCTGTGTTTGGGTCATAGGTTGAAAACGCGTATTATAGCGGGCTTGAGCGTGCGCGCCAAGCGTGCACATTTTGCCGTGAAGGGTCACTGAACGAAGAAACGGACGGGTCGAACGAAAAGAATGCCCAACAACTCTAAGGGCCACAAGAAAGAGCTCCGCAAGGCGCCGGTAGGTGCTGTTTCAGGCGCTCCTTCGATGCCGGGCAAGCCGGTCAGCGCATCGGTGTCAGAGATCGTGGAAATCGTGTTGCCGAACGATGCCAATTTGCTCGGCAACATGCTCGGCGGGCGCGTGATGCATTTGATTGACATCGCCGGAGCGCTCGCGGCGAATCGCCATTCGAACAGTCATGTGGTGACAGCCTCCGTGGATTATCTGGATTTTCGGTTTCCCATTCACGTGGGCGAATGGATCGTGCTGAAGTCCAGCGTCAACCGCGTGTTCCACACTTCGATGGAAGTGGGCGTGAAAGTGTTCGCGGAAAATATTCTTACGGGCGAGAGGCGGCACACGAGTACCGCGTATGTGACGTTTGTGGCGCTGGATACGAACCAGCAGCCGCACACCGTGCCGCCGCTGATTTTGAAAACTGAGGACGAGCGGAGGCGTTACCGCGAAGCCGGGGAGCGGCGCCGGATGCGTTTGGCGATGCGGCACAAGACGCCGCTGTTGGGTGAGTAGCGTTTCAAGGTATTGCGCGGATTATCGCGCGCTTTGCAGATACTTGACGACCGCTTCCGCGGTTTGAAAGCCGGTCTCGACGCATTTTCCGATGGCCGGACCTTCCAAGTAATTTCCCGCGAAAAAGAGTCCGGGCGAAGCGCGCTCCGCATCGCGAATCGATTCAACGATGTGGCCGTGGCCCAGATTGTATTGCGGCAGGGCGCGCGGATACTTCCAGACGGCGACTTCGACGGGCGGCCCCGTGATTCCCAGGATGCGCGCATTTTCTTCGGTGACGATTGCCGCGATATTTTCTTCGTGCAGCCGAATGACGTCCGGATCGGTGGCGCCGCCGATGAAGCTGGTGATCGTCACGCTGCCTTCGTGCGCTCGTCCGGGGAAGAGCGAAGAATTCCACACGGTGCCCAGCGTACGCACTTTTTCGCCGCGCGGGACCAGGAAGCCGAAACCTTCGAGCGGATCTCCCACTTGCTGGCGGTAATAGCTGGAAGCTACGACCGCTACCGGCGCGTAGGCGATCCCCGAGAGCGTTTGCGCCAGAGGCGGGGAGAACGATTCGAGCACGTGCGCTGCCGCGTAGGCAGGAGTCGCCATCACTACCGCGCCAGCGTGAGCAGAGAGTTCTTGCCCATTACGCACGACGCGAATTTCGCGCGCTGCACCGCCGGCGGAAGGCTGGGCGGAGAAAGTCGCTGACACCGCGCGCGTTTCGTACTGCAACGAGTCACCGAGTTTTGCGGCCAGCGCGCGCGGCAGCGTGGCCACTCCATGCGCAAAGGAACACAGCGGCGGGGCGCTCGTGCGCTGCTCTTTAGGAGCTCGCGACTTTATGGCGCCGCGCAGCACGCTGCCGTACTCGCGTTCCCATTCGTCGAGAGTAGGGAAGGCGGCCTTGAGGCTTAATTTTTCCGGGTCTCCGGCGTATACGCCGGAAACGAAAGGCGCGACGAGATATTCGAGAATCTCGTGGCCGAATTTACGTCTGACGAATGCCGCGACGGATTCTTCCTCAGTTGGTGGTTGAGATTTCTTGAACGGCTCGGAAGCAATTTTCCAGCGCGAGAGGGGATTGAGCAACGTCGAGGTCAACAGCGCCTGCGGCGACATGGGGACTTTGCGCAGGCGGCCATGCAGCAGGACGTAACGCGGCGCGCGCGGATCGGCCTTCTGCAGTTGAGATTCGAGACCCAGCTCGCGAATCAGGTCGAGCAGTGCGGGCGTACCTTGAAAGCTTTGCGGCCCGGCTTCAAAAAGGAGGCCGTCCTTTTCTACGGAATCGATCAGGCCGCCGGCCGCGGAATTCGATTCATAAACCGTGACGTCGACGCCCTGCTGTTGCAGGCGATGCGCGCAGGCCAAGCCGGAAATTCCAGCGCCGATGACGGCTACTTTTGCGGAATTGTTCATGGGCGCGGCACTTCAGAGGGTCTTCGAGAAAAGCGGCTTGTGGTCCATTTGCTGTTCGTGCAGATAACGGTCGAAAGCCATGGCGACATTGCGAATGAAAATACGGCCGAGTGGCGTGACGCGAATTTCGGCGGAATCGAGTACCACAAGACCCTCGTCGCGCGCTACTTCGAGGCGCTGAAGTTCGGGCGCGAAGTATTCATCGAAATTGACGGAAAATTCCTGCTCGATTTCGTGTTTGGGGATCACGGTATGGCAGAGCAGGCGGCCGATCACCGCGCGGCGCAGCAGGTCGTCCGACGACAGGCGATAGCCGCGCATAGTGGCGATGCCGCGTATGGCAATGGTTTCCTGATACGCCGGAACTTCGCGGCGATTCTGCGCGTAGGCAGCGCCGATGGAACTGATCGCGCTGACGCCCATGCCGTAAAGGTCCGCGCCTGCTTTCGTGGTGTAGCCCTGAAAATTGCGGTGCAGCGTGCGATTTTTCTGCGCGACGGCCAGCTCATCGCCGGGACGCGCGAAGTGGTCCATGCCGATATAAAGGTAGCCAGCGCCGAGAAAACGTTCGAGGCCGGCGCGGAAGATGCGGAATTTTTCCATTCCTTCGGGCAAGTGCTCTGCAAAAGAGCCTTGCTGCTTTTTCAGCCAGGGCACGTGGGCGTAGCTGAACATGGCGACGCGATCCGGCGCGAGCGTCAAAGTCTTGTCTATTGTGTCCTTGAAGCTTTCTGCGGTTTGGTAGGGCAGGCCGTAGATCAGGTCCACGTTCAGGCTTTCGAAGCCGAGTTCGCGGGCGGCGACGATCAAATCGCGCGTCATTTCGTAGGGCTGCACGCGGTGAATCGTTTCCTGCACTTTCGGCTGGAAATCCTGAATGCCCATGCTCAGGCGGTTGAATCCCATGCGGCGCAACGATTCCAGATGCGCGCGATTGGTGACGCGCGGATCGATTTCGATGCCGATTTCCGCATCCGGCGCGAAGGAAAAACGCTGGCGCGCGTGGCCGAAAAGGTCTTCCATCTGCGCCGGAGTGAGATAGGTGGGTGTGCCGCCGCCCCAGTGAAATTGAATCACCGGGCGATTCTTCGAGACGCGCTGGCTGACGTGCTCGATCTCGCGTTTGAGGGCCTCGAGGTAGGGAATCGCGACGTTCTTGTTTCTTTGAATGGAAACATTGCAGGCGCAGAAGAGACAGAGGCGCTCGCAGAAGGGAATGTGCATGTAGAGCGAAAGCGGGCTCGCGGCTTTTTCAGCGCGCGCGTAGAAACTCTCCAGATCGTCGGGGCCGAAATCGTCCTTCCAGACTGGCGCGGTGGGATAGCTGGTATAGCGCGGGCCGGGCCGATTGTATTTTTCAAGGGTGGCGTCGGTGATTTGGGCGATCTCGAATTGGTCGGTTGGTTTCATTGTTACGTTTGCTATCGCGGGTGCGACTATGCGATCCCGGCGCGGGCTAAGACGCACGCTGATTGTCCGGCCTCGACGAAGGCTTTCGCGTTTTCCACCGGAGTCGTCGGCAGAATCCCGTGGCCGAGATTCAGGATGTGGCCGAGACCGCCGGTTTTCTCGACGGCGGCTTGCGCAGCCTCGCGCACAGCTTTTTCGGAGCCGAGCAGAATCGTCGGGTCCACGTTGCCCTGCAGCGCCACTTTGCGGCCGAGCTTCTGTCGCGCTTCTGCCAAATCGGTGCGCCAATCCACGCTGATTACGTCCGCGCCAGAGCTTGGCAAGCTTTCGAGCAAATGCGCCGAGCCTTTTGCGAACAGGATTTTCGGCACTTCCGGATGGCCGAGCAAATCGTACACCATTTTCGTCGCGGGCATCTCGAAGGCATCGTACTCGGCGCGGCTTAGCTCTCCAGCCCACGTATCGAAAAGCTGAATCACGGCGGCGCCGGCGGCGATCTGCGATTTCAGGTATTGCGCCGTCGCGCGGGCGATGCGTTCTAGCAACTCGCGGACCATCTGCGGCTCGCCGCGCAGCATTTCCTTCGCGCGTGAAATATCGCCGCGGGTTTGGCCTTCGATCATGTAGCAAGCGAGCGTCCAGGGAGCTGCGGCGAATCCGATTACCGGCACGTTTGGTCCGGCTTCCTTGCGAATGGCGCGGATGGCGTCACCGACGAAGCGCGTATCTCGCGATGGGTCAAAATCGCGCAGCCGTCGCACAGCGGCCAGATCGCGCACAGGATTCGAAAGGACCGGACCTGAGTCCGGCACGTCGAGCGGCAGGCCCATGGCTTCGGCGACGATCAGAATGTCTGAGAACACGATGATGGCGTCCACGCCAAGAATGCGAAAAGGCTGCAGCGAAACTTCCGCGGCGACTTCCGGCGTTTTACAAATCTGCAGAAAAGTGTGGTTCTTGCGCACGGCCTGGTATTCCGGCAGGTAGCGGCCCGCCTGGCGCATGATCCACACCGGCACGCGTTCGACCGGCTCAAAACGGCAGGCGCGCAAAAACAGTTCTTTACGGTTTTCTACAGGAGTCATAGCTTCCATGCAATGATAGCAGAAGGGGTAAGGGGCCGCACGCTGGCTGCGCTTAGTAGCAGGGTACTGCGACTCGCGCGCTCCGCGCCGAGGCACTTTCGGCGTTATAATTGATAGGCAATCCGGGGAGTTTTCGCCTTTCATGCCAAACCACCTGGGCTACCTGAGCCTGGCACTCTACGTGGCGAGCTTTATCTGCTACGCCCGAAACTTGTATGCGCCCAATATTTGGGTGGGACGGCTGGCGTCTTTGCTGCTCGCCGGCGGAATCGGCGTGCAGTATTTATCGCTGTATCAGCGGTCGCTGGCACTGCATAGCGTGCCTTACGATGACTTGTACGGCTCGATGTCACTGTTTGCGTGGCTGCTGGGGATCACTTATTTAGGACTGGAATTATTTCACCGGCAGCGCTCCGTGGGAGCATTCGTAACGCTGCTGCTGGTGTGCTGGATCTCGCTCCTCGGATTGCTCACGCCGCGCTATCTTCCTGTGCCTTCCGTGCCGCGCGGAGCTATTTTCGCACTTCACGTGACCTTGAACACCTGGGCTTATGCGGCTTTCGCGCTTTCGTTCGTGTTGAGCGTGATATATCTGGTGCAGGATCGCGTTCTGCGGTCGCGCCGGCTGAGCGTGGCGTTCTGGCGAATTCCGGCGTTGGACGTGCTGGAGCGCATGGCGCGCAGCAGCGTGTACGTTGGACTGGTGGCGCTGATTTTTGGCGTGGCGATGGGATTGACCTGGGAACATCGGTTGAGCGGCAGTTATTCGTTCGGTGATCCGAAGGTGATCGTGACGCTCGCGATTCTTGGCGTATATGCGGCGTACCTGCTGCTTTCGCGCAGCCCGAATTGGCGCGGCGCGCGCGCGGCGTTGCTTTGCGCACTGAATTTCGTCATCGTGCTGTTCAGCTACACCTTCGTAAACCTGTATCTCACGAAGTTTCACCGGTTTCTCTGATGCCTACTGCCACCCACCCAAACCGCGCTGGCGCTGTCCGCATTCAGGTCGCGCTTATCGGCTGCAACCATCGCACCGCGCCGGTGGAACTGCGCGAGCGGATTGCTTTCACTTCGCAGCAGGCGTTGCAGGCGGCGGATGAATTGAAGGAACGCGGAATCCTGGAAGAGGCGGTTGTGGTTTCCACCTGCAATCGCAGCGAACTGTACGGCGTGCCGGGCGATTTCGCGCCCTCCACCGCGGAAGCGATGGAGGAGTATTTCACTTCATTCCACAGGATTCCGTACGACCAACTGAAGGGCCGTTTTTATCGCTGGGCGGGGCCAGACGCGGTGCGGCATTTATTTCGGGTAGCTTCAGGCCTGGATTCCATGCTACTGGGCGAAGCGGAAATTCTGGGCCAGCTGCGCACTGCGTACAATCAGGCGCTCGATCACGGCGCCACGGGGCCGGTGCTGAATCGGATTTTTCAGGGCGCGCTGGAAGTGGGCAAACGCGTGCGCAGCGAGACGGAAGTGGGCGCGCGGCCGATGTCCGTGGCGCTGGCAGGAGTGAAACTTGCGGAGCGTGTGTTCGGAAATTTGAAAGGGCATTCGGCGCTGATTTTGGGCGCGGGCGTGGTGGCCGAGCAGGTTGTCGAAAATATGCGCAATCGCGGTATCGGAAGTTTGCGCGTGATTAATCGCTCGTTTGATCGCGCGGCGGAATTGGCGCAGCGCGTGGGCGGCGAGGCTGTGGCGTGGGAATCGCTGGAAGCGGTGTTGGGCGTACCGGATATTATCGTTACGTCAGTCAGTGCGACGGGCCCGGTCTTGACGCGCGAGCTTCTGGAACGAGCGATCGCGGCGCGCTCTGGGAAGCCGGTGTTCGTGGTGGATTTAGGCGTGCCGCGCAACGTGGCGGAATCCGCCGCCGGACTTTACAACTTGTATCTTTATAATATTGATGACCTGGGCGAAATCGTCGAACAGAATAAAAAAGCGCGCGAGTCGGAAATTCCGCGCGTCGAGGCGATCATTGCGGAGCACATTGATAAGTTCGAGGCGTGGCGCGGTGCGCTGGAAGCCGGGTCCATCGTAAACGACCTGCGTGAGCAATTTCACCAGCACCGTGAAATGGTGATACGCGAGAAGCTGAAGGAAATGGACGACGTGAGCCCGCAGGAGCGAGACCGCATCGCGCGCATCACGGAGGAATTGATCGAGCGGCTGCTGGAAGAGCCGCAGCAAAAGTTGCAGCACGGCCGGGGAATGCGCGGGCGGTTGGCCGGGCTGGAGGCCATTCGTCACTTGTTCGGGCTTGAGGATCGGAATAAGTGAAGCCGCTGCGCATCGGCACACGCGGCAGCGCGTTGGCATTGTGGCAGGCCAATCATTTCCGCGAGGCGCTGAAGCAAAGATGTGGGCTGGACGCCGAGATTGTGGTGATTAAGACCTCGGGCGATCAAAACGTTGCGGTATCCGCGCAACAAATCGGCGTAATCGGCATCTTTACCAAGGAGCTGGAAGATTCGCTGCTGGACGGCCGCGCGGATCTGGCCGTGCATAGCATGAAGGACGTGCCGACGGAGTTTTCCGAGGTTTGCCGGATCGCCACGGTTTTCAAGCGCGAAGACCCGCGCGACGCGCTGGTTTCCTTGCGCGGCGAGACGCTGGAAAAATTGCCGCGTGGCGCGAAGATCGGCACGAGCAGCTTGCGGCGCGCGTCGCAATTGCGTTCGTTCCGGCCGGATTTTCAGATTGCGGAGCTGCGCGGCAATGTGGATACGCGCCTGCGGAAAGTCGCGGCGGGAGAATATGATGCGATCGTGCTGGCTAAGGCGGGAATCGACCGGCTGGGATTGTCGTCCCGCATTACGGAAGTTCTTGCGCCGGAGGTGATGCTGCCGGCGGTAGGGCAGGGCGCGCTGGGCGTGGAGTTCTGCGAGCCGCGCCGTGAGGAGTTCAAGGTTTTGGATTTGCTGATGGATCAGGATACGATGCGAGCGGTGAAGGCGGAGCGCGCGCTGCTCACCGAAGTACAGGGCGGCTGCCGCCTGCCCCTGGGCGCGTGGGCGCGCGTCGAAAATGGCGTCATGCTGCTGGATGCCTGCGTGCTGTCCGAGGACGGCGCGCAATCAATTCGTCGGCGCGCAGAAAAAGTTTGCAACTCCGCGGCCGATGCTGAGAATCTGGGTCGCGCAGTAGCGGCGGAATTGCTGGCGGCTGGCGCTGATCAGCTGCTGCGAATGGTGGGAAGGTCCGTTGGCCAAGCCTGAACATTCTTTTGGTGGTGAAAAGAACGCCGGCGAGCCTCTGGCGGGCAAGCGCATTGTGGTGACGCGCGCGGCGGAGCAATCGCAGGAGCTCGCGGACGCGCTGGAAAATCTGGGCGCTGAAGTGCTGCTGATGCCCACGGTGAGTTTTGCGCCGCCGGCAGATTCCGCCGAGCTGGACGCGGCGATGCAAAACAAGAAGGATTTCGACTGGGTTCTATTCACCAGTCAGAACGCGGTGCGATTTGTTTTTCTGCGCGCCTGTGAGTTGTCGCATGTCCAGCCTGTCCAGGCGCTGCGGCCCAAGATCGCGGCGGTGGGAGTGGCCACGGCGCAGGCAGCTCGGAATCTGGATTTGCGCGTGGATTTCGTTGCGCAGACTCAGACCGGAGAATCGCTGGCCGCGGAGCTGCGCGATCAGTTGGTGGGGAAGCGGGTGCTATTGCCGCGCAGCGATCGCGTGGACGATCGTTTGCCGGATGCTTTGCGTGAGGCGGGCGCACAGGTGAAGGAAGTGGTGGCATATCGCACGCTGCGGCCGGAATCGCTCGATCCGGAGATTCTCAGTGCCGTGCGCAAAGCGGAAGTTGCGGCCGTCGTTTTTGCCAGCCCGTCGGCATATCACAATCTGGCGGCGTTCGTTCCCGCGGCGGAATTGGTGGCGCTTTCCCAGCGCGTGGAGTTCGCGACGATCGGATCCACTACCACGCGAGCGTTGCGCGAAGCCGGCGCGCGCGTCGCGATCGAAGCGAACGATTCTTCCTCGGCAGGCCTGGCGGACGCGATTGCGAAATATTACCAGCGCCAGAAATAATCAATGAGGAGCGCATGACTTTTCCCATTCACCGGCCGCGGCGATTGCGGCGCAACGAAGCGTTGCGCGGATTCGTGCGCGAAACGCGACTGAGCACGAGCGGCATGGTGTATCCGATGTTCGCCTGCCCCGGAACGAACGTGCGCAAGGAAGTCAGTTCGATGCCGGGGATCTACCAGCAATCCGTGGATCAGATTGTGGAGGAATGCCGCGAAGTTGCCGGCCTGGGAATTCCCGCCGTGATTTTGTTCGGCTTGCCGGAGCATAAGGACGAGCTGGGCAGCGAGGCCGCGGACGCGCACGGCGCAGTTCAGCGTTCGATTGAAGCAATTCGCAAAGCCAAGCTGAATTTACTGGTGATCGCCGACGTGTGCCTGTGCGAATACACCAGCCACGGGCATTGCGGCGTGATGAAAGATGGCGAGGTGCTGAACGATCCGAGCCTTGTGCTGCTGGCCGATGCGGCGCTCTCGCACGCGCGGGCCGGAGCCGATCTGGTGGCGCCGTCGGACATGATGGACGGCCGCGTCGCCGCAATCCGCCAGCGGCTCGACGAAAATAATTTCGAGGATGTGGCGATACTTTCGTACGCGGCAAAATACTGCTCCAGTTTCTACGGGCCGTTCCGCGAAGCCGCGCAGTCTACGCCGCAATTGGGCGACCGCCGCAGCTACCAGATGGATCCAGCCAACGCACGCGAAGCGTTGCGCGAAGTAGTGCAGGACCTGGAGGAGGGCGCGGACATTATTATGGTGAAGCCGGCGCTGCCTTATCTGGATGTGGTGCAACGTGTGCGCGAGCGCTTTGATGTGCCGGTGGGCGCTTATAACGTGAGCGGGGAATATTCGATGGTGAAGGCGGCGGCGCGGAACGGCTGGATTGACGAAAAGCGCGTGGTGCTGGAGATTCTGACCGGGATTCAACGCGCCGGCGCGGACATTATTCTGACGTATCACGCGAAGGATGCAGCGCGGTGGCTGAAAGCTTGTTAACAGCGCTTTGAAATTGCACTCAAGGGAAACATGGCGAGCGAAACGGTAAGAAGCGCGAAGGAAAAATCGGGCGGCAGCGCGGCATCAGCGGAGGCGCGTCCGCGTTCCACGGAAATATTCGAACGCGGCAAGATGACGCTGGTTGGCGGCGTGGATAGTCCGGTGCGCGCGTTTCGCGCCGTAGGTGGCACGCCTCTGGTGATTGACTACGCGCTGGGCACGCGGCTTTTCGATGTGGATGGCCGCGAGTATCTCGATTACGTGTGCTCGTGGGGCGCGCTGATTCTCGGTCACGCGCATCCGGACGTGGTTGCGGCTGTTTCCGATCAGGCCGGGCGCGGCACTAGCTACGGAATGACCTCGCCGCTCGAAATTGAGCTGGGCGAAAAAATCACGCGCGCCGTTCCGTCTGTGGAGATGGTGCGATTCGTGAGCTCCGGGACCGAAGCGGCGATGTCCGCCGTGCGCCTGGCGCGCGCGTTCACCGCACGCGACCTGGTGATCAAGTTCGAAGGCTGCTACCACGGCCACTCCGACGGATTTCTTTCCGAAGCTGGCTCGGGCCTGGCTACGCTGGGTATTGCCGCTTGTCCGGGTGTGCCGGAAGCTTTCGCGCGACTGACGCTGAACACTCCTTACAACGACCTCGCTGGCGTCGAGAATCTTTTTCGGCAACACGCGGGGAAGATCGCGGCGATCATCGTGGAACCGGTAGCCGCGAATATGGGAGTCGTTGAGCCCGCGCCGGGATTTCTGCAAGGACTGCGCGAAATCACAAAGAGGGAAGGCGCGCTGCTGATTTTTGACGAGGTGATTACCGGGTTCCGCATGTCCTATGCCGGTGCGCAGGGCGTGTATGGGATTGATCCGGATCTTACGGTGATGGGGAAAATCATCGGCGGCGGTTTGCCGGTGGCGGCCTACGGAGGCAGGCGCCACATCATGGAACGGGTGGCGCCGCTGGGGCCGGTCTATCAGGCCGGCACGCTTTCAGGGAATCCGCTGGCGATGCGCGCGGGACTGGCAACGCTGCCGAAACTGGAAGCGCCGGGATTTTACGAAGGCGTGAATCGCAAAACGCAGCGGCTGGCGGAGGGCTTGCGCAACGCGCTGAAGGAGGCGCGGGTCCCAGGACACGTGAACGTCGCGGGTTCACTCTTGACTCTATTTTTCTGCGAGCAGCCCGTGCGCAACTACGACGACGCGAAGAAATCCGACACTGCGAAGTTCGGGAGATTCTTTCAGGAAATGCTCGAGCGCGGAATATTTTTGCCGCCGTCGCAATACGAGGCGCTGTTCGTCTCTGCCGCGCACAGCGACGCGGATATTGACCGCACGATCGCTGCTGCGCGGGAAAGTCTGGCTGCGCTTTAACCGTCCGCCCGGCCCTTCAATCCGAATTTCACCCGTTCAAGGCGCTGCCCGATGTCGCCCAGTGGGATCCTGTAAACGCCGCTTCGAAGGCGGCCAATAGCGAAAGTCCCGCGAAGCGCACGGCGATAGGTTTCGGCGATTCAGACAGTTAGCAGGGTAACGGCAGTACTGGTCTACGGAAACGGATTTCCTTTCCACGCCTGTTATCCGATGGTCGCGTCGTGTCACATTCATTCTAAGTTGCTGTAAATGAATCGGATAGGCGGCTAGCGCTGGTTGGTCCCGCCCGTGCAATCCACTACTGCGTTAGGCGATTCCAGGAGCCCCCTTCCATGGTATTGGCCGTCGCAGCGCTGTTGCTTCAGTTTCAGTCGTTTGCTCCACCGGCTCAAGCGGTTGGCGCCCAGATGCCTGCGATCCACGCAGTCTCTGTCAACTCTTTCAAGGAGAGCGCCCCAGTGAGCTCACAACCAACGATTGCCGCTGAGAATGATTATGTCGCGGCGAACAACGAATCATCCTCGACCCGCATGAACCTCGAGGAAGTGCATCTGGTCAGCGCGGATTCCAGGAACCAATTTCCCGGCACGCTGAAGACGGTAGCGTACGCGACACCCGGCGATTCGCAGTCGTTTTCCACCGTGCGCATTCCCGAAGTTCCCACGAAAGAAAATAGATTCCGGGAAGCGCTCTCGCAGCCCTCGCGAACCCAATGGCTGGCTCTGGCGCTGTTGCAACATGGCGCTGCGGCTTTTGACGCTTATTCCACGCGGCAGGCGGTAGGGCACGGAGCGGTGGAAGACAATCCGATGCTGCGGCCGTTCGCCGGATCTCCGGCGATCTACGCAGCCACCCAGGTGGCTCCGCTGCTGTTCGATTTGATGGCGCGGCACATGCAGCGTAGCGAGTATCCGTTGTTTCGGCGTTGCTGGTGGATGCCGCAAACGATAAGCGCCGGCCTATCGATTTTTTCGGGCGTGCACAATTTGCATCTCGCAGGCAAACTGTAGGTTGAACGGCTCTCGTAGCGTGTGACCCAAAATCTTTCTCTGGCGGGGAAGATTTCGAAAAGGCATCCGGCATTCTCCCCGGGTGCCTTTTTTGTTTTTGCGTGATCGATTTTCGGGATTACTTCGGTTTGGCTGCGGCAGATTTTGCCGTCGCGCCCACAGGCGCCGCGGCCATTTGTTTTTCCACCCACTCGACAGCGTGATGCGCAGCTTCCACCGCGCCGCCCACCTCGGAGACTGGTCCCACCGAATCGGTGTTGGCGAAAGCGATGCGTTCGAAAGGCTGGTTCGCCACGGGAATCACTTTGGTGAAAATTCCCGGCGTGGGCAGAAACATGGGATGCCCGCGGCGAAACATGTGGACCTCGATCGGTTCGGCCGCGCTGAATTCGGGGTGGAGCTTCTGAAAATCCTGCAGCGCGTGCTCCGCGATTCTCTGGCAGCCGTCCACAGTGAGCAGGCGGTCGCGATGCAATTCTGAAATCGGCGTGTAGAAAGATAGAATATTATTTTTCTGCACGTAGCCCGGCTGTTTCTGCAGAACCCAGTCAGCGACGATAAAATCGGTGAAGGTGTTGCCGGGGCACCAAGTATCGTAGGCACGATTGTATACGGGCTTGTCGAAAATCATGTTAATAACGGCGTAGGGGCAGTAGCGGAACGACATCATGGCCTCATGCTGCGCATCGGGCAGCGATGTAATTAACCGCGCGGTGATAAATTTCGGCGTAGCCATGATCACGTACTTCGCAGCGACGCTGCGCAGCTGGCCCGCTTGTACGAAAGTGATGTTCACGCCGGTCTTCTGCGGGTCTACCGAAACGATGGTTGCGTCGCCGAGCATCTGTGCGCCGTACTTGGGTTCAAGCGTCGTCGCCAGTTGGCGCGCGAGCGCTCCGTTTCCCCCCGGCAAAGTTCTGCGAACGTCTTCGTCAGCGGTCAGATCTTGCATGTCGCCGGCGCCGACCAAGGCCGAGGTGTCGTCAGAAATCGCTCCCCAGTTGGATAGGCCGTAGGCGTCCCACCACTGCTTGATTTCGGGCGCGTAGCCTTTCAGATAATTCGAAAGCGGTACGGCATCGAGCTGTTGCGCGTTCTTGGTGGTATCCAGCGCTTTGATTTCGGCGCGAAATTTCTTGAAGCTTTCGCGCACAGAATCGGAGTAGGGAAGTTGGTCCAAGCCGTCGCGCCAAGTGTCCGGCACCCACTTCCCGGCGACGATCGTCGGGTCAGGGGAATTGATGGGTAGTTGGATCAGTCCGATCTCGCGGGAAAGTTGCTCGCTGGGCGAGTCCTTAACATCGAAAGCGGAACCGGCGGCGAACGCCTGGCCCTGATAGTCCTCCAAGTACGCATTCCCGCCCCAGTGCGGTTCTTTTTCCAGCAGCAGAAAATCCCTCCCGCGCAGAAAGTAGGCGGCGCTCAAGCCGCTGACGCCGCCCCCGACGATCACCACGTCGTGATGGGCCGATACCGCCGGCTTATCGAACTGCTGGCCGTCGCGTACTTCATGGCAAATTGCGAAATGATCGCCGTCGATTTGCGGCTTGGGCCCGGTTTCGGCATGGAGCAGCGAAAGATTTACGGGGCATCCCGCGGCGACCGACCCGGCCACGACAAACTTCAAGAAATCCCTGCGGCTTTCGGTCATGCGGTTTCTCCTTCGATCGAAGCGGGAGCCAGCGGCACGGCGGATTCTTGCGCGCTTTGCAAACGAGTTCTCAGGCGATACCAGAGCAAAATCATGCCGATGGAAAAGACCAGGATTAGCGTGGAAATCGCATTGATTTCGGGCGTGATGCCGCGGCGCAGGCGCGACCAGATTTCCAGGGGCAGGGTGTTCGAGCGTCCAATCAGGAAAAAACTGACCGCGATTTCATCGAGCGACAGCGTGAAGATCAGCAAGGCCGCGGCGATCAGCGAGACACGCAGATTGGGCAGCGTCACGCGCCGGAAAGTCTTCCAATGATTTGCGCCCAGATCGAGCGAAGCCTCTTCCTGCGCGCGCTCCAATTTCTGCAGGCCGGCGAAAATTTCCGTGGTGGCTACCGAGATCAAAGCCGTGCCATGGCCCAGGGTGATCGTAACCAGGCTGAGTTTCATGCCGACGGCTACGAATAGCATCAAGAGCGATAGGCCGGTGATGATGCCGGGAAGAATCAGTGGAAGCAGGACTAATCGGCGGAAGAGCGCCTTGCCGGGAAAATCCGTGCGGTCCAGCGCTAGCGCGGCCGGCAAACCTAATCCGAGTGCGAGCGCGACGGCCACCGCGGCAACGATCACGCTGTTCAGTACGGCATCCCATAGCGCGGCGTCCCGGAAAAGTTGGCGATACCAGTCGAGCGTCCAATTCGCGGGAGGGAATCCGCCGACGCCGGACCCGTTAAAGGAATAAACGACGAGCACGATGATGGGAAAATACAGGAACGCATAAACCAGGAACGCGTACGCGGCCAGCAGCGGCGCGCGGCGGGACTGGAATCCACCGTTCATTCGACGGCCAGCCTTTTTTCGATGCGCTCGGTGATGAAGAGCAAAGCGACCACCAGCAGCATCATGCAGAAAGAAATCGCGGCGCCCAGCGGCCAGTCATATGCGGCGCCGAACAAGGTCACCACCACATTCGAAATCATGATTCCGCTGGCTCCGCCCACCAGCAGCGGCGCGAGAAAGTCTCCGAGCGTGAGCACGAAGGCAAAGGTGGCGCCGGCGAGTACTCCGGGAAGAGAGAGCGGCAGGATCACGCGGCGAAATGTGGACCACGGCGAAGAGCCCAAGTCGTGCGAGGCTTCCACCAGATTGCGGGGAATATGTTCGAGCGATGCGTAAATCGGCAGCAGCGTGAAGGGCGTGTAGATGTGCGTCAATGTAATGATTACCGCGAACGGGCTGTACAGAAAAAACTCCACTGGTTTGTGCGTGATGTGCAGATATTGGAGTAATCCGTTCAACACGCCATCGCTGCCCAGGATCGTCTTCCACGCGTATCCGCGAACCAGGTAGCTAGCCCACAGCGGAATGATCACTAGTTGGTAGAGCAAGTCCTTGCGTTTCGCCGCGTGGAACGAAAGGTAGTAGGCCAGCGGATAGCCGAGCAGGAGCGCAAATATCGTGACGGAAGCCGCGATGCGCATCGAGCGGAACAGGACCTGCAGATAGATCGGATTGCGCGCGAGCTGCAGATAATTCTGCAGATTCCAATGGTGCACGATCACTTGCGCGGAAGAGACGGACCAGAAGCTGTAGCAAAAAAGAATTGCGTACGGCACCAGCAGGAAAATAGTGACCCACAGGAGCGGGGGAATCGTCACACCGGCTTTGTACGCGCGCGAGTACATGGCTAGTCCGGCTCTTTTTCGCTGACGCGGATGGCATCGGTCGCAGCAAACTCGAATTCGCGCTCGCCGCTGAGGATGCCGGGATTGGCGATGCGCGCGCGGACGGTGTGGGGTCCGCCGCAATCAATTTCGATCAAATCCATCGCGCCACCGAAAGACTGGTTGCGGATGCGTCCGCGGAAACGGGCGGTGGAATCGACGGCAAACGCCGTCCCGGCGGATTCCGCGACCAGGCGAATGCATTCCGGGCGCAGCGAATATGTAGCCGGGCCGGAGGCTTCGGAAGTGGGCCACACAATTGAGCCGGCCGTGGCGACTCCGTCGCGCACTTCGGCGCGCAGCAGGTTCGTCTGGCCGATGAATTGCGCGGCGTAGGCGGTCTCCGGTTCGCCGTAGATTTCGCGCGGCGGCGCCACCTGCTCCAGCAGTCCCGTGCGGAGCAAAGCCACGCGATCGGAAAGCGCCATCGCCTCTTCCTGGTCGTGCGTCACAAAAATGAACGTAATGCCCACTTCGCGCTGCAGCGATTTCAGCTCCACTTGCATTTGGCGGCGCAAATTGGCGTCGAGCGCCGAAAGCGGCTCATCGAGCAGCAGCACACGCGGGCGATTCACCAGCGCGCGCGCCAAGGCTACGCGCTGCTGCTGCCCGCCGCTCAGTTTCGCAGGAGCCGCTTGCGCGAATTCGCTCATTTTCACCATCGCCAGGGCCTGCGTGACGCGCTCAGGAATCTCAGCTTTCGCGGTATTTTTCGCGCGCAGGCCGTAAGCCACATTTTCGAATACGGAAAGGTGCGGAAAAATCGCGTAGCTCTGAAAAACAGTGTTCACCTGGCGGCGATGCGCGGGAATCCGGTCCAAGCGCTCGGCTCCCATCCAGATTTCGCCGCTATCTAAATCCTCGAAACCGGCTATGAGCCGCAGCAGGGTAGTCTTGCCCGAACCGCTCTCGCCAAGAATGGTGAGAAATTCGCCGCTGGCTACGTCCAGGCTGATGCCGCGAAGTACGGGGCGCTGCCCGAAACGTTTGATAACCTGGCGAACGGAAAGGATCGGCGCGGCAGGCGGCGCCGCCGCGGCTGTACCGGTCGCAACCGCGTTAGAAGCCGGTTTCGTCACTGCGCCGCCTTCACTTCGTTCCAGATTTCGTTGTACTTGTCGCGGCGCGGCACATTTTGCCAGAAATAAATACGCGTCATGTATTCGTCCACATTGTCCAGGTGCAGGGATTTTTTCTGCTCGTCGGTCATGAATTCCGCCGCGTGCGGATTGGCGGGATCGTAGCCGGTTACGTCGGTCACCATTTTTTGGGTTTTCGCTTCGATCATGTATTCCAGAAATTCCGCGGCGAGGTCCTTGTGCTCGCTCGCCGTGGTGATCATCAGGTGGTCAATCCATCCTGTGGTGTTTTCCTGGGGGATGGTTTCGGCGATGGGGAATTTGGCCGCGCGCAGCTGGTTGGTAGTAAGCGGCCAGCCCATGGCGGCCACGATTTCGTGATTTTCAAACAGGTTCGTCAGCTCGCCGCCCGTGGACCAGAACTTGCGAATGTTCGGCTTCAGGTCAATCAACTTTTTGCGGACGTTCTCTAGTTCCGCGTCGCTCAGGTTGTAGACGTGATTGGGATCCGGCTTGTCGTATCCCAGAACTTGCGCGGCCATGTAAATTGTCGAAAGCTCATCCCACGCGGAAATCTTGCCCTTGAGCTTCGAGTCCCACAGTACGGTCCAACTCTCGGGCGGCTTCGTGAAATATGTGGTGTCGTAGAGCAGGGGATTCGGGCCCCAAGTAAACGGCACGCCGTAGACGTTGCCATTCACGCGCACCAGCGGCATGCTGCGCAGCCGTTCCGATAGCTGGGCGTATGCAGGCAGCTTCGCAAGATCGAGCGGCGCGGCTAGACCGGCGGAGGCGATCATGGTCGCGACGTCGCTCGACGGTGAGATCACGTCGTAATTGCTGGCGCTGCCTCCGCGAAGCTTGGCGACCAGTTCGTCGCTCGAGCCCATGTAGGAAGCGCTGACTTTGCAATGATGCGATTCTTCGAACGCGTGCAGGTAGGAGGGATCAGCGTATCCCTCCCAGACCAGCAGGCTGAGGCCGGGCGTCTGCTTGGCGCAACCGCCGGCCGCGAAGACGACCGCCACTGCGACGACGGCTAGAAACAAGGCTGCTCGGTTGCGAATGCTGTAGGTCACTGGTGCGCTCCCGCTGGCGCGCTCAATTTGCCGGAGACAACGACGGCGCCACGATTCAATGTTTGAATGAGCTGCCAAAGTTTTTTGCATCCGCCGCGCGCATGCTAGAAAGTTGGCGGCGTGTTAATCCACAGCACCAGCGTTTCCTTCTTGCCCGGATTCTTCCAGCGATGAGCGTTGTTGCTCTCGAAATAAAAACTGTCACCTTCCTGCAGCAGGTGCAGCTCGCCATCGGCCAGAGAAATCTCCAGCGCGCCCTTCAGAATGAAGAGAAATTCCTCGCCGTCGTGCGCATACGATTCTCCGCTGCCGCTAGAAGGCGCGACGCGAAATAGATGCGGCTCCATTAAAGTGTTGCCCCACGCGAGCAACTCCATTCGCACGCCCGGACCGGCATCAAGCACTTTGCGGTCCGCAGGTCGCACGCGGCCGGGGTTAGAATTGGATGGATCGAACAAAGCGAGAATATTCATGCGATAAAATCGTGCGATACGCCGCAAAGTAGCCACAGATGCGGTCATTTGCGCACGCTCCAAAGCGCTGAGAAATCCGACAGACACGCCCGCGGCGCGCGCCACTTTGGAAAGTGAATAACCGTGGCGCAAACGCATTCGTCGCAGACGCGGTCCAATCGGGTCGGCCTTGGGTCGCGCGCCCGCGCGAGGCAGCACCCCCTCGCGCTTCAGCAGATGCACGATAGCCGGAGCATTCAGGCCGCGCACGCGGCGCAAATATTGCGCGCGTTTCAGCAGGCGCACATCCGCTTGCGTGTAGAGCCGATATTGACTACGAGTTCTGTGAGGCGTCACCAGTCCAAGATTTTCCCACGTGCGCAAGATCGACGGAGAGACTCCGACGCTGCGCGCGACGTCGCTGATGCGCAAGAATTCCTGGGTCCGCGCAGTCTTTGCCGGGCGCGTCGGAGTGCGAGTGCTCGCCAAACCAGTTTCCCCTTGACAACCCGCTGGCCTTCTTCTAACGTTCCCGGATTATAGTAAGGTTTTTTCTCAAGCTGCAACCGAAAAACTCAAAGTGAGGCGCCGGGGGGTCGTGGGTGGCGCCAGCTTTTTTCAAAGGAGCGGCGATGAAAACGACGGGCCGGTTAGGGGTGTACCTATTGGCGTTGGTGGGGCTGTTCTGTTGCGGCACAGCGTGGGGACAAACAAACGGCTCGATTCGCGGAATCGTCAACGACCCATCCGGCGCGGTGGTCCCGGGAGCGACGGTCACCGCAACGCTGAGCGGCACGGATTCGCAACGGTCGGTCACCTCCGATAAAGACGGCGCGTTCGACATTCCCGAATTGGCAGTCGGAAGTTACGAAGTGGTGGCGGATGCCCAGGGTTTCAAGAAATTCGTCGCCAAGGATGTGGTGATATCCATTGGCCACGTAAACTTCCTCACTATCACGCTGCAAATCGGAAGAGCGAACGATACCGTCACGGTAGAGGCCAATGCCGTGCAGGTGGAAACCACCAGCACGCAACTCGGCGCGGTGATGACTGACACTTCTATCCGCGAACTTCCTCTGAATTCCCGGAACGCATACGCGCTGCTGCAACTGCAACCGGGCGTGCAATCGCAGCTCGGGGCCGACCTCTTCGCAGGCAGCGATAATCCGGGCGTGGTGTCTGTGAATGGAGGCCGTGGCCGCGCGAACAATTACATGGTGAACGGCGGCGACGGTAACGACATCTTCGTGAACGCGCCGGCGATTCAGCCGTCACCCGATGCTATTGAAGAATTTCGCGTACTCACCAATACGTTTGACGCCGAATACGGCCGGAATTCCGGTTCGGTCGTCAACGTTGTTACCAAGTCCGGGACCAACAGCATCCACGGCGATTTCTACGATTTTTTGCGCAACGACGCCCTCAACACACGCGGGTATTTCGACAATACCATCGCGCCTTACAAACAAAATCAGTTCGGAGCGACGCTGGGCGGTCCGATTAAGAAGGACAGCACTTTCATATTCGGCTCGTACGAAGGTAACCGCCTACATCAAGGCATCTCGACGGGTACGGTGCTGCTGCCGACAACCGCCGAGGCGGGCGGCGATTTTTCAGAGGGCGGACAGGCGCAGCCCTTTCAAGGCGCCATCGCGGATCAGACCTTCGCTACCCTGCTTAATAGTCGCCCAGGTTGCAGCGCAGCAGTCCTGGCCCAGAGCGGTCAGGTAATCGCGGTCGGAAGCAGCTACGGTACGACTTCAAGCGGGCCCGGGATCTTTACCAACGTCGCGGCCAATAAAGAAGGGCAGATTCCCACGCAATGCTTCGACCCCACGGCGGAAGCTCTCTACAACAAGTACATCGCGCCGCTGGGAACCGGCAGCTACTCGGCCGTTCCGCTCGAACTGGTGAACAACAACCAGTTTACGGTGCGCTTCGATCACAAGATTACGGCCAATCAACAATTCACCGCCTACTATTATTTTGAGAACGACGCCAGCACGGCTCCGATATCTTCCTTCCAGGGCGCCGGAGGCAACATTCCCGGTTTCGGATCGCTTTTCGGCACGCGGGTCCAGCAGTGGAACCTGAGTCACACCTGGACCATCAGCCCCACCGCCGTGAACGAATTTCGCTTCAACTATTTCCGTGAAGGTCAGCAAACGAATAATCACCCAGTGAATACGCTCCAGACCGTTCAGCAATCTTGCGGTGCTGCCATTCCCGCAGCGAACTGTTTTAGCGATCCCGGCGACATTCCGGCCGGCATCACCACCGATCTTCCGGGGCATGTGGGTGTGCCATACATCAATGTTTCCGGTGGGTTCGCGATGGGCAACAATTTCGAAGGCGAGCTCCCACAAACCGGAAATACTTTTCAATGGACGGACAACTACACCAAGATTTTCGGCAAGCACACCACGAAATTCGGGGTGGATGTCCGCCGCCAGCGGTTCGATCAGTTTCTCTACTACGATGTGAGCGGAGAATTTAATTTCACTAGTGCCAACAATGCCGATCAGATCCTTTCCGACCCCACTTTCCCTTCCTATCCAAATTATTTTCTGGGCGCGCCCGAGACCTATTCGCAAGGCGCGGCCCAGCGCGAAGACCTGCGCAACACCTCGCTCTATCTCTTCGCCCAGGACAGTTACAAGCTGAAGTCCAATTTGACCCTGAATTACGGACTGCGCTGGGAACTCAATACTCCTTATTTCGATACTGGAAATCGCCTGCAGACGTTTCGCCCGGGTGAAGCCACCACGCAATATCCTTGTTGGCTTTCGGCGGCGAACGCGGCCGCCCTGGGACTGACTCCGGGTGATTGCGGAGAGAACAGCGGCGCCAACAATGCGGTCTTCCCGCTCGGCCTGGTGTTTCCCGGCGATAAGGGCGTTCCGCGGGGGCTCACCTCCACTTACTACAAAGGCTTCGCTCCGCGCATTGGACTGGCCTGGAGTCCTAGCGCCACCGATGGATGGCTAGCGAAATTGACGGGCGGCCCCGGCAATTTTAGCATCCGCGCAGGCTTTGGCCTGTTCTACAATCCGATCGAACAGCTGGTGTTGGAACAGTTCAGCGCAGAGCCACCCTTTGGCGGCAGTTCGTTCGTGTCGAATCCGCAATTCAATCTTCCATACCTTTCCCAAAGCGGGGTGCAGACTCCCAACCCATTCACCGGCGTGATCAATCAAACGCCGCAGACGCCGTGCGCGGTGGATCCCGGCGGTCCTCCGGGATGCGTGGACTGGTCGAATTTTCGCAGCTCCATTTATTACGGCGAGTTCCAACCGAATCTGAAATCTCAGTATGCCGAACAGTACAACCTCACCATCGAGCGCCAGTTGTCGAAAGATATGCTGCTGCGCGTTTCCTACGTCGGAACGCAAGCGCACCATCTATTGGCGTCCTACGACCTGAACTACGGCCACGCGGAAACTTGCTTAGGTTTGGACAATCTCCCCGTAGGAAGCGTGTCATCTTTTCCGGGTGGGCCGACCTCGCCCGCCGGTACCCCGCCGTGCGGACCGTTCGGATCGGACGCGGAATACTTCATTCAGCCCGGTACGGTCATTCCAACGTACACGGCCGCGCCGGGAACTCCTCCGACTACGTGCAGTGGTCTCACATTGCCCTACAATGCGGCGCCAGGCGGCAGCACCTGCATCCCGGCCGGAACGACGATCGGTCCCAACGGCGTCACGCTCGACGGCCTGCGGAAATATTCCTCCCCCAATTGCCAGCCTTTGAGCGGGTCACTTTTCACGGGATGCCCATCAGACGGCGTGCCGGTTTTCGCGAATATTTTCGCGGAAAATACCATCGCCAATTCCAATTACAACGGCTTGCAAATTTCCGTCGAGAAAAATTATTCGCATGGCCTGCTGTTCCAGGCTTCCTACACCTTCAGCAAGGCGATTGACCAAGGCGCGTCCTTTGAAAACGAACTTGACCCGCTTAATTTCAATGGCACTCGGGGTCTTTCGCTGTTGGATGCGAAAAATCGCTTTGTATTTAGTCCCGTCTGGGATTTGCCAATTCCGAAATATGAGGGCGCCAAAGGGAAGTTTGTCGACGGCTGGGGCGCTTCCGCGATCATCACCTACCAGAGCGGTTTCCCGATCCGCGTTCAGGATGCCGACGACTCCGAACTCGAGAGCAGCACGTTCTTTGAAGACGCCAACACTCCCGAAGTCACCGGGCCGATTACGTTCATCAGCCCGAAGAACGGACCCTCTAACAACAACCCGAATCATCAGTACGTTGTCGGTAATTTCGCGGATTCGAGTCCTGGAACGTTTGGCAACGTGCCGCACTCGTTGTGCTGCGGTGCGCCTATCAGTAACACCGACCTTGTCATCTCCAAGAAGACGCCAATCAACGAACGGTGGAACACGGAGTTCCGCGCCGAATTTTATAACACCTGGAATCACACGCAATTCAACAATCCCGACGGGGACTTCACGGATTCCACCTTCGGTCAGGTCTTGAAGGTGCGTGAAGGCCCGCGGGTAATGCAGTTTGGTTTGAAGTTCCTGTTCTAGACGAGAGGGTGGGCAGCGAAAGCGAGGGTGTCCGTCCTGGCGGGCCCCTCGCTTTGTTGCGTAGAGACGGAACGCGGTGCGGGAGCGCGGCGGACCGGTGATGCGGTGGCCGTGCAGTAGTCGCCCAAACGCGCGACGCTGCGCGGAGTACAGCAATTAAGGTACGCCAGCGGTCCGTGCGGCAGCTGAGACAAGGGGATTGCCAGAGAGATGAAGATTGTCGTTCTAGGCGCGGGATTGATGGGGCGCGCGGTGGTTTACGACCTGAGCGGTGCGCGGGAGGTCAAGAGCATCGTGGTGGCCGATTTCGATCGCGAGCGCGCGCAAGATGTAGCGCATAAATTCGGCCGCGCCGTCACCCGCGCGGCATTCGCGGACGTACGCGCCACTTCGCAACTGGCGAAGTTGCTGCGGGGTTGCGACGTGGTGGTGAACTGTACGCAATACAATTGGAATACGGACGTGATGCGCGCGGCGCTGGCGGCTCGCGTGAATTACATGGACCTGGGGGGCCTGTACCACATGACGCGCCAGCAATTTGCGCTGGATCGCGATTTCCGCCGCATCGGAAAGCTGGCCATTCCGGGCATGGGCGGCGCTCCGGGCATCACGAATGTGATGGCGCGCGCGCTGGCCGAGCCGCTGGATCGTGTGGACGCGATCAAGGTCTACAATGCGGGCGCGGACGAGCAGCGCTACGACAGCCCAGTCGCGTATTCGTTTTCGATCGCCACAATTCTGGATGAGTTGACCATGTCGCCCATCCATTTCGTGGGCGGTCGCTACGTCGAAAAAGAAATGCTCTCCGAGCCGGAAACCGAAACGTTTCCCGCGCCGATCGGCAAAATCGTGCTGCGGCATTCGATTCATTCCGAGCTAGGCACGCTGGCCGAGAGCTTTCGCAAGAAAGGTGTGCGCGAGGTATTTTTTAAAATCAATTACGACCCGAAGCTGGTGGGCTTGGTGCGGTCGCTCGTAGACGCGGGATTCACCCAACGCGAGCCTATTGCCGTGAATGGCACGCAGGTGGCACCGCGCTCTGTATTGCTTGCGTTGCTCCAGAAAAAAGCTCCGGCGAAGACGCCGCTCGACGTGGAAGCACTGCGCGTGGTGGTCACCGGCCGCGCGGGTAAACGCCGTGTCGGCGCGGCCATGGAAATGTGGGCGGATCACAGTGCGCGGCCGCAATTTTCAGCGGTGGCGCGCGACACCGGCTTTCCAGCAGCGATTGCTGCGGTGATGCATGGGCGCGGCGAAATTCCCGGCGTGGGCGTGCAGGCGCCCGAAAATGTGGTGCCGCCCAATCCATTTTTCAGTGAATTGAAGAAACGCGGATTCACTTTCCGCCGGTGGAACGTAAAAGTTTAGGTAAGTAGCGGCAAATCTCAGGGCCGTGCGTCGGCCACAGTACCAGCATTTGGAGGCAGTTATGCACGAAGGACTGCAACAGGAAATAACCAAATACGAAAAGCGCACGCCGCGTTCCAAGGCGGCGCATCACCGGGCGGAAGGCCGCTTGCCATTGGGCGTCGCGAGCAATTATCGCGCCTACGAGCCCTATCCGCTGTTTGTTCGCGATGGAAAGGGCGGACACATCCACGACATTGATGGCAACGAATATCTCGATTTCAATCTTTGCTTCGGCGCGCTGATGGCGGGGCACTGCCATCCCGCGGTGGTCAAGGCTGTGCAAGCGAAACTCGGCACTGGCACGATGTTCGGCATGCCGCACGATCTGGAATGGGAACTCGCGGAAGAAATCTGCCAGCGCTTTCCGGTAGAGATGGTGCGGTTCAGTAATAGCGGAACGGAATGTACCATGCACGCGGTGCGTCTCGCACGCGCGGCCACCGGTCGCGATCGCATTATCAAGATGGAAGGCGGATATCACGGATTGCATGATTCCGTGCTCGTCTCGCTGAAGCCCAAGGCTAGTGAAATTGGCGATCCGAATTTCCCCACCGCGGTTCCCGGCGGCTCTGGTATTCCAAAAGCGACGGTGCAGAACACTTCAATAGCGCAGTTCAATGACATTGCCGGCGTCGAGCGCCTGTTCGCCAAATATCCCGGCGAAATCGCCGCAATAATCGTTGAGCCGATCATGATGAACGTCGGGATCCTGATGCCGCAGCAGGGGTATCACCAGGCGCTGCGTGAAGTCACCAAGAAAAACGGCGCGCTGCTGATTTTCGACGAAGTAAAAACCGGCGCAAAACTCGCCTACGGCGGCGCATGCGAGTATTTCGCGGTGAAGCCGGACATCGTTTGCCTGGCGAAATCCATCGGCGGCGGCTTTTCTCTGGCGGCGTTCGCTTCGACGCGCCAGGTAATGGGTCAAATCTCCGATCACAAAGTTTTTCACGGCGGCACCTACAACACCAATCCCGTCGCTATGGCTGCCGGCCTCGCCACGTTCCGCGAGGTGTTGACGAAGGATGCCTACACGCACGTCACCAAGCTCAACAAAAAACTGCTCGAAGGCTACAACAAGGAAATCAGCAAGAGCGGCCTGAACGCTTACACCATCGGAGCGGGGTCGAACGGCGCGCTGATGTTCTTCGACAAGCCCATCCGCAATTATCGCGATTGGCTGAATGCGGACAGCGAATTATGGCGGCACTATTGGTTCGCCATGGTCAATCGCGGCGTGATGGCCCAGCCTTATTGGTGGGACGAGCAGTGGACCATTTCCGTGGCGCACACTGAAGCGGACATTGACCGGCACATCGCGACGTTCGCGGAAATTGCGCCGGCTCTGGCGAAGGCGCAGAAGGAACCGCATGTCGCGGCGACTGCCGGCCACTGATTCTTGCAGCTACCGTAGGCATTCGGGCGTCTCGCACAAGGTGATACGCGCGGCGCTCGAATGCCTGGCGCGCGAATTTTCCATTTGACGAGGAGTCCTTTTGGGCGAGCCGCTTCCAGTCGCAGCGACCACTGAAATGGTGCATCTGAAGCGTTCGCTCGGCCGTTGGGATCTTGTCGCGCTGTTCGTCGTCGCGGTGTTCAACCTCAACGTCGTGCCGAGCATCGCCGCAAATGGCGGAGTCACGGTTTGGCTTTGGCTGATTTCGCTCGTGCTGTTTTTCTGGCCGCAGGGAATTGCGGTGATCGAGCTGGCGCATCGTTATCCCGGCGAAGGTGGCGTTTATTTGTGGGCTAAGGAAGTTTTCGGCGACTTCCACGGTTTTCTTTCCGGTTGGTGCTACTGGACGAACAACATGATGTACGTGCCGACGGTGATGCTCTATTTCGTGGGTGTTTCGGTGTTCGTGCTGGGTCCGGGCCATCAAGGACTGGCGGATAATCGGGCTTTCACGGTGGTCGCGTCGCTTTTGCTGATGGCGTTGCTGGTGATTCTGAATATTGTGGGGCTGGGCGTCGGGAAATGGATCAACAATCTCGGCGGAATCGGAACAGGAGTCGCTGCCGCGGTACTGATCGGCCTGGGGCTCATCATGTTTTCGCGGTTTGGCACCACGGTGACGGCGGCGGATTTTCGCATTCCGGCCAATCCGCGATTTGTGTTGAATTCTTTTGGCGTGATTTGTTTTGGACTTGTGGGCTTGGAGCTGGCGTCCGTGATGGGCGATGAAATCAAAGACCCGCAGAAAACTTTACCGGGCGCGGTGGCCTGGGGCGGAATACTTTCCGGCGTAATGTACATCGCGACGACGCTTACGTTGCTGATCGCCGTCAGCAAGAGCGACATCAACGTGTTGCAGGGCATCGTGCAGGCCGTCAGCCACATGGCCAGTCGCGTTGGCGCTGGTTGGATCGTCGCGCCGTTCGCGCTGATGCTGAGTATTTCGATCGCGGGAATCGGATCCGCGTGGCTCGCTGGTTCGGCGCGCATACCATTTGTCGCGGGCCTGGATTCCTACATGCCCAGCTGGTTGGGAAAGACGCACGCGCGTTTTGCGACGCCGTATGCGGCGCTGATCGTGCAAGGCATCGTGTCAATGATTCTGGTTCTGGTAAATGCGGTAGGGTCCGGTGTGCAAGAAACGTTTCAGCGCTTGCTTTCACTGGCCGTGGTGCTGCAGCTCGTTCCGTTTCTATACATGTTCGGTGCGTTGCTGAAAATTGCCGCGAATCCGGATTCGGGCAAGGGGCTGTACAGCAAAACGACGTTGTTTCTGGCCGGTGGCAGCGGGCTCGTTACCACTACGCTCGGCATCGTGCTGGCATTTTTCCCGGCGCAGCAGATTCGCTCTCTGCTCTCGTACGAGGCCTGGATGTTCGGCGGCACGGCATTTTTCATAGGCCTGGCCGTGTTTTTCTTTTATGTCTACGGCCGGCGCAAGGTAGCGCCTGCCGCAGCGACAAGCGTCTAATTAAGGCTAGCATCAGTAGGGAGGCTCTGTGGCAAGCAAGGCTAAGGCGATCGCAGCGAAGAACGCGAAATCAAAAGCGGGCGCACGTAAATATAAGATGTACATCAACGGCGAATTTGTCGAAGCGCACAGCCGCAGCGTTTTCCCTGTTTACAATCCCTCCACGGAAGAAGTCATCGCCCAAGTCCCCGAAGCAGATGAAAAAGATGTGGATCGCGCTGTAGCGGCCGCCAAAACAGCTTTCAATTCCGGCGCATGGCCGCAAACTACTGCGCAGGACCGCGGCCGCATTCTATTTCGTCTGGCCGAACGCATTCGCAAGGAAGCGGCGCACCTGGCTGATCTCGAGTGCCGCAACTCCGGCAAGCCGATTGTCGAAGCGGAGTATGACATCGCCGACGCCGCCACCTGTTTCGAGTATTACGGCGGCATGGCTACCAAAGTTCTGGGCCACGTAAATCCCGTGCCGGATAACGCGCTAAGCCTTTCGCTGCGCGAACCCATCGGCGTCGCCGCGCAAATCATTCCGTGGAATTATCCTTTGCTGATGGCTGCGTGGAAACTCGCGCCGGCTATCGCGGCGGGCTGCTGCTGCATCTTGAAGCCTGCTGAGCAGACTCCGCTCACAGCGCTCGAATTTGCGGGATATCTCAGTGACGCCGGATTGCCGCCCGGCGTCGTTAACATTATCACCGGCTTTGGCGAAGGCGCGGGCGCACCGCTCGTGAAGCATCCGGACGTGAACAAAGTTGCCTTCACCGGCAGCGGAGCAGTGGGCAAAGCGATTGTGAAGATGGCGGCGGACACGCTGAAGCGCGTCACGCTTGAACTCGGTGGAAAATCGCCGAACATATTTTTCGCCGATGCGGATTTCGAAGCCGCGATTGACGGCGCGCTGTTCGGCGTGTTCATCAATCAGGGCGAAGTCTGCTCCGCGGGCAGCCGCATCCTGGTGGAAAAACCGATCTATTCGAAGTTTGTCCAAGCCATGGCCTCCAAAGCCAAGAAAATCCGCCTCGGCCCGCCACTCGAACGCGAAACAAAGATGGGCCCGCTCGTCAGCAAAGAGCAGTTCGACCGCGTCAGCGCATACCAAGAGATCGGCAAGAAGGAAGCGAAGCTTGCTGCCGGAGGCGGGCGCCCTTCGTCCATGAAGCACGGTTATTACGTGGAACCGACGATTTTCTACGACGTGGATAATTCCGCGCGCATAGCCCGCGAAGAAATCTTCGGGCCGGTGGCGACGGTGATTCCATTTACGAATGAAGCCGACGCTATCAAAATCGCGAACGATACGCCTTACGGCCTTGCCGCCGCCGTGTGGTCGCGCGATATTTTCAAAGCGTTCCGCGTGGTGAAAGCTTTGCGCGCCGGAATCGTGTGGGTGAATCACATGCAACCCACGTACGTCGAAGCGCCGTGGGGCGGTTACAAGCAATCCGGTTTTGGCCGCGAGCTCGGCCCCTGGGGCATCGAAGAATATCTGGAAACCAAGCAAGTGCACATCAACCTGAACGAACAGCCCATCGGATGGTACTGACATGCCTACAATCCAATTGCGCACCGCGATACCCGGTCCTAAATCTCTGGAGCTGATGCGCCGCCGTCAGGCCGCTGTACCGCGCGGGGTCGCTCACGCCACGCCGATTTTCGCAGCGCGCGCGGAAGGCGCGATTCTGGAAGATGTGGACGGCAATCGTTTCATCGATTTCGCCGGAGGCATTGGTGTGCAGAATGCCGGCCATCGCCCTCCGCGCGTGGTCGCCGCGATTCGCGAGCAGCTCGACGCGTTCATGCACACCTGCTTCAGCGTAGCGCCGTACGAAAAGTATATTGCGCTCGCGGAAAAGCTGAATTCGCTGGTGCCCGGGAATTTCGCAAAAAAAACAATTTTGCTCAACAGCGGCGCCGAGGCTATCGAGAACGCGGTGAAAATCGCGCGCGCCTACACGCGCCGTCCGGCGATCATTTGTTTTGAGGACGCGTTTCATGGCCGCACCATGCTCACGATGTCGCTCACCAGCAAGACGCATCCCTATAAAGCGGGCTTTGAGCCCTTCGCCGCCGACATTTACCGTATTCCTTACGCGTACTGCTACCGCTGCTCGTACTCTCTGAAATATCCGAGCTGCAATGTTTTTTGCGCTCACCACCTCGAAGACACTTTCAAACGCATGGTGGCCTCCGAAGCGGTCGCGGCGGTGGTGGTTGAGCCGGTCCTCGGCGAAGGCGGCTTCGTCGCGCCGCCGCCGGAATTTTTCAGCGCGCTGCACGAAATCTGTAAGCGCCACGAAATTCTCTTGATCGCCGACGAAGTGCAAACCGGGTTTGGGCGTACCGGCGCGATGTTCGCCTCCGAGCGCTATGGCATCGTTCCTGACATTCTGGTGAGCGCGAAATCCATCGCCTCCGGCATGCCGCTTGCAGCGGTCACGGGCCGGGCGGAGATTATGGATACACCGGGTCTAGGCGGTCTGGGCGGCACGTACGGCGGGAATCCGCTCGCCTGCGCGGCGGCGCTGGCCGCGATCGAAATTCTGGAGCGCGAAAATCTTTCCGCGCGCGCCGAAGAACTGGGCGCTCGATTTGAATCGCGCGCTAAAGAGTGGAAGAATCGCTGGCCGCTGATCGGCGATGTTCGCGGACTCGGTGCGATGCGGGCGCTGGAACTCGTGCGTTCGGCGGATAACCGCGAGCCTGCCAAGGAAGAGACCGAGCAAGTGCTCCGTCATTGCCGGGAGCGCGGCTTGATTTTGCTGTCCTCGGGAACTTACGGCAATGTGCTGCGCTTGCTGGTGCCGCTGGTCGTCACCGCGGAGCAGTTCGACGAGGGGCTGAACGTTCTCGAGGCTGCGCTCGCGGTTGTGGCCGAATCGCAAGTGGAAACCGCTCCGCGCCGCGCATAATCCGAGGACCGTTCATGGGAACTGCGACGAAAGTGCCAGTAAAGACATGGGGATTTTATCTCGACGGAAAATGGATCACGGAAGGCGAACGATTTGAAGTTTTAGCTCCCTACGACCGCGCCATAGTCGGCGCATCCTATCGTGCAACAGCCGCCGACGCCGAAGCAGCCGTGCGAGCCGCGCAACGTGCATTCCAAGTCACGCGCAAGATGGCTGGATACGAGCGACAAGCCATTCTCCGCGCCATTTCTGACGGCATCAGCAAGCGCCGCGAAGAATTTGCGCAAGTCATCGCGCTCGAGGCAGGGAAGCCCATCCGCACGGCGCACCTTGAAGTGGACCGCGCGATCTTCACCTTTGCTGTTGCGGCCGAAGAAGCCACGCGCATCGGCGGCGAGTGGCTGCCGCTGGATTGGCAGGCTTCCACCGCGGGCCGAGCCGGAATCGTTCGCCGCTTTGCGCTGGGCCCGATTCTGGCCATCACGCCGTTTAATTTTCCGCTGAATCTGGTGGCGCACAAGGTCGCACCGGCGATTGCCGCGGGCTGCACCACGGTGTTAAAGCCTGCTCCGCAAACTCCGCTTACGTCGCTGCTGCTTGCAGAAGTAATCGAGCAAGCTGGACTGCCGCCGGGCGCTCTGAATGTGTTGCCGCTCGCAAATCAAGTCGCGGAGAAATTGGTTGGCGACGATCGGCTGAAGATGCTCACCTTCACCGGAAGCGTTCCAGTGGGCTGGGCGCTAAAAGGGAAGTCCGGCAAGAAAAAAGTGACGCTTGAATTGGGCGGCAACGCCGGGGTGATTGTGCACTCTGATGCCGATGTGGACGTTGCGGCGGATCGTTGCGTGGTCGGAGGTTTTTCCTACGCCGGGCAGAGCTGCATCTCCGTGCAGCGCATCTACGTGCAGTGCGGCGTTGCACAGAAATTTCTGGCGCGACTGCTCGACGGCGTCAAAAAACTGCGCGTCGGCGATCCGTTCAATGAAGCCACGGACGTCGGCCCCATGATCAGCGAAGACGCGGCGCGCCGTGCCGCTGCTTGGATTGAAGAAGCTGTTGCGGGCGGCGCCAGGGTGCATGCGGGCGGCGCCACGCGCGAGGGTGCGGTATTGCAGCCTACGGTGCTGACGAATGTCCGGGCAGATCTGAAGGTCAGTTGCCAGGAGGTTTTCGCGCCGGTGGTGATTGTCGAGCCGTACGATGATTTTGCCGAAGCCATCCGCCGCGTAAACGATTCGCCGTTCGGACTGCAAGCGGGCGTCTTCACGCGCGATGCAAAGTTGCTGTTTTCGGCGTTTGAGAATCTGGAAGTGGGCGGAGTGATCGCAGGAGATATGTCCGCGTTTCGGATTGATCACATGCCGTATGGCGGCGTGAAGGATTCGGGAATCGGCCGCGAAGGATTGCGCTATGCAATCGAGGAAATGACCGAGCCGCGAATCCTGGTCCTCAATTTGGCCTAGGCCGGGATAATCGCTCACCTGAGCGAAGTCCGGCTTACTTTGCTATCTCACTCGCCTCTGGAAACAACAACGATGCGGCCACTGTTGCCACCAAGATTCCCACAATCACCGCCAGGGAAATTGGAGCGGAGACAGGCAGCCATTCGCTCAACGTCATTTTCACGCCGACAAATACTAGAATCGCCGCCAGCCCCTGATGCAAAAAGCGGAAGCGCGGCAGCAGATCCGCCAGCGCGAAATACAAAGCCCGCAAACCCAGAATCGCGAACACGTTCGAGGAATAGACAACGAACGCGTTGCGCGTGATCGCCAGAACTGCCGGGACCGAATCCACCGCGAAAATAATGTCCATGGCCTCGACCGCCACCAGCGCCAAACAGAGCGGCGTGGCAATCCATTTTCCGGCTTGCTTCACGAAGAAGCTCTCGCCCTCGAAGTGATCGGTTACTGGAATCACCCGCCGCGCCATTACCACCAGCGGGTTACGATCCGGCCGCATCACACGCTTGCCGGGGAAAAACATCCTGGCGCCCGTCAGCAGCAGTAGCGCCCCAAAAACGTACAACACGGAGTGAAACGTCTGCAGTAATTCCACGCCCGCAAGAACGAAAAGGGCGCGCATTACCAGAGCCCCCAGCACCCCCAGAAACAAAACCTTGTGCTGCGATTGCGCCGGCACGTCGAACGCCTGAAAAATCAGCAGAAAAACGAAAATATTGTCCACGCTCAACGACTTCTCGACCAAATAACCGGTAAGAAATTCGACCCCCAGCTGCGGTCCCTGCGAATAATAGAGCCACAGATTAAAAAGCAGCGACACGGAAATCCACGCCGCGCTCTCTAGCAACGCTTCGCGAAGGCCGATAACGTGGTTTTTACGATGAAAAACGCCCAGGTCAATCAACAAGGCCGCAGCCGTGGTGACAGCAAAGACTACCCAGATGTGAATCGGCGTTCCGAGCATGGGGCTTTTGATGCCAGCAAGCGGCGCTTGCAAGCGGGCACCAGTCTAACCGGGCAGCCGCCGTGAATGAAGGCCGATATTGCACATTTGTGCCACTTAATGGTTGCAGGCGTTGCGCGGATGCACGATAATTCGGCATTGTAGTCCCCGGCTTGGAGCCATCCTGGCGGCTTTTGCGTGATTAACTGTCCTCACTGCAGCACGGTGAATCCGGATTTCGCTGAATCCTGCTCACGTTGCGGGACTCCCATGCCATTGGGCGAGTCCGAAACGATTCAGATGGTGGATGCCACCGTCATCACGCCGGGTAGCGATTTCGGAACGCGCTATCGCATCGACGCCCTGCTAGGACAGGGTGGCATGGGCCGCGTCTATAAGGCCTATGACAAAGATCTGGACCGAACTGTCGCCATCAAAGTGGTTCGCGACGGCGCAATCGGCGAATCCGATGCGCTGAAACGTTTCAAGCAGGAACTGGTCCTCGCCAGCAAAATTTCCCACAAAAATATTCTGCGCATTCACGACATGGGCGATGTCGGCGGCCTGCGTTTTATTTCCATGGCCTTCGTCGAAGGCAAGGATCTGCAGCACATCATCCGCGAAAACCCCAAGATGCCGCTGGAACGCATTCTGAATTTTTCCAGGCAGATTGCGGAGGCGCTGGCTGCCGCGCACGCCGAAGGTGTGGTCCATCGCGACTTGAAGCCGCAAAACTTGCTGGTGGATAAGAACGACCAGATTTTCGTTTGCGATTTCGGCCTGGCGAAATCGTTCGAAGAAGGCGCCATCGGCATGACGCGCACCGGCGCCTTTCTCGGCACGCCGCGTTATATGTCGCCCGAACAGGTGGAAGGGAAGCCCGCCGACGGCCGCGCCGACCTCTACGCTTTCGGCCTGATTTTGTACGAAATGGTGATCGGCGATGTGCCATTCACCGGCGAATCCACGCTGAAAGTGATGTACCAGCGCATTCAGGAAAAGCCCAAGAGCCCAAAACTCCTGCGGCCGGATCTTCCGAACTGGCTGGTAAAAATCATCATGCGGTGCCTGGAACGCGATCCGAACGATCGTTATCAGAATGCCTACGAAATTCTCGCGGATCTGCAGGGCGGCCAATCAGGCAGCGGCGTATCGCGCGTCGGAATGTCGCGCATTGGTTCCGGCTCGCAAAGCGTAATCATTCAAATTCCTGAATTCGCCAGCCATCGTTGGGTCTGGATCGTGGCGGGCGCCGTAGCGGCGCTGCTGCTGGCGCTCGCGATACCACCGGTGCGGCATTTGATTCCCGGCTTTCGCGTGGAACAGACGGGGCCTGCTGGCTCCGCCGCCTCGGGCATTCCGCCGCTTTCAAGCGGACGTTACGTCGCAATTCTGCCGCTGCAGGTTCTCGGCGACCAATCACAGCTTGATTACCTGGCACAAGGCATCCAGGAAGCGCTTTCCGCCAAACTCTTCCAGTTGAAAGGCGTGCACGTCACCTCGTCCGATGCTGCCTCCAAGGTCGATCCCAAGCAGCCTCTGCAGAAAATCGCGCGCAGCCTCGGCGCGAACACTTTGGTACAGGGGATGGTGCAAGGCAATGGCGACAGAATCCGCATCATCCTGAATATGGAGGACGTGGTTAACGGCAAGCGCATCTGGAGCCAGCAATTCGACGGCGTTCCGGCGGACCTGTTCACGCTAGAGGACCATATCTACGCGCAGGTGGTGTCGGCGATGGATGTGAATCCGACGAATGAGGAGAACGCCAACGCCGAGACGCGCCCCACGGACAATGTCGCATCGTACGATTTCTACCTGCGCGGCCGCAACGCCCTGCGCGTGAACGACGCCAAAAGCATCCAGACCGCGCTCGACTTTTTCAATCAGGCCGTGAAACAGGATCCCAAGTTCGCGCTCGCTTATACGGGAGTAGCCCAGGCCAGCCTGCGCATGTACGGATTGACGAACGACGGCTTCTGGACCCAGAAGGCGCAGGCGGCGGCGCAACAAGCTCTGCAATTGAACGATAAACTGCCGGAAGTTCACTCCACGCTTGGCAGCGTCTATCGCGCCACGGGGAAATATTCAGAAGCAATCGCCGAGCTGAATCGCGCGCAGGCCTTGGCGCCCAATTCAGACGAAGTTTATTGGCGCTTGGGCACGGTGTATCTGTCGAAGGGCGATATGCCACACGCCATTGAAGCCTATCAAAAGGCCGTGCAGCTCAACCCTTACTACTGGGTCAACGAGAATTCCCTCGGCGCGGCTTACTTCCAACTGGGAGATTACGACAAGGCGCTCGAGGCGTTCAAGCAGGTTGCTACGCTCGAACCGGACGTCAACGCAGGCTACGAGAATACGGGGAACGTGTTGGTACAGCAGGCTAAATACGGCGAAGCGGTACCCTATCTGCAAAAGGCTCTGGCGATTGAACCCAATGCCGGCGCTTACTCGAATCTCGGCACCGCGTATTTTTTCCTGAAGCAGTATGCGGAGTCCGCGCAGGCTTTCGAGAAGGCAGTAGCGCTGAACGCCAACGACACGCAATTAGCCGTCAACCTAGGCGATGCCTATCGCGCCTTGGGCCAGACCGATAAGGCCCACGCTGCCTACCAGCAAGCGATTTCCGCGGGTTACAAAGAATTGCAGACGAATCCGCAAGACACATCTGTATTGGCGGAGGTTGCGCTGTCTTACGCTAAACTCGGAAAGCCTCAGGACGCGGAGACATTCATAGCTCGCGCCCGCGCGCAGGATAAGAAGGACGTCAACCTCGCCTACACTGAAGTCCAGATCGATGCGCTGAACGGGAAATCGAGCCAGGCGATGACGCTACTTGCAGCCGTGCTCGCAGATCATTATCCCGCGGAGTCCGCGGCAGTTGACCCGGATTTGGAAAGCCTCCACAGCAACCCGGACTTCGACAAGCTGATCAAGAAATACTCAACCAAGAAACCCTAATTCCGCCGGGTCTTCCGCTCCCGCAGGTAGTCTTGAATTAGCTAATCGTGCTACGGCGTGATTTATCCTGCGCTTTCGCTGCGCGGGATCGATGGACACGGGACGGTTAGGCTTTATCCGAAGGGCGCCGCCAGCGATCTCGTATGACGGTGAGCAGGGCAGGCCGATCGCAGGCACTTCGCGATTGACGTTGTGGCGGCCGCCTTTCAGGCGTTCGGCTTCTTAACTGTGTGGCTGCATCGCGTTCACCGGTGCCAGCGCGGTGGCCTGCGGACAGCCGTCGCAGCGAATGCCTATGGCACCTACCATCAGCCATGAGGTAGGGACATCCGTCAGGGAAATCGCGAGGCCCAAAAAGCCTTCTGCCCACCACGACGCTAGCCGTGGTGGGCAGACTCAGTACCATCAGATCGCCGATGATTAATACAGGCGTCTAGCTTCAGCAGGCCGCCAAATTATCGGAGTTGACCTGGCTCAGTTCGATTGCTTGCCGGCGCTTCCAACCACAAAACCCAACCAACGCGATTCCCAATCCGAGCATGGCGAATTCGGCAGGCTCAGGAGTGATCTCCGCCGATCCAGCCTCGCCGGGCAACAACCCAGTGCAGGGGCTGTTGGGATTTGGATCGCATTCCAACTCCAGCAACTCAAGACCATTACCGTTGATACCTACCGCCGCCGGGCACGTGTTGAACGCAGGCGTGAGGCCAGGGGCTGCCCCCAGGGTGCAAGTGTAAATCGCGTTCTGGATCGTGGGTGTGATCGCGATCCACAGGTCGGACAGGGTGTCGGACGCAGGGCAAACATCGCCAACACAATCCGTCGGTTCATAAACGAAGTTCGTCAGGAGATCGAATGTGCCGCCGCCATCGACCTGTGCCAGGGTCGGCCCCGCAACAGCCACTGGATTCGAGAACGAATTCGACGTGAAACAAGTCACGCCTTCCGGCACTTCACTGCAAGGTTCGATGGTCGGGTCCGTGGGCACGACAATCTTCACCTTGGGATCGAGACCGTCAGCCTTAGCTACGTTCGCTCCAACCATCGCCAAAGCGACTACTGCCACGATCGCCAACGTTTTACAAAATCTCATCAACCCACCTCCGCGCAATTTCCATCCGCCGGGGAGAGTAGCACGTTCGCCTCCAAGTGACAATCAAAACCATAAAAATAAATCCTTTGGATTGAATTGGTTCCAGCTACAGCTTCTTCCCTCTTGATTCTCAATATGCAACACTTTGCACAACTCGGGACTTGTCCTATCTCTATGTCGCACTTGGTGTTGTCCCCGTTTTGGTGCCCCAATTCGATACCTCGCTTCTACGCATACCGCTATCAACAGGGCCGTTCGGCATTCTGGACGCGCTCTGCGAGCTGCCTCGTGTTGGAGACTATCGCTCGCGAACTCGCCGCCGCCCCAATCACCACTCGCGAGCTCACTGCAGCAGGTAACATCCGAACTGCAGGCGAATAAGAAACTGGGGTGGAAAGCCGCGCGCTAATCGGCGGGGACTCCGTGGACTAAACCCGAAATGTCGCGGGCTGGGAGAGCCTCGCGGGGAATTAAGGTGAACTCATGGTGGCCGAGCGAATCGCGGCAAGCCGATTTTCCATCTCGGTCGCCTCTTTCGTGCGTCCCAAAGTCCGCAGCGTACGCGCCTCACTGCTCAAGACTGGCGCAAGTTGCGGGCTGTTCGGCCCGAACTGTTTTTCCCCTACGGCGATCAGCTGCCGCGCGTACGGCTCCAGTTTGTCGGGCTTGCCCCACTTGTCGTAAAGATTGCACGCGCTGCTCAGCGGCATCAACAAGTTAATGCCGTCGTGGCCGTACAACGATTCGTCAATATGCAGCGCGCGCAGGATGTAGGGCTCGGCCTTGGCATAATCCTGCTGCACGATGTAAACGCTGGCTGCGTCGAGCAGGCTGGCCGCCACGCGATCGCTGCCTTCGCCGTAAACTTTCTCGTTCACATCCACTTCGCGGAAAAAGAACTTTTCCGCAGCGGCGTAATCGTGCGACATGAGCGCGTTGCGTCCCAGGGACTGCAACGGCATGGCGGTGTTCGCGGAATGCGCGCCAAATATTTCCTCGCTCACTTTCAGTTCGCGCTCGTAAGCCGCTTCGGCCGCGGCTGGATCCTGGCCCAGATATTCATTCCCGACGTGATCCAGAGCAGTCACCAGGCGTTGATCGTGCGGCTGCATTTTATCGGCCAGCTCCACCGCTTGCTGAAAATGTCGCAGCGCTTCGTCAAAATGCCGCAATTGGTTGGCCTGTTCGCCCGCCTGCATGGCCGCATCAATCTTCTCCGATAAACTCGGCGCCGCTTCCCTGTGCTGGATCCGCGCCTCCAGTGCCACCGCATCCGAGGATTTGCCGGACGATTTCAGCGCGGCGATATGCAATTGCATCCGCTCCTTGGCTTTCTCATATTCCACTTGAGGATCCCGGGCATCCATCCGCGTAATTTTCGTGCGGTAGTCGGCGCTCGAATCCAGAAGCGCCGCTTTGTGATATTCGTCCAGCGACTCGGCCCAATTTCCATTTTTCTCCAGCGCATCCGCCAGTTCGATCATCACTGGCACTTGTCCCGGCGAAAGAGCGATGGCCTGCTGGAACTCGCTCACCGCTGCAGCGCTATCGCCCGACGCCAACAAAGCCTGCGCGTAGTATTCGTGCACGAACGCGCTGCTGGGCTTGAGATCCTCGGCTTGTTTCAGCTCGTCGATCGCGTGCGCGTAGTCCTTTTTGGCCATCAGCGCTCGACCGACTCCTAAATGTGCATCGACGGAGTTAGGGTCCAATTTTGCCGCCACTCGATATTCCTGGAGCGCTTCATCGTACTTTTCTTGCGTTTCGCGCAGCGCGCCCAGACCGGTGTGCGGCAGCGGGTCCGACGGGTCTAGCTTGATCGCCAGCAGAAATTCTTTTTCTGCGCCGGCCAGGTCCCAGGTTCGATGCAAAGCAAGTCCCAGGCAGTAGTGACAAAGCATCACGTCGGGAAAATCCCTCTCGAGATCGCGAAATTCCTGCACCGCCTCGGCATTAAAATTATGATTCACGAGGCCCGCCGCCAGGTTATGCCGCCCGTCGTAGCGGTTCGGATCCAGCCGCTTCACTGCGCGATATTCCCGAATGCTGGAATCGAAGTCGCCCTTCTGATCAAACGCCAAACCCAGGTTGTAGTGTGCGTCGACGTCATTCGGATTCAGCGCGATGGCTTTCTTGTAGTGCACAATCGCGCCGTTGATGTCTCCTTCCAGCGAATACATCAGCGCCAGATCGAAGTGCACGGACTCGTAGTCGGGTTTCAGTCGCAAAGCCGCTTCGTATTCCTCGTCCGCAGCGTCGAATTTGCGCATTGCCGCTAGCGCCAGCCCCGCGTTCTTGTGCGCCTCCGCGTTATCAGGAGTCGCCGCCAGTGCCGCCTTCGCTTCGCGCAGAGCCTCCTCTTGCTCGTCCAGTCGGTGCCAGATGAAACTCAACTTGGTGTGCGCTTCGGGAAAATCAGGATCTTGGTGCAGGACTTCCTTATATACCGCCATCGCCTCAGGCCAGCGCTCCTGCAGGTGAAGCATTTGGCCCATCACAAATCCGGTTTCAGGGCTTTCAAAACTGGCTTTTAGCACCGCTGTCAATTCGGTAGCGCCTTCTGGGAACTTCTTGGTTTGGATCAGCTTCGCTGCGTTGACGATGTGTTCCAGTTGTTCCTTGTGCGGAGGTTGCTTCACGCCTTCCGGCGCAATCACTTTCGCGGAATTCAGTGCGACTAAAATCCTCGGATCGGCACCGACGGCTTGCAGTTGTGCACGGAAAGTAGGATCGCTGGCAAAGCTCACACCGCGGTCATGAATGGCCGAAACAATATTTTCAGGCAGCGCTGCGCCTGCCACCAATGCCAGCAGCTGAGTTTCTCGTAGCGGCTCGTGGCTTCCTTGCGCGCTCACGCCGCAGGACGAACAGCCCAGCACCACGAAAAGTAAACACGCGGAACTTCTGCTCATTGCCCCCTCCGCATCACGGTTCGGTTTTACCGGATAGTTACGAAAGGGTCGCTAGTACGTTGGTACTACCGAGGGCGGATTGTTACTAAAAAAGAACAGCATGGAGTTATTAAAGCGAATGCGATGGCGTGCGCGAACCGGACTGGAAGTGTGTCGCAATGGAAAGACGAGTCGCATTCAGATCGAACGAGCCGTGGCGCCGGGGCGATCACTCTGTGAAGATCTGCGCCGTCTGAGAAGGGCACGTCCTGAGGAGCTGATCCTGACGATGCTGCGCCCGCTCGCTTCCACTCGCTCGATCAGCCCGCGATCGTTGGCTTCCTCCCAAACCGGAAGCTTGGGGCAGGAAGTGCGCCACGCATCCATTACCTCATCGTAGTTCCTGTCACGTATTGCGAGCCATGCAAGGAGGTCGAGAATCAGCGCGTCCAATACAGGGTCTGTCATGAGCTGCTCTTCGAGTGTCTGCGCTCAATATACCCCAAAACGCCCTCCGCTCCGCAGCGATTTGCTCGCCGTGTTTTCCGCGCCTGCTGGTAAGCTACGAGCTGTTCAAGATCGCGCAGAACGGCGAAGCGGATTCGTCGTCCGGATGCGTTCCCCGAGTCCGCATCCAGCACCTTCGCGATTTATTTTCAAAGTGTATTCATAACGGGAGTTTTCCATGGGCGAACTCTTAGACTTGGCGGTCAAAGCGCACGGCGGCCTCGATCGTTGGAACGAGGTGAAGACAATCAAAGTCGCCGCATCCATCACCGGCGCGATCTGGTACGTGAAAGGGAAGCCAGACTTTCTAAAGAACGTGGTAATAACTGCCGAAACGCGAAACGAACGGGTCGCAATAGATTTCCCAGGCCAGGACAAGCGCGCGATTTTTCAGCCCGACCGCGTCGTAGTCGAAAAGCTGGACGGCACGTTGATCGAGGCTCGCGACAACCCCGAGAAATCTTTTGAAGGTCAACAGCTCGAAACTCCGTGGGACGACATTCAAGTGGCCTATTTCTGCGGCGAAGCGATGTGGACCTACCTAACCATTCCATTCCTCTACACCTACGCAGGATTCCAAACCGAAGAGATCGCTCCGCTGAAGCTCGAAGCCGAAACCTGGCGCCGCCTGAAAGTCACTTTCCCAGGCAGCGTGACGAGCCACACCCGCGAGCAAATCTCCTGCTTCGGCAGGAACGGCGTGCTGCGCCGTCAGGATTACACCGTAGACATCCTCGGCGGTGCCACCGGCCTCAACTACGCTTTCGATTTTCGCAACGTTGATGGAATCGTCTTTCCCACCAAACGACGCGTGTTTGCCTACGAGGGCGATTACCAGCCCGTGAAAGAGCCTCTTCTCGTTGCGATTGACATGGGCGAGATCACTCTCTCGTAGCGCAAGCGCCATCCAGGCGCGGCCTCACCATGAAAGTTCCAGCTGCGCACGATGTAATCAGTGCGGCCGCGTCGTAAGCCCGGCTTCCTTCCACAATTTCTCCCAGTGCCACACGCCTGGAGTCCTGTGCAACACGCGAAAACCCATCTGGTGGGCCAGCATTAGAATTTGCCCGCGATGGTGCGCCTCGTGCGAAAACATGTAAGCGAACATCGTCGCGCCCGCCGGCCACGTCTGCGCCCAGCTCCCGCGCGAAAATTTCGCCACGCGGCGATTCGGAGCTGCGGATAAAGCATCCGTCAACATCCGCAAGCACTGCGCTCCGCTTTTTCTGTGCGCGGCCGCAGCCTGTTTCATCGTGCAGCGGTCAGGATCGAGCGGCCGCGGACACTTCAGATGCGGCGCGGAATTCTTCAGCCAATTCAGCCGGCAGTTGTGCGAATGCGCGAAGATGGAAGCGATCGTCCGGCCGCTGCCTTTTTTACCCGGCGGCTCGGCGCGCCACGCGCGAGGATCCAGTTCAGCGAGAATTACTTGGTTCATCGCGTCGTTGGCCGCGTAAGTCTCCAGCAGCGAATCGCGAATCTCGACAAGCGCCGCGTGCGTCCCGCCAGATTGGAGTCTCATCGAAGTTCCTCCAATTGAGCCCTATTCGAAGTTTGCAATATAGCAGACCGAGCCAATACTGGAAGCGAGCTCTTCAACACCGGTCGGTTTACCAGTATGCGCGTGCCACCTGAGTCTTCGAGTCTGGCCCAAGGTCTGAAGCCAATACTGTCCTAATACGGTCACGGAGGCGCTCGTGTCCTTGGACGTCGGCACGTTCATCGAAATACTCCTGGTAATCTTTCTGTTGACGTCATTCGGCGGGCTGAAATATAGCTCCGACGCTTCCGATGAGAGAAAAAGGTTCTCCGAATCCTCGCTGTCTGCAGCGCGGTTTTCATTGCCACGGGTTTTGACACATTGTCGAGGCTTTGGTCTCCCCGGGCGGAGTTTACGGGCGTTGTTGTCGAGTCGTATACCAGTCGCGGGCGAGCCGATACCAGTTACTTCCGCGTGCAGCCGAGTTCCGGACCGCCTGTGCGGCTGGATACGGTGAGAGATCTCGCGATATCTATCGACAACACCGAAACGGTGGATGTGATCTATGAGGTCTGGACTTCTCACCCCTTGAAGATCAATATTATTTCGGGCGATAGGCGCGGGATCATTTTGTCCCGCGACCACGGAGATCGTGTCTCCGCCGTTGAGGTATCGCTGATGATACTTTTTCTTGCGCTATCGGTCTTGAATGTCTCAAAACTTCGCAAATTGCCGGCGAATGCTTAGCCGAAGAACAAACCCGGGCACGTAAGACCAGCGGTCTTTCCCCGCTGAGCAAGCCTTCAACAAGAAGTCAGACGAGACATTCTTCAAATCCATGACGTCAGTTCGTGTGCTGCGCCGCGTCCGCTTTCATCGCGCTTTTGCCCCTCACAGCCCCGTCATGCGCTGCAGTTTCTCAGGATAGCGCTCACCCTCCACGGTGATTTTCGAAGCCGCGTCGTCGATGCTACGCAGATCATCCGCTGTAAGCTTGATTTCGAGCGAACCAATATTCTCATCCAGCCGCGACAATTTGGTCGTCCCGGGAATCGGCGCGATCCAGGGCTTCTGCGCGAGCAGCCAAGCGAGCGCGATCTGCGCAGCTGTCCCGCCTTTCTGCTTGGCGATGCTCTCCAGCAGATCCACCACGGCTTGGTTCGCCTTGCGAGCTTCCGGCGTAAAGCGCGGAACAATGTTGCGAAAATCAGACTTGTCGAAGGTAGTCTTCTCGTCGATTTTCCCGGTGAGAAATCCCTTACCTAGCGGACTGTACGGCACGAAACCAATCCCGAGTTCCTCAAGCGTGGGAATCACTTCCTCATCAGGTTTCCTCCACCACAAAGAGTATTCGCTTTGCAGCGCCGTCACGGGCTGCACCGCATGAGCGCGCCGGATCGTTTTCACTCCCGCCTCGGATAGCCCAAAGTGTTTCACCTTGCCGGCTTTAATCAATTCCTTCACCGTGCCCGCCACGTCTTCGATTGGCACGTTCGGATCTACGCGATGCTGATACAAGAGATCGATCACATCGGTCTTGAGTCGCTTCAGCGAACCCTCGACGGCCTGCTTGATCAGCGCGGGCCGGCTACTCACGGCTGCCGCTCCCGGGCGGGTGTCGGGACCGCTCAGATCGAATCCGAACTTCGTCGCGATCACCACTTGGCTGCGGTAAGGAGCCAGCGCTTCACCCACCAGCTCTTCGTTCGTGAACGGGCCGTAGACTTCCGCGGTGTCAAAGAACGTGATTCCGCGCTCGACAGCGGCGTGCAACAGATCGGTCATCTCCTTCTTGTCTTTGGGTGGTCCATAGGAAAAGCTCATGCCCATACACCCCAGCCCCAAAGCTGAAACTTCCAGTCCACTTTTTCCAAGTTTGCGCTTTTGCATTGCGTCTCCTCTCAAACCTAGCTCGCAATTCAAGACTAGAACCAATCGCCACCGCGACGGTAGCCCGATCCTTCCGATTTATTGCCTATTCCTCTTGCTGCGCGAGAAGTTATTGGTGTATTGGCAGCCGAGCGGCTATCGTACGTGGAAGGGCAGGGAACCCACTACCATGAAGAAAGCCACTAATAGCGCTAGAAAGGATGCTTCGCCACTCTCAAACCGAGCACGCGAATTGCGCGCCGAACTGGCTCGCAAGATTGCCTCTTTTGCTGGCACCCAAGAGCGAGTGCTGACTGCGATCCCCGGCCTGCTGTTGAGCCGCCGCACCGCGCCGACCGCTCCGGCGTCGGCAACCTACGAGCCAAGTTTGGCTGTAGTCGCGCAAGGACGCAAGCGTGCAACCCTCGGCGGCAACACCTTCGTTTTCGACGAATCGCGATACCTGCTCACGTCGCTCGATCTGCCGGTCATATGCAATGTGTTCGAGGCCAGTGAAAAAGTCCCCTATCTCTGTTTCGTGCTCAAGCTCGAGATGTCCGTAGTTCGCGAGCTATTGGGCCGTGAGGAAATTCCAGCACTCGAGCCGTCGCGTGACGATCCTGCCATGGCCACCGGTCGCACGACGCCCGAATTATTGGATGCCTGCTGCCGCCTGATGGACCTGCTCAACACGCCGCAGGACATTCCGTTTCTGAGTGGTCTGATCCAACGCGAAATAATCTACCGCATCCTGCGCGGACCAGAGGGCGCGCGCCTCCGCGCGATTGCCACGCTCGGAGATCAAAGCCACCGCACGGCAAAAGCAATTGCGTGGGTCAAGGCGAACTACGCCAAGCCCCTGCGCGTGGAAGATCTCGCCAAAATCGCGGGCATGGGCGTCTCGACTCTCCATCATCATTTCCGCGCGCTCACCGCCATGAGCCCGCTGCAATATCAAAAACAACTTCGCCTGCAAGCCGCCCGCGAACGCATGCTCGTGGATGGCCTCAACGCCGCCAGCGCCGCCTTCGAAGTAGGCTACGAAAGCGCCAGCCAGTTTAATCGCGAATATAGCCGTTTCTTCGGGCAGCCACCCATGCGTGACATTAAGATTCTCCGCTCGCCCAACGCTCTGCCGTTGGAGTCGCTCGGTAATCAACAAATCGCGGTCTAGGGCAAGTCCTCCGGCGGCAAGTACGGTCTCGGCTTTGCGTCGAACTCCCCCGCTTTCGTTTTAGCTAACTTAAAGCCGTTACTCTCTAAACGCAAACTCGCCGAAGTTCTATTGGCTTTGTCGTTTTGCTCTCATAACAATTGAGTACACCGTTCGCTGCGCTCGTTCTGGCTCGGAATGCGCCTGACGCCGCTCTGCTCGCGCAACGGTTGCGAGGAGATCAGTCGGATGATCATTCCCGTTGGCCATGAAAATCTGCGCGGCCGGCGCTGGCCCTGGGTCACCACCATCATCATCCTGTTGTGCGCCTTATTTTTCCTCATCACGATCAGCCCGATGGAAGAACAGCTGGTCCGGATGACTCAGGCGGAATACCACATTGTGCTGCTAAGCGCCGCCTTTCCCGATGCGCCCATCACTCCTGCGGCGTCCAAAATCGTGCGCGCGTTCAAAGCCGAGCACATGGATTTCTACCAAGAAATGGGATCTCCCGACCGCAACCGTTTCGTGGATGAGTGGGACAAGAAAATTCACGGAGAGGATTACTCAGCGAGCGACGCGAATGCGGAAATGACAGCGCTGTGCTCCCAGCTCGCACAGGCGCAGGCGAACTCGATCGCCTGGAAATACGCCTTTCACTCCGTGGATCCCTCCGCGCGGAGCTATATCACCGCAACGTTCCTGCACGGAGGCTGGCTCCATATCATATTTAACATGTGGTTTCTCTGGCTGGCAGGAACGATCCTGGAAGACCTATGGGGACGCATCATTTATCCGACTTTCTATCTGGCTGCGGGCGCGTTCGCGTGGGCAGTGCACGGCGCCGTCTATCCGCACAGTTTTATGCCGGCGCTCGGTGCGTCGGGGGCAATCGCGGCGTTGATGGGAGCATTCCTCGTCCGTTTTCCCACCACGCGCATTCGCCTCGGCTGGGTGCTGTGGGTGAAAATCATAAAATTCAATGTTCCGGCGTACATCATTCTGCCGTTGTGGCTGCTCATGAACTTGTCTTCGGGCATGCTGGCTCGTCTCGTCGGAGTGGAAGGGGGAGTTGCTTACTGGGCGCACATCGGCGGTTTTGCCTTCGGCGCTCTGGGCGCATACCTGCTGCGTACATCCGGCCTCGAGCAGTCGGCCGATCGGGCGATCGAAGCGAGAGTCAGTTGGACCGCCGACCCATTGATCGTCCGCGCCACTGATTCGCTCGCCGAGAACAATCCCGCGGGCGCGATCGCCACGCTGCGCCAACACCTTCAAGAAAAGCCGGAGTCAGTGGATGGTTGGGATCTGCTGTTCAAGGCCCAGGAACGAAAAAAAGATTTGGAAGGGCAAAAAGAAACCCTCGCCGCGCTCTGCCGCCTGCGCGTAATGGCCGGAGAACTGCAAGCTGCGGCGGCCGACTACGAAATGTATAAAAACCTCGGCGGCGATAAATTGCCGCGCGGAGTGTGGCTGGAAATTTGTCGCTATCACGAGCGTGAGCAGCACTGGGAACTGGCGGCTGGAGAATACGAGAAACTCGCGCAGACTTATCCTTCCGAGAGGGCCGCACTCTCCGCGCTTGTTTCCGCCGGACACATCTACGTCACAAACCTTCGCAGTCCAGGGCTCGCCGAAAAATTATTGAAACTCGCGCAGTCGTCTCCGCTTCCGCATTCCGATCTCGACGCTGCGATTCAAGAGGGCTTGAAGAAGTGCGCCCCAGCTCCAGTGCAGCAGGTGGAGTATTTGCGCTACTAGCGGTCGCGTTCTTTGTCCGCGTTCAGGGCAAACGCATACCGGTGCGGCCGCAGGTTTCGAACACCGCAAGAACATTCGTCATGCTGAGCAGTTCCCGGATCCGCGGGCTCAAGTTCAGCAACTCGAATTCGCATTTGGCGCCCTTCGCCGAAATATAAAGGCCAACCAGCGTTCCCAGCCCGGAACTATCCATGTATCCGAGTTCACTCAAGTCCAGGATCAGCCGCCTATTGTTCGGCAGCAGCGCTTTCACTTCCGTCTTCAGATGCGGCGAAGTGTCAGCGGTAAGTCGCCCCGTGCAACGCATCACCGTCGCGTCTTCCCATGCGTATGTGTAGAGACTCAGAGGTTGTGGAGGAATTGCAGTTTCACTAGCCATGTGAGCAGCTTGTTTACTCCGGTTGTCCGGCAATGACAAGTTTTTTCGCGCAACAGCCTATCGAGTACCGGTCAGCCTCTGAGCCCGCCAAGCAAAACAACCGCCAGCAAAAGGCCGCCGAGCACCGCCGTTACCTCGATGGCGACTTTCGCCTGTTTCGCTGCCGCCGACGGCCAGCTAATTTTCCTGACCTCCTCATACTTCAGCGGAGTACGCCTTCCGTTAAAGCTCAGCACAAACGCATCGGCTCCGGCTTCGCTGACCGAACCCCTGAAAAGCCGTCCGTCGTAGGTCTCGACGGTAACCCTCCGCTCGTGTTTGAGGCAGGCGGCTACTTTATTTTGGATTTTAGTGATGTGCTTCTGATCGGGACCATCCGCCGCGCGAAGCGGAGAACATGCAAGCGTGAACATCAGTACGCAGAGCAAAAGTTTCTTCATCGCAATCTACCTCCATGTTTAGAGGACGCGTCCGCTGCAAGAGTAAGGGCAAGTTCGACACCAAAATTGCCGGCGCGCGTTTAGAAGACGAAAGCAGTGATATTTCGAGGAAAAGAAAGGAGGTAGCGACGCCTCTGGCGAGCCCCGCTGCGGCAGGGAACTGCTTCGCCGCTCTACAAGTCCGTTGCATTGCCAGATATGGGCGACACCGGCGCAGCGTTTTTTTGGCACCGCTCCCTTGCTCCGCCATAGCAGAATTCACGTTGAGCCCGACGTATAGACGCAGGAACTCCGCGGCAATACCAGCGTCGTTCTGCGCAATTTATAGAGTCGGGCACGTATGAGGATTACGGTGAATTGCAGACGCAGGCGCGAAGCTGCACAACGGGGGATTAAATCTCGCAGCTTGAATGACAGGAAAGAGTTTTCGGTGTCACGTCCGATAACTCCAGAAAAGAATGGCGGGGACGACGGGACTCGAAACCGCGACCTCTGCCGTGACAGGCGACTATTCAACGCTCGGACCGTGCAGAATCAACCGTTTACGGATGCGATGCGCGGCAATAGTCGGCATGGATTGGCCCATCCGGGCGGGTTTTGTGCGACGGTTGTGCAACCGGAATGCGACATCCCATAGTTCTCAAATCACTTGCCTGCGGACTACACATCAGCCAGATTCGCCGCACAATTATTACGGTTGAAGTCGGCTTTCGACTCCTCCATGCACGACGATTCGGCGTACCCCCTAATCGGAGCGCTATCTTGTGCGAACCGACCGGATGCGTGCCGGGGAGTTTGGCGAAGGGGTGGAGTCACAGATTTAGACCCGGGCCAAAAGGGCCCCTCGGTTTGACCAAGAAAAATTTGGGGGGGATGTTTTTGCCGATTGCTGTTTCCTGCGGCATCTACCTGGCCCTATCTGGACGCGCGGCAAGCAAGTGGGAGTAATATCCAATGCAACAGATATTTCTCCGTTTCTACATTTAGCAGAGGTTGACGCGCGATTCGACAGCCGCAAGCCAATACGCCTCGTTGACCCCGAGCTTCCCCAGCGCTCCGTTCGGGCTCTCGCGGTCCTTAACGCCGATGTTTGGTTTGCGGAGCCGGGTGGCAAACTTAAAGCAGGAGCGCGAAGTTTGCGCGTTCGCGAAATACCTTTCAGGCATGCGCGATAAGGACCGCGAGCTTTTGATTCACGTGGCGGTAAAAATGGCGAACAGAACCTGATAGATACGTCAGTTCGGCCAAGTGCACCTGGGCTGAGGGGTTTCTTTCACGAAGCACGATTCACAAACTCTCATTCCGTCTGCAACGGTAGAATCATTTCTTGACCATTGGACACGCACGTGGATGCTGCATCTCAGGGCAGGGATTGCGAAAAGTTTCTTAGCACTATTAATTTTGGGTGATTAGATTGGCGGGAGGCAGACTGGCTTGTGCGGCCGGGTTTACTCGCGCCATTAGATCTCTGTATGCAGGGTCATCGTGTAAATCGTCAAAAGCTGGTTCGGTAGGAACAGACAACAGCGAACTCTCATGCTCCTTATACGCAGCGTTCAAGTAATGCAAGGCATCTTGCTTCTTGCCTATTCGAGCGTAGGTCACCGCTAAATAGTACCCCGACAGAGATCCTTCGCTGCTTAGCTTCATTTGCGCGCTCAGCGTAGCATCGAGCATCCCCTGGTAACCGCTCCTTAAATATCCCTGCTCCGCCGCCCTTATCACTTCAAGCTCCTGCCGGTCCTGGAGTAGCATCGCGGTCTTATTCAATTCGTGGAGATAGCCCGGATAATCCTTTCGGGTAAGGTAAATCTCGGACAAATAACGATGCGCGGAGGCAAAGGAAGGTTCGGCCGTTTCGATTTGTTTGAGTAGAATCACGGCCGCGTCAGTTTGGCCTGAAACGTTGAGAATCTGCGCCTTATCCGCAAGAATCGCCACTGAGGCAGGATCCAGGCGTCGGGCCGTTTCGATTTCCGTGAGCGATTCGGGAAAACGCCGACAGGTGAGCAGGAAGCTTGCGTACCAGTGGTGGGCCCGCGCGTCATTGGGATTCAAAACCAAAGCGCGTTTGAACTCACGTTCGGCGCCAGTCGCGTCCCAACTCCAGAAGAAAGTCACGAACGCTAAAGATGCGTGAGCTTCCGATGAACTATCGTCCAGCATAACTGCTTTGGTAGCTGCGGCTAGCGCCCGAGGATAAGCTTCGCTGGCAGGCATGGCGCTGTACTCGCGCAATAGGTTATAGCTGTCTGCGAGTCCGACGTACGCCTTCGAATAGCTGGGATCGTGAACAATGGCTTGTGTGAAGCAGTCCACAGCCCGCTTCAGATCGTCTGGAGTTCGCTTGTTCCAATAGTAGCGGCCTTGCAAATAGAGTTCTTCGGCCCCGGAAACGGATGAGTGATCGGCCGATCGCGCCGGCGCCAAAATCACAGGCATGACCGAAGCGCGCGCCACTACCGAAAGATGTGCAGTGCCATAAACGAAAATTGCTGCAGCTAGGACCGCAAAGATCGTCAGAGCGGCTAGCCATTTTTCCGCGGTTCCAAATAGGAAGCGCTGAATCGGTTGCGCAGTCGCTGATGATTGGGGTGGTTCTGTTTGCGCGGCGTCGCTCAGCGATTCAGAACTGCTGAGCCATTCCCGGAGTTCAGATTCGTACGCAAATACTCTGCCCTTCGACGCGCCCGGAATTCGATGCACCGGCAGGGCGCGCTCCTTCTCCCATCGGCGCACAGTCCGCTCGTCACGTCCGAAGAACGGGGCGATCTCCTTCCACGAATCCAAGCGACGGCCAAGGTTGTCCTGGGAGAATTGCACTCTAAGTCCCACTTACAAGCGTAAGAGGGCCCAGGTGCCCGATTACGACCTGTTTTATCCGATTACGTCCCTTGCTCAGCGGCAAGAGGCAGGAGTATACCCGTCGCTAAGTGACCAGGCAACCGAATTTCAAAAAAGCAGACAGGTCAAACGACGGTCGCGTTGGGAGCGACGGACTAATAGTACGGGTACCGCACGATCTGACCGCCGAACAAGTGTTTCACGCTGACGGCTTGCACAGGGTGTGAACCCAGTTGCGTTTCGAGGGAAACCTTGCAACACAGGTCGTGAGCCAAACCCTGTACAGCTCCGAATTCACCCAATGGGACTTCTCTGAGGGGGCGACATGATTCAAGTAGCGCGCTCGTTGGTTACAGTTCTCGCCGCGATTTTCCTATCGTTGCTTTTTGCCGGAGATGCCGACGCGGCCGGGTTTACCATTACGTATTCGGGACCAAACCTCAGCGGGACCATTTCAGTCATCGCGACGCCTAACGGCGACGGAACGTTTACCGTTATCTCTGCCAGCGGCTCGCAGACGTTGGGTCCCCTGACGCAAGCAGTAACCGGAGTAATCCCGCTGACTGACGGCGCTCTCAGTAGATTCTACGAAGGGACGACAGGTTCCTACTTCGGCTACGATAACCAACTAAAACCAGGCAGCTCTCCGGTCTTTGGTGTCGGCTTACTCGTCACTTTTGCTGGCGGACCGAGCCCCATTCTCATTTATTACGACGGCACAGGGTATTACGGGAGCGGGATAGGATACGAAGAATCAATCTACGTCGGGTCGGACGGAAACAACGCCCCCGATTCAGCATTTGAAGTCTATACGATCACGTCGCTTACGCTGCAGCAGCCATCCGTCACATTTCTGGATCCAGTTCCCACCTTGTTCACGCCCACAACTTCTAGCATCACGTCCGACCTGAACACTCTCGCAACCGGCGGGAAAACCGTCTCGGGCGTCGCCGCGGACGGCGTTACGCAATTACTCGTACGCGTGGGCGGACTAACACAAGGCCAACAGGTAAACGTCAGTATCGTGGATGAAACAAACAGCGTTCCCGCAACCGGCGAAGACGGAACGCTGTCAACCCCTCAGGGTGGAACAACCGCCGGACCTGCGTCCGCCAGTCCGGCGCCCCAGTACGCAAGCGCGATAAACGGATATGACGGGTTCGTGCTGTATCAGTCGCCCGTAGATTTTGTTCGTGCCTCCGCCTTGGGCGCCGGCGACTCTGGGGTTGGCAGCCACCAGGTCACTATCCAGGTAACCGACACCAACAATAATCTCCTGGCGTCTTCGCCACTAGTGATTCTGCGGCCGCCGGTCCTTTTTGTGCACGGATTGTGGGGCGACCCTGGTACGTGGACGCAGTTTGACAGCTTCTTGAAAACTAGCATCACGGGAATAATCACATATCGAGCGGACTTTGAGGTGACCAACGGCTACAGTGTTGCGTACAATACGCCAATCGTTCTGGCTCAGGCTGCCGACTTTCTGCAAGCGTTCCGAAGTGCAAACGGTGCCGCTGCCTCTCAGTTCGATTTCATCGTCCATAGCATGGGCGGCCTGATTTCGAACAGCATGCCTGGCGATCCCGCTTTTGATACTCCCTACAATTACTACAAGGGGTACATCCACAAGCTGATCACGGTGGATACACCGTTTCAGGGCAGCCCGCTGGCAAAGTACACTGGGGCAAGCTCTGCTGCTTGCAAACAGAAACTAAAAGACGAAGGAGCCGTGGTCGGTGGCGCCATCGAGGATCTGACTCCCGGCAGCGCATTTCTCCAGAATTTCAAAATCCCACCCAATCTTTACTACAAGCACGCTATCGCCAGCTACCTTTCACCCGGAGAAACCCTGTCAGCCGAGATCGCGGTTGATGGTCTCGTGAGCGGAATTTTGACCGGCTCGAAGACGCCGATAGTCGGACCCATCATCCAAAAATTCCAACCCGTAGACGTCTGCTATTCGATTTTCGTGACTGCGAACACGTCGCCTCCGGCTTTTTCGTTCCCTACTTACTTTCTTTCGTCGTTTGATCCCTATAGTGGTGCAAGCGATCTCATCGTCTCCGAACAGAGCCAACTGGGGCCGTTCAATCTGGGCACTACGGCGCACCAAACGAGCGGACTGGCTCATAGTCACGCAGCAGCTACTCTCTTCGGATTTACTCTAACGGCGCTTCCGGGTTCGCTGGACTCGGGCTCGGGGACTCCGACGCCAAATCCTGCACTCGCCTTGGCGCTATTGAACGCCTCAGTGAGCAGCACGGGTAGCAATTCGTTCGCGCACTAAGGGGACAGCGATGAACACAAAACACTTCGTTTTTTGCGCCGCAGCGATATCGACGTTCTTACTGGTCCTCGGCTGTGTTTCGTCCGCGGGGGCGCAGCAGCTTACCATCACCAGTCCG